>Ga0209780_1005391_pt1 | contig 10096 bp, 4 predicted proteins | sample WorMetexBAHAMAS2_FD_187384 | JGI IMG/M metagenome (GOLD analysis project Ga0209780, IMG submission 187384) | Marine gutless worms symbiont microbial communities from Max Planck institute for Marine Microbiology, Germany - Inanidrilus exumae... | ecosystem: Host-associated > Annelida > Digestive... | reverse complement strand
GATGGCGGCGGCCGCCATCTTGGATTTGGCCTCTTTACTCAAAACGCTCAAGGGTGACAAGATGTCACCCGGCAGATTCTCATTATATACTGTATGTACTAAACATCAATAATCAGCATTAAAAAAAACTTCATACTCCAAAACCACGTCCAGCCCAGATATGGGGTTCGGCTGCCGGACTATATCCGACGGCAGTACGTGACTGGTCGTTTACGTTATACTACTTCAATAGCAAACATTTCGTCCTTCACAAGTCGTCAGAACTACAGCGTATAAGTCTGCGACTATACTAGTGGTTACTTGAAATTGTGGTTTAAGCAAAGAATCTAAAGACTGCTGATGATATCATTAGGCTAATAATTGACAGTTGAACTCATATTTTTAGTGAGTGAATAATAATATGGTAACGTCAAAACAGAGTGACGGAAAGTAGCCTGCAAAAATAGAAAACACTCAGAGAGTATAAACGTCGGTCAGTGCTGACCATACGACGTGATTTTCCCACAGCGGAATTTTTACCCGCGCGACGCTATGCTAGCGCCGTATTTGCTGTCATTTCGTGTCCATCCGTTTGTCCGTCTGTCTGTCCGCTGTGCGATAGTTGAACCTACTGCAACGATGCGTGTACAAAACAGTTGCAGTAGACGAATAAAAGTGACAGTTGCTGAAAGTGCTTCTCAGGCTGACACGCGGGTGATCAGTGCGCGTTATTTGTGTAACATTAGGACAACATTTCAACCGATACAGAGCGTCGCACGGGTCTCCGGCAGCAGAGATACCCGCGCGACGCTCTGCAGACTGGGCGATAGCGGCGATTCAGGTTGCAACCGCCATAATTATCCATCATGTTTGTAGTTTATGCATGAATAAAATCTGCGACTACGCAACATAAACCCGTAGTATTGTATTGGAACTAACGGTAACCACCGCTTAGTGTTTATAATTCAATACCGTCCTTATCGCATTCTTAAACATTGTAATAACTAAGCTACATCCCAACATTCGAATGTCAGCTTTCAAAACTCTTGCAACAAACTTCTACTGCCTCTTAAATGTTTGAAATGTTGAGTCGGCCGCCAGGGCGAAAGCCCCCGCATGCTATCCCATTCTGCATTTATTCGGCAAATCACAGCAGTTGGGCAGATGCTATACGGTGTACTGCACAGCATGGGACCCGCCCCCCCCCCTCCCGTGGGACGGTGGAGGAGGTACCGCCGACCTACTGCCACCATTAGCCGAGTTGACAAAATCTACAAAATCCTCTTTGCGAGTAAAGACGGAAATAATTAGCCACCTCCCACTGGGTCTTAGTGTAACTTATCTTCCCCACTGAGTGGCCCACAAGGTGCGCGTTCGGTAAACCAAGGTCAGTGAGGCGCGGAATAATCAATACCGGGCGAGTTTTACGAGCCTTCGTCGGATACTGAGTCGAGAACTGCTAATGCCTGACACCACTATTAGACGAACGACTGGTCCAAACCAGTTTACGGTCGCCCGTTTCTACGAAGTAGAACTGCGAGCCTTGGTTCTTATTTTTGTCTTATTTGGGGCAAAAATCCCAGAATTTTATTATGGAAGTCTCAAATGGCAACATAATGCAGCCAAGTAGCGGAATATATTAAAAACAAACAAACTTGACAACTATCGATTAATGCTTTATATACACTGTAATTTCGAAGAGTTTACTGTTGTATCTTTACAGGCAGCTGAGAAACGCTTGCGCAAATATTCCCGGAAGACCATCTAGTAGTTGGAACGCGTCCTATAGATAGTTTTCTATGGATCATTCGCGTGCCAATGGCTAGTGCACTGCACAGAGCATATACCAGTCTGAATGCGAGCAACGAGCAACTGCTCTAAAAAGCTGAAAAAGTTACTTTATTGTACTGAATATAAAGCAAAATCTTATAGGCCTACACGAATATGAGATGGACCACACGAAAATATTACCTAAGAGTGTCAGAGACCTAGGTAATGCATATTCAAACACGCAAACCCATTGACATACACTCGCGAAAATAGACAAAAACAAGTAAAAAAGACCACAGTCGAGGTCGCACCGTGAATGTTGGGATAGCTGTTACTTATTTATCATTTCAAAATGTCTACTTTTCAGCCACGGTGCCAAAACTGGTTTTTCCAACATCACTTTCACTTTTCAATCACAAGCACACATAGCCGAAAAGGGAACATTTTGCAACCCCCTGACCTTGAACGTTTGCGTATGACCTTAACTGGACCTACAACGGGTGAAGATGAATCAGCAAGCAAAATATCTAAATGAAAGGTCATTTTGTTCGTACAGGACATACAGAAACACACAAACCGTACCGAGTATTGTACACGGACCACGAAAGTGATTGATAAAGAACTGAACTACATGCAGTAGACGTAGACGTAGACGAAGAAAAACGTCGAAAACATCATTCAAGAACGGTAAGAGACATTGCGATCAATTACACTTGTAAAGGACTCGGTTCCGTCGTATCAGGACCAGTGCTTAAGTAGTTTGAAAAAGCTGGGGGCTCCGTCTCACCTCTTAGCCCCTCTCCCTTATCCCCTCCCTCAGTCTACTACCACTTCCCCTGAGCAAAGAGCTGGGGGCTGAGCCTCCGAGCCCCCTTACTTTAAGCCCTGATCAGGACAGAACCGAGCATTCTGCTGATGATAACGATAAAATAATATTTCTAGCTGAGCATTAGCTTAGAAACGTAATGCGATCTAAAACGATAGCTCGTCTTTTGTCGGTGCGATATACACGCTGTTTTAGAGATATTTATCCTCGGAGGATTTCCAGTACTGGAAACGATCCTTAAAGGTCCGCTAAGATCACGGACAATGACATTACTCAAAAGTTCCTGAGACACTGGCCCCAAAACTGACGAATTACTCATGCCTATGTGGCACAATCTATTTTGCGATTTCGCGGCTGCGACAAATACCGCGAAATTGAAGCCTATCCACGAAATCCGCATGAACTTTCCGCGAAGATTCGCGAAATTTTGCAATTTTCCAGGTTATTTTTGTTACTTTGCATACGGAGCATATTTCCAATTATTAATTATTTCAGTACCCGTTAAAGGATAAGAACCGTTTGCACTATATATGCTTACATATTGTTTTGCTGACAGTAGGCCCATGGATTTGTTGAAGCCGAATAAAGCGTCAGCTGTAGGCCTACATAGGTTGAGCTGCGGCGGCGGCGGCGTAGGCTACTCGAGTTGAAAGCAAAGGTCGCAGCATAATATGACCAATTAGCTAGCGCCGGTGCAGAACATGTGTGTCTCGAAACCGAAAACTCTAGGTGCTCGAAAAAGGAGAGAGCGTCCGCGCAATACCTTACGGGCGGTCTAGTAATTGCTACAATTCACCTATAGTAACCAGTGGCTGCCGCTGCCGCTGCAGTGCCGCTGTGACTACAGATCTCTTGATTATCCTCGTAGCACCAACGATCGCAGTCGGGTCTAATCCGTAGGCGCATCCATCCAATAAATGCATCTAACGACTCACTTCAGTCTCCTTCAGAATTTCATCGTATTGGCGTGATTGAGACTGACACGTGGAACTGGAACTACGGAGAGATCTATGCCGTACTTTACTTACTTTGCTGATGAATACGAGAGCGTAAACGGTGTATAGCTGTTAGCAAACAACTCTGTCTCACCGCTACGGGAAACTCACATGCCGTTATAATGGGAAGTTAACACAGTGTTACCTGCCACCCGGCAGAGGTGAGAATCCCGCCTTTACCCCCAGTCGAAGCAGGTACTCGATTTAGCGACCCCGGAGGGATGCAAGGCTGAGTTGCCCTATGTTAGGTGAAAGCGGACCGGCTGGGATTTGAACCCGCGACCTGTGAGTCGCAAGTCCAACGCCCTTCCGCAGCGCCACCACGCGACACTTGAAACGATTAGCAAAGTAACAAATGCTGACAACAAGAAACGAATGCTTTCTATTGGTTTGGTTCTAGACAATTTTCTTGACATCGCTAGCCATAACAGCGAAGTAGAAGAGTTCAGCACTCACAACAGCGCTACGACAAATGCCGGCCATTGCCTCGTGACCTTGACGTTTGACCATTTCTATATCAAGTTGGGTGATCCTAGCTGCATCGATTTTGAGATATCGTGTGGAAAAAGACAGACAGGCAGACAGACAGACAAACAAACACAAACGCCGCTGAATTCCCTACCCACGCAACCGCCGTCAGCGTCGGTACGGTAATGTATGTGTTAACGCATTGAAAAAAACATGGCAGTACACGGAAGCCCAGCTGTCGCAAAGAGACGGAGCGGCACTCAATAGTACTAAATTAATTATGGGCTACATTATTGTTGTCAACTGTGCCTCATGAGATTCCGTCTGCGCGCGACAGTGACAGTTACGTGCTGTAAACGAAGTCCAGCGTTCGGTGCCATTAACAATGCGCAACGACTATCGTCTAGTATATCCTACTATAGCCTAGCCCTAAACTATATTCGTTAGAGAGCTACTTCGGTATCAGGTAAAGCTTAAAATCGGTAACGTCTAAGATCTGAGCTGTAAGTGACATCGCAGGCGGCGTATATCTGGGGCTTAGAGGCTTGCCCCCTATTTTTGGTTGAGTGACAGCTTCCAGGAACATAATATTATGACGACTGTGCATTTGGCGTTTAGCTTCAGTAGATTAACTGGCAGATAAAGATATACAGCGGTCGTTTCCTCGATTTCTTCTTAATCTTCTTACTGCTTTGATACTTGTTGATTATTATCATAATGACTTTATAACGACTGCAGCTGGTCAGTAGGCTAGCGTGTTTTCAACACTTTAGTACATGGGTTCCAAGTGACTAGCATTTCCGTCTTTCGGCCTCGATTTAATTTAAATTTGCATAACATTTTTGCTTTAAGGCCAATTTATTTCAAAATTTTTTAGGTTTCATGATTTTCTTTGCAATATGCGGCTCGTAGCGTCTTTCTTCCAGGGCGAAGTCTGCCATCTATGTGTCGCTGTCAGACCTTAGCTCTATCCGACGTGCAAGTTCATCTAATCATCTTCCACACATTTAACTGCTGAGTACGTGACCGTCTTTAGTGATTAGTTCTATAGTGATTAGATCTTTCGTATACTTTAAACTGCAGCCTACCACAGAACGGGCGACCAATTTTGTGTGTTCTACACTTCGACGTTTAGCAACTGACGACGGCCGGCGCAGCACTACAGTGTAGCTGCATGCATGTGACGTCACGTGACGTACGTGGCGTCAAGCTATAATCACGTGACAGAATGACATGCGAAACGGTCGGTCGAGCGGCCTTGTGGCGGTAAATGTCAATGTATGGAAATAATGTCTGCCACACACGTTGTCGAACTTGTCGGCGCCGTCTCACGCCTACTCCCGATCACGGACCACCCGCGACGCGCGGTAAAGATGTATTCGTCCGCCGAGAAAGCAGTGCGTGCTGTCGGTTTGCGCGAGTAACAAGTGTCGACGCATTTGCAGTTGGACAATTCACACGGCGAGCTCTCAACACGCCGACGCCGACTGCAGCGCCGGCCTTAACCATTCTCGCTGTCATGGTGATTACACTGCAGTGTGGAACAAGCGATATCACCCCGATGGCGCAAACGATATGCCCCAGCCCATGGCCATTTCGGCCCTGTCCGGTGATTAGACGACACCTACGACAGCGTTTCTCAACCGGGGGCCTGTGGCCCACCAAGGGGGCCGCGAAGCATTCACCAGAGGACCAGGAGCAAGGTCTGAGTTGGATTCCCCAAGCTAGCTTCTCTACACTGACATTTTTTGCTTTTACACCGCTGCCCGTCTAACAAAAATATGGTGGGAATACAAATAGAATATTGAATAAAATCTAACTTCGTCTTCTATCGAAGGTCAGGGTACCACGGGAGAGTGAGGGGCTCCGAAGCGGGTTACGGGCCAAAAAGGTTGAGAACCACTGACGTATGACCACGGAAAATAGTAGCCATAACTCTATCTTTATCTCGGATTTCGAGATAGTCACGACGTAAGTTATTCTTCAGCGGCAAAGACGTTTTTGCCAACGCCCACGCCGATGGGTCTGTTTGACTTCTAGCATGGGTTTTCTCTTCACTTTTTCTACTAGTGTTCTGTAGTTATCACAGCTCTAAAATGCACCTTTTGAGCTAGAGATATGGGACCGACATGTCCCCCACACTTTTCATTTATGGTGGCAGCATAATTAGCCCGCCCAGCATCGCGATGCATGCCGCCGACGGGCTTATGTTTTACCGATGTTACTTTCTTTTCTTTTTTAATGTTGCCCCTTTCATTCGACAAAGGGTGGACGGATCGCAACGCGGATTGTTGCGTTAACACCGTCAATGAAAAGGCTACTACGGCTAAAAATTTGGTGAACTTTAACTTAATACTCCCGAGATTGTGGCTCATTTGCATGTGTGGTGAGTCCACATAGGCTAAAATTCGCTGTGCGCTGATTTAAAGGTCATTCGCTAGGTGGCAGTAGCATAGCCAGTCTGTAGGTAAGAAATGCACAGTCCGGGGAGGCGGGTGGGTGAGTGGGGAGCTCGGGCCCCCTCATTTTCTTCAAAGAAGCGGGGGCCTGCCCCCTCTTTTGCATTAGTTATGCGTTGCCAACTATGCAACAGACTATTTCATTCTCATATACTGATACTTACATTAGTAACATGGTGTAAAACCTACAAGTGAGCCACCTCTGCCAAGAAGTATGGGAGCCATCGTATAAAGTGGGGCCACAACCCATTTTTTCCGGAGCTTTGTGCAGGAAAATGGATCCTCACATATAAATTGCTTCCGACGCCCCTGCCACGGTGTATTATACCATGCCAAATTTATATGTTTCTATCATAATCTGTAGTAATAGGCCGCATATTATGCTCTGCACTACATGCAGGCTATGTGACAGTATTAATAATATCCATTTCATTGTTTATGTGCTGTTGTCATGGCGATAGTTCATTTGGTTCGTTTTCAGTACTACAGCTAACTAAGCCAAGAGATTGGCAGATGGGAAGAATGTCTCGGAAATGACTTACTTAGACTCGACTTATACTATAATTGTGGCATGTTAACTGCCGAGTCAATGGAAGTGGTTTCCGTTGCGTTCGGGATGCATATTTACAAAAATAATACGTTGTTTTGACAGTTTTTCACTATTTTTAGCATAATTGCGTTACCATACCAAATATGATTTTTATTCAAGTGAAATTACAGTGTTTTGGTTTTAATTTGTTAGCATTTGGCCGGGCACATTTTTATAGCAGTACACTCGACTTTGCCGCGATGAGACACAGAAATTGCGTTTGTAAGCAAACGAATTTATTTAGTACAAAAAGTAAAAATAAACGCACAAGTGCATTAAGATGAGGCGGAACAATTGAAAAAAACGGAACAAAACGAAATGGGAAATTTCTTGTTTTTTTTTTGAGCACGTAACAGTGCATGGCATATTGAATTGGATCTCATTCCATTCTGGCGTTTATCTGTTGACCGTACAAAGATCAGCGTATTTATTATCATAAACCTTGGGCGGAGCGCGGAGTGCCACGGACTCTGATGCGTTTTGTGACGATCTGTTTCAATTTAGTTGCGTCTTGTGCAAAGTGGCTTCGGCGGGCACTGCACCAACCTACGATGTAATTAACGTACTTTCTGTGTGGTCCGGGAATGGACATTTCACCCAGACATTTTACCCTCGGACGTTCAGCTGGATAGCCCCCTGGACATTTTCCTTCCAGCAGCATAGTAAAGCTGAAAAAGCACTAACATTGAAACTTGGCAGCGGCAGACATGCGTGTGCCATGTCCGAAGGAGGAAGTATTTAGGCGGAAAAGTCCGACACTCGTATGGACGTCGTATTTTGTTATTTCCGTCTGTAATACCTACAAGAGGGAGCGCGGGACGCTAGTGTTTTCGTCGGTAATTTATCACAATTTTCAATTTGACTAGCACTTGTTATGTTAACATTAAGCCCTAACCCACTAACCATAATCCTATATGCCTAACCTAACTCTACTCTCGTCCAAACGTGTGTTGACCCAACGGTTTGTCGCCCAATCATCCGTACACCGTTATGGTCAACCTGTGCACACAATTTTAAGTGTTTAGCTTCACCGGTTCTAAGGAAAGAAATGTTGTCACACAATTTTCAAAAAAGTAGTCACAGTTAACGGAATAGGTACCACTAAAGAGGAGTATGTTGTACCTATAGTACTGTAGTATTTTATACTAACTTTGTCTCTATTTCGTAAGATTTGAGTGATATAATCACATTTTGGTTAAAATAGCGCCACTTTCCTCCTTCGTTTTTCCTCCGTCCCTTCCGCCATGTAGAGCTTTTGGTTTCGACACATACACATATACCGTGCATCGGCGCTAGCTAACGAGGCGCATTATGCTGCGACAGCTCGCTTTTGCAATAAAGCTTACGCCGGTGCTTTTGCTGCCAGCCTACCGCCCACTGCAGCAAATCACGTGACCCTGTAAATCTACTATAGAGAAGATCCACCTCCGTCATAAGCTCCGCCCAGCGTTACAACACCTGGCAAATTAATACTATAGATGCACGAGTGTGATGGACGTACGGACAGACGGACAGACAGACAGACACACAGCACACGCCGTGCTATGCATGTGTTGCATTTGCGTCGCGCCACAAAATCCAACAGTTCTACTGTCGTTCAACAGACGCATGTCCGAACGGTAGCAATTTCCTCTCTGTCACTTCCTGCAATAGATTTCTCCTTGGCTGCATCACACGGCGTGACTGACAGGCGGCGCATGCATCAAGACTGTTGAAGCGATTACTTGATGGATGCCCGTGTCGCGGTTCCCTCTACATGAAACTCTACCCGCTGACGTTCGACTGTGCCATAGCGCTGATGCTGTCAGGAATTTTAAACAAATGTAAGGGTCACTCTCTGCTATCTATCTGTACTGAATGTGAATGTAATACGAATTTGTGTAGCGCATTGTCACCGCCATGGCCACCAGTGCCTCTCATCTGTCCGGACCCCATGACGCTAAGTGAACTAATATTACCGCGAGAAGATAAATAGCGCAGCATATGCTGTCATCTTGTGTCCGTCCGTATGTCTGTCTGTCTATCTGTCTGTCTGTCACAAGCTGGCACAGCACCAAAACGGCTAAACATAGGATCAAGCAAAGAACGCGGCGCGATAGCCCAGGAACTCGTAGTTTTCTGGTGCAAAACTTTAGGCGAAAATTCCAACGGAGTCACCCCGACGGGGGCGCCAAATAGAGGTGGGGGCAGGTTAACATCGGCGATTTTCGACCTATATCTCGCTATATCTCAGAAACGGTGCAAGATAGGGATTATAGTTATTATGGAAGGCTAATAATTAGGAACTCGTATACACTTTATCGAATGGTGCTGTTCCCAGTGACCTTGAGTGACCCCTTTTGGATCGCCTTTCATATGTTATTAGTGATGGAGATAGAGGCTTCAAATTCGGTCGGTAGGTTGACGATAGCAAGTGCTAGCCAACGGCAAACCGTCCCTGAAAGGGGCGTGGTTAGGTCACGTGGACCATTTACATTTTGGTGGGCACCAACCATGTCTCGGAAACGGCTGCAGGTAGAGTTGTCACGTCGATCGTCTCAGGTGCTGTCAACTTAGGTGGACGGTCAATGTGATAAACTGGTGACGGTCGTCGGTCACCAGTTTATGACACTGACCGTCTACGTCTGTGTACAACACGGTGGGCGTGAGGCACCGCGTCGCGCGGGTTGTCAGTGGCAGCGGAGATGTGTTATTATTAGGCTGCATCGCAGCGATAGCTAGCGATGGCGACCTATTGTACACAGACCGAATACCGTGGTCGGTCGGTCTGTCTGTCTGAGCGTGTGTTTGTCTGTTAGTCACGTTCTTGAGGCCTGCGAAAACGGCTGAAGCGATCGAGATGCCGTTTGGGGACTGACCCGTGTGGGCCAAAGGAACCGCGTATTAAATGGGATTAAGATCGAATGAATCCATTCGCTGCCGAGACGGGTGAAAAGACGGCGATGCGACCAGTTGTCAAAATTCTTTGACCACTTGTTATTATAATTTTTTATTATATATGCCTACTTAC
>Ga0209780_1005390_pt1 | contig 10096 bp, 9 predicted proteins | sample WorMetexBAHAMAS2_FD_187384 | JGI IMG/M metagenome (GOLD analysis project Ga0209780, IMG submission 187384) | Marine gutless worms symbiont microbial communities from Max Planck institute for Marine Microbiology, Germany - Inanidrilus exumae... | ecosystem: Host-associated > Annelida > Digestive... | reverse complement strand
TATCGAAGGCCTTGGAAATATCCAGCGCTGCAGCATATACACCACTGCCCCTTGATATGAAATAATCAATAACTGACCTTAATGTAAAAACAGCTTGCGGGCAACCAACATAACGTTTAAAACCAAGCTGTAGATTGTCAGTAGCAAGAATATCTTCACAGTTTGACAACAGCACACATTCAAACACTTTAGCCACAACAGGTGTCAAAGTAATACCTCCTTTATGCTAATGCGCGGGGGTTTTAGACATACGCTTCGTCGAAGATCCAACTGGATGATGTCATCCTAATTAAATTAATTATATTTGAATTTCACGACTGTTGCCTCGCTGTACTAGGTAACATGTATGTTGGTCCTACTTAGTCAGCGATCGTCTCGATAGCGAATTTTAGTGATACATCTTATGCATAGTCGATGAATAAATTGAAGAGTAGGTTAGGAACTGTACACAATCATACACTTATTATTGTAGAAAATTTATTTGCTTGACTGTCAGCACGGTGTAAAATATTTTACACCGTGACTGTCAGTTTATATTCCTTTTAGAGGCCGAGACCGCAAACACTCGGTGATTAGATGTGCAGTTAGATAATAGCTATTCTTTATAACTTGAAAACAAAACAAAACAATTCGTTAGTAAGGCAATATTATTGTATATATGTATTGTTTGGTTTTTATTTCGAAATATTCCCAGACCATAAGAGAATATAACTTTAATTTCCATGTGAATTATACATAGATGATTATACAAAGAAGTTTATATCATGAATGGCTTCACTGTGATGATAGCATGCGCGTTTTGGTAGTACAAGAACTACTACCAAAACAACAACCTATATATGTTATTTGCAGTCCGCACGGACTGCAAATAGCCCCAGGATGCACTACATATCAGTCGGCATGGACTGCAATGTAGTGCATCCTGAGGCTATTTGCAGTCCGTGTCTCGTCTTTATACGTACTCTATTGTTTCTTTCTTTCTGCTATGCCCCCAAAATACCTAGCCAGTTTTTCTTACATATACTCCACAAAAACCCTCTTTTAATGCTAAAGTATGAACTATCGATTTCTTGTCACTGGTGTTTTCTGAGCTGAGTACAGCTACATTAGCAAACGGGTAATGCAATTGCTGGGTAGTGCAAATTATTGCCCCGCCAACGAACCCTGCTGCGCACCTTCGCGAAAAAATCCTTTTATGAATGCGGTAAAACCTTTTTATGGGTGTCAACGAAGTGCGCATAAAAAATATTACAGTTACTGTGTCAGTTAGGGTTAGTGTTACGGTTACGGTCAGTTTAGTTTGACTTCTTAGCGGTAATAATTTGGTTGCATTATGTATCGCTATCTGGTGAATGAATTAGAAAATCGCCATGTGGACTAAAATAGCCTAGGGATGCACTAAATTGCAGTCCATACGGACTGCAAATAACACCAACCACACCTATAATTAGCATCTTAGCACAGCCTGAACATTTGTTTAGCTTAATAACCACTTAATAGCCAGTTGTGATATTTTAAAGCATGTATGGTCATCTAGTAATCAACTACTTAAGTGTAATCTAAGGCCAGATTGTTTAGCAGAGGCTGCATCCTAAATTTGTATAATAATACCACCTTACAAACTGGCCAGAATGCCAAAAGTGAAGTGCAGTGCCAAATAATTCAGTCTCTTGTGTGAGACAATATAGCATAACATAATTTTGATGTTTGAAACTAAAACTATAATTATTTTCTATCTTGATTTTCGTTAACTACAAGTAAAATAGAGCCTAAAATTATTTATGATACTACAAGTGCACAGTTTTATGATTATTTCAAATGAATTGCCTTTGGCATACTACTAGCTTAGCAGAGGCTGATATATTGGGCAGTGTTGATGCATATTAATAATGAACAATTTTAGCATAGCACATCTGTAGTGCAAATACTGCATGCAACAGTTCTTTATTGGTGTTGCAATACCATTTGTTAAGTAAAGTTTGAAATATTTTTTGCATTGTTTGAATTGCAGGCATACCGGTAGAGTTTGTGAAGCTGCAGTATGGAGGCGCGACCAAATCATACCATCTATATTAACAATTTAAATGAAAAAATTAAGAAAGATGGTATGTTTCACATGCATTTATATTATTTATTTAACTTGCCTGTATTGTCCTACCTGTTGAGATACTGAACAATTTCAGAGTTGTCAAGTCAGCTGACATAGTGATGTTTTAATGCAGCATGTTTTCAGCAGTGCTGTCTATAAGTAGAAGCAGGTGAATGACTGCAGTTCTCTTCCATTCCTGCCACTCTTTCCTGTCTTTTGCTCATCTTTTGACTGCTATATACTAAGGTCATATTATGTAAGTACACACATTATTACAGGGGGAGTCTTGTGATATGAGTATGCTTACCGGGGATATGAAATATCACTAGTGGTTGCATGTCAGACAGTGAAGGGTGAAGGGCGCACTGTTCAAGTTGGGCTTATTCGAGGCATCAACTTCTGAAGCATACCATATTGAGTTTCAGTTGAGATCCAGAATTGGCATATCAAGACCAGAAATAAACATCCCTTAGATTTTACAGAAATTAACAGCCCTAAGTAATACAGCATTTCAGTGAAAAGGTCTTATTTCCATGCTTCTTTTTTATTTTGCATTTTGAGTTTTGTTCCTAACTATTTGTGTTATAAAGTGTGTATTATTGACCATAATAGTTTTGTAGTGGAAAGAGCAACATTAAGCTTATGTTTTATTAACGAAGACACAGCATATGCCTGAAGACTATTTTACATTCTTTAAATGCATGCATATTAAAATCTATTTCTGTATTGCAGATTTGAAGAAGTCACTGTATGCCATCTTTTCACAGTTTGGTCAGATATTAGATATTATAGCACGGAAGACATTGAAAACTAAAGGCCAGGCATTTGTTGTCTTTAAAGATGTTAATAGTGCAACAAATGCCATGCGATCAATGCAGGGATTTCCATTCTATGATAAGCCAATGGTATGTGCTTATGTTCTGTAATTTACATAATGTAAAGAAACAGTGTGATGGTGTGGAGATGTACAGAGCATTAAGGACTGGCATCTTTCTGTAATCCAGAATTAAAGTGGGCACTCAGTTTTATAAACTTGCGATACTGTAGCTGAGTTTGCAACACTGTGTATGACGTTGTAACAAAAGCTAAAAAATTAGCCAAGTTTAGGGTTCGGGAGAATGTTCTAGGGGGAAGTACTGTTATTGAACATACCGATATCCCATCATAAGGTAATGTAGGATACGCCGACATGCCAGGAACCAGCTGAGTTCATTCAGCCATTTAATACCAGGCAAGACAGATGCCATGCCATAATGTGTTTAGTTAAGTACCAACCTAATTCATGATTTTGTGTACGTGGCATTTTCTGTGAAATTGGCTGTCTTCTGAGAAAAGCACACATTCTATTTATGAATGCTTTTGCACTTTTATCAGTGTTTTTCTATACAGACTTTGTTGTTCACTGCATGTCACTCTTCAATGTTTAGTAAATGAGTGATTGGTAAGTATTGCTTACTTCCTGTTTAGATAGTAGATAACTGATGAGTGACGACAAAGTTGCTGTGTGTAAGAACTAGAACAGATTTTGTTAATATATCTTGAAATAAGGGCTGGTAGGACCCATAAAATGTCTGCCGAGTTTTCAAACTTTACATGAATTTTCCACAGAACTTTGCATATTTAAAAAATCCACTGCAAAATAGCACATTCTTTTCCATAAAATAGCTTGATCTCTGTGTATGGTACATTTTGGTGTGGGACAAAGAAATACAGACGTTGGTTTGTTGTTTTTGCAGCGGATACAGTATGCACGGAAAGACTCGGATGTGATTGCCAAGATGAAAGGTACGTTCGTCGAACGACCAAAGAAGAAGCCACAAGAAGATGAGCATTACGGCAAGAAGAAGAAAAAAGGAGCAGCAGCCGCTGCAGCAGCGGCAGTGCCACAAAAGTATCACATGTCCTTTATTTACTTCCTGTCTCTTAAAGATGATATGCAACGATTTTTTTATCAAATTGATTAAAAGTAGTTTCTAGCTGCTTACTGTAATATAAACCCGTCTGTGTAACAAATTGTGATAAATTATGCCGTAAAATGCTAAAAATTACAAGTTTATTGGTCTTTTTGGTATTGTTATTCTTCGGCTGTTTCCGTCATCTGTGACGTCATGCCAGAATAGGCTTGTTTCATGTGCATTGTTATGCGTTTGAGATTAGATAAGAAGTTATTTATTATACCATTTTATGTTTTAAGAACCTATTTCTACGTCATTATGCCTATATGTTGTGTAATGTCTCACTCAACACTCCAATTGGCTGTTCCTTGTTCGTTTCCCTGGTATGACGTCATCACTTGCAATAGTAAACAAATCACTTTCTTGCACTTTTTCTAAAATTTCCTAATTCTTTGATGTTCTTTAATATCCAAATAGATTTGCTTATATTAAAGACATACTATGGGCAATTTACTTTAACAACCAAAAAATCATTGCATATCATCTTTAAAGTTGTAATAAATTATAACTATTCAGTCACCTGTGCAAAGTGTGGTTTCAGTGAATTACGTGTTACCTTGGTCGTGTGTCTTTCTGTTGACTCTTAATACTTGACCACACTTCTGATGTTCTCACAGATAGGGTCTACGGGCCTGAGGGAGGCACTTCTGTAGTCCTGTGGTTGCAGTGGTCTAGCACTATCATGTCTAACTGACTGCAGTGTGCCACATATCTGGATTCAGTATCACTGTAGGCAGTTGGTTGTGTTTATCACAGCAGCCACTGTGATATATAGCCGTGAGCATGGGATGCATCCCGGTACCTAGGTGAACTCAGCGTTCAAGCGTCTGTTGGATGGTAAAATGAGTATCAGCTTTTGGGCTGAGTAATAGTAAATTAGTAATAAATGGTGAAGGTGAGTATGTATGGTATTACTGTGAATGTTATCTACATGTTTTTAAAAATTATTTTTACTTATGCTGACTGCAACCTTCGTGCCAAAACCACAGTGTGTCACTTTTTTGTGTTGATGGTTCAGACAGTTATTTGACATGGTGACTATACATGTATGTCTATCCAGTGAGAAGTGTTACATCATTATCTCTGTAATTGCAACACACTATATAAAAAATGGTGCATTTTTTGACACATATTTTATTGGCTTATAGTTCATGTATTTGGCTTTTGGACTGTGGTTACCTTGTGGCTGTTTGTGATGTCCAAGTATTTGAATATATTTCTCATTTATAGCAGATGCATAATTTGAGTGAACTGAAATGTGATTGATTCATTGATTCATTGATTGATTCATTGATGTTCAGACAGCCATCTGTAGTTGCTGCACTTGCATCCAAGAAAGCAACACATACTGCACCACTCCAGCCACCGTCACTTATGACCGTAGCAAATGGTACGAGTTCTGCATTCGGTTTGCATGAAAGTGTTGGAATTCCTTCAGTTTGTTTGTACAGTTAATATTTATAGTTCTCCCCGCGAAAGCGAGGAAGTATGTTTTTACCGGCATTAGTTTGTGTGTCTGTCTGTGACCACGATAACTAAAAAGAGTGTCGACAGATTTGTACCAAATTTTATGGGAAGGTTCCTAGGGGGAAAGGGAAGACCAACTTCGTGTTTCGTTACGATAGGTAGAGGGATATGGAAGTAATGGTCAAAAAACTCCGTAAACCGGCGATTGTTTACATTTTATAATTCTAACAGTAGATGTGGCAAGTGTTGCCAATTGTTGGCGACAAAAACCCACCAAATTTCGCTTTTGCAGGGAGTTTTACTCTCTCAGAGTACTTTCCATCTAGTTAACAAATGAATCAGGACATATTACAGCCCTGGGGCCCATACAGGGCCCCCAGTCAGTGGATAAAGGAAGGATTGGGTCACACAATTTCCTTGGTTAGCATCAGGAAGATCATCCCACTGAATCAAAGGGCAGCCATCTCACCCCATGTTAGTGACTTTTCTAGCATTCTAGCTCAGGGTGGGAGTTTGGATAGACCAGGTTGACCGTCATGCTGACCAGTCATTCAGTTAATCCTCATGTCCATCCTGTTCTTTGGACAATCCAGTTTTCGGGTTGGGAGTCGGCGAAGCTCGGGGTTGGAGATCTCAAGAGGCCGCGGAATATAATTAATTAATTAAAATAATTAAATAATTCACTTGGAAAACGTTTGTTAAGCTGATGTGTTTGCATATTAACAGCTGCTCCGTCGGCGATGCAGCAGCCAGCGGCTCCAGCTGCGCCAGCGATCATTCCTGAACAACCGCCACATTACATCCTCTTCCTAACCAACCTTCCAGAAGAGACGAACGAAACGATGCTGTCAATGCTGTTCAGCCAGTTAGTTCCATCTGCTGTTTTACACAGAAGAAAGAGTACTATCTAGAACCATGTCGAATGCTCATATTCCTTCAGTAGAAAAAGAGTCGAATAGATTTTTATTAGTTGATGCACAGAATATGTAACTTACAATTCTTTAGTTGTTGACCATTAAGTTGCAGACTATGCACATGTTATGGCTAATTTCAGTCATATAAACTTCAAGTCATATACTAAGGGAAATCACCAACTGAGTTTTAAGAATTAATTTCTGTAGCTTCTCACTTGGAGTCCATTGGAGCGATTACTTCTTGCCACACTGTGGCAGTGGGGACAATACACTGCAGTGTAAGTGAATGAATGAGTAGTTCCTTAACAGCACATTAATAATAATAATAATAATAATAATAATCTAGCTTGTATAGCGCCAGTATATCAAAAACTGCAGAGGCACTGATAGGGTATTCAGTGCCATCAATCAGATAACGAGGGAAATGTGCAGTCGTATCGACATGCACACTCATGTTGCTCCATATCCTGGACTGTCCCCAACGCTATTATTATTATTATGTTATTATGCACTTACTGCTGTGCTCTTCACAGTGGCCGCTAATTAAGCTCAATTTTCAAGTTTAATGTTGATGCATATGATCTGACGTTGTGTCATGTGGCGTAGGTTTCCGGGTTTCAAAGAAGTGCGTCTGGTGCCGGGCCGGCACGACATCGCATTTGTGGAATTCGAGAGCGAAGTTCAAGCGGGCGCCGCCAAAGACTCTCTTCAGGGTTTCAAAATTACGCCAACCAATCCGATGAAGATATCATTTGCAAAGAAATAAATGCTGCATTCGCGTGACGTTTATGTTAATTAGTTGCAAATGAGAAGACTGATGAGTCATGGATGCTTAATCTGTGTTTGCTTCTGTGGCAAGCCAGATTTTTGCACAAGAGAATTGACCTTAACATGTGCAGTGTGGATACTGCATAGTGATGTACGTGTCTTTGTCAACCATATGACGCTATGTGCAGTGTTTGTTGTAGTCAAAAGTTCCATTATTACTGGCCCGCCTACACATAGTGTAGGGGGCCAGACTAGTAACGGTCACTGGCGTTTGGCATCATCGTCTGTCGTCGTCTGTAACACTAGCATATGCAACGTAACTGACCACGGGGCAGCAGGCGACGGCGGACCAGTAGTGTTACGTCCCGTTAGGGCGACACCTTGTTCATTTCACAGTAGTCAGTATTTGACGCCGATAGATGTTACTAAACAAAATGAGGGATTTTATTTTAAGTCAGTGCTACTTGCATTTTCTATACCAGCCTGATGTACTTCCAACATTATCATTGACGGTTTGGTAGATATAATGTCACTGGTTACCTCAAAGGCGTTACTCTGCGTCTTGAGCCCGCTTAGTACTGAGGTGGGTAATCATTTGCAAAATACTGTCTCAGTACATAATAAACCACTCAGGCCAACTCAGCCTCCTACCTTCTGTGGGACAGGAAATGAGTACTGGCCAAGGAGCAGTGGCAGTGCTGTGCAGCCAGTAAGGTAACCAAAGGTCTAACGTTACACCAGCCATGCGTAAAAGACTCTGTGGTACATCCACCATGTGTTCAATGGCCTAAGGATGCAAGGTGAGTACCGCGCCTACACTTCTGTAAGCAATGTCGCCCTTTACCTTTTTTCCTGAAAGCAATGCGGTGAAGCATACATAACTTACTGGTCAGATGCCACCAGCCAACAACGTCAAATTCTAAGCACTCTATGGATTTTCTCCACACGAGAAATACAATTACCAAGCTCATAGTATTACAAATATAGCAATTTAGAAACAAAGTACAAAATCGGCACAGTTTAAGCACAATATGTTACAAAATAAATTGTACGGACATCACTATATAGTAGTAATGGCAGTTTCCAGTTGTGATCGGACTGCAGTTTTAGCATCTGTACCGAGTTGTTCGGTGCTTGTCTTAATTTTCTTTGGCCATCATGCGTGCATGCTGTTTCTTCCTCTCTTCTGTGTAGTTCGCCATAAACTGCTCGGCGTCGCGTCGATATGGCAGATCCTCCGTTTCATACAGTGCCAGTCTCCCGTAGTCTTCAGCCTATCAAGTCATTACCACCATGCACCGATTGTCATGTAAGTAAGTAAAAAATTAAAACGAGTGGTCAAAGTAATTTTACAGAAGTCCGCATCGCCCCGCACACAAAATTGTTCAGTCGTTTGCAGCCTGGAAAACGTTCCATTTAAACGATTTCAAACGGTTTGCTCATCCCTATTCCCTGTACGTAAAAGCGCGTGCTACGTGTTATAGATTCCACAAGCCACAATCGAGAGGAGTGAGATTGTGGCTTGGCCGCCCGCCGTAAGCCATGCCCCTGGCCAAACAAATTCACCCACCGACAGATTATTAGATATAGATTTCCATCCTGTTAGTATCTTGACAATTAAGTCAGATTGACCCGTGATTACTGTTAAACGTGAATAGGAAGTCATGGGCTCAGGGTTGACTACCATTTTGCCGTGGTCGTCGGTATCGAAATGGCCATTGGCGGTGGAAATATCCGGGCGATTTCCAGGGTCGGCGGAAGGCAGTCAAAAGTGAGGAGGCACGGAGGAGCGAGGCCAAAAAGGCCGAATCTCGAGGTCCTAACAGTTAAAAGCTGTAGCCATAAATCTAACAGTTTGAGAAGACGTTATACTAAATAAAACGGGAGGTAACCCAGTAATGAAGACATCACCTTAACACCATCTTTACGTAGAAAATACATCATCGCAAGGCAGTGTGAGGTCTTCGGAACCTTCTCGGGATATTGCGGTCCGTTCTTGACCAGATAGATCATGTTTAGTACAAGCGTTGCCTCTGCTGCCTCCGCCTCGTCTGTTTGTTCACATGTTCAACAGCTGTTGTGTGGGAAACTCGATCGTAATTCGTAACAATTAAGCTACAGTTCAACTGTAAGGCACTCCCGAGAATAAAACTTGCATAGCAAAAAAACGTTAGTATAGCTCATGTAATGGTTTGATATTCGAGTCTTAAAGCAGAGTGGAGAAAACAGACATGGCGTGAGAATTGCACTTTTAGGCCGCATCGCAGCAATCTAGCTAGATGCGTTCTGTTACTACAGACGGAGTAGCGTGGTCTGTGTGCGTGTTCGTGGTCTGTGTGTGGACGTTCGTGAGCCCTGCAAAAACTTCTGTACCGATCGAGATGCCGATTGGAGGGTAGATTCGGGTGGGCCCAAGGAACCATGCATTAGATGGGGTCCAGATCCCCCAAGGGAAATGGGTAATATTGGGGGGTTGTCCGGCTCATTGAAAAACATTGTTAGTGCTGCGGTGTACGCAGCAAAAAATCAATAACGGCATCAGCGCGACTGTTGCAGCCGACTTCGCTGCTCCCGAGTCCCAACTGGCCGGTGTCACATTGACTTTCCCCCGTAAAAATTCCGCCCCATCTGCGAAGCGGCCTGTGCACAAATTCTTTGACAATTTATTACTTTCTGTGACGTATGTATGGTGTACAAGGTCGTACCACCCGTGAATGCGATCTATTCCCCTTCTTAACGCGCTTTGCGCTCATTCTTTTGTTCCTCCTTCTCTTCACTGAACTGCTGCGGATCAATGTCTGCAAGTCCGCTGTCCGCACATCTCACCAGCCTACGCGGCATGTTTATATCTCGGCCTGTTTCTGGAGTTAGGCCCAGCGCTAGCGGGGGGAGGGGTCAGGGGG
>Ga0209780_1005389_pt1 | contig 10096 bp, 5 predicted proteins | sample WorMetexBAHAMAS2_FD_187384 | JGI IMG/M metagenome (GOLD analysis project Ga0209780, IMG submission 187384) | Marine gutless worms symbiont microbial communities from Max Planck institute for Marine Microbiology, Germany - Inanidrilus exumae... | ecosystem: Host-associated > Annelida > Digestive... | reverse complement strand
GATATTTATGGTGCTGTCATCATGGCACAGCCATTGCGAGAGTTCACCCGGTTCATTTGATGAATGCAGACTCAGCGCCGAGGTGGCCGCCAACCCTCAGACCAAGCCAACCGACTTGGACTGCGAGTCCGCCAGTAAGAAATGGCAGCTATCGTCCACATCCACCATCGCCATTTTATTATTACTCAGCCCGAGAGCTGATACTCATTTTACCATCCCACGAAAAGTGGATGGCTGAGTCGACCTAGGCACTGCAGTAAGGGTGTGTAGCCCGTGCCCAAGGCTGTATATCGCAGTGGCTGTAGTGATAAACACAACTGCCGGCGGTGATGTTCGAACCTGTCCTCTCACACCGCAGTCAGGCATGTTAGCTCTAGGCCACTACGACACTACAAATGTATCTTCAAAAAGTATCTCAAAATATTATCTTGTATCTGGTGTCTTCGAGATACTTTAAAAGAGGCCTATCTTGTGCCACACTGCATAGACCGTTACAGCTCACTGCGACTATGATTTCGTGCGCTATAGAAGTGCACTTACTTACTTACTTACTTACAAAGGCTGCTCTGCACTCTGCAGCGGAAATACGATCGCCGTTGTGTTCTGTTCTGTTTTTTACTGTTTCGCGTACGCTGTACGAGCACCACCAAGGTTTCATAGACATGGAGCTGTTACTTAATCAAACCAGCGCCAAATGTCAGTTCCGGCTTCCATGTTCGTTCGTTATCAACCTTGTCATTAATTGTTGCCGCAACCGCCGTCCAAGCGAGTTAATTGAGTCGAGCCCACGTAGATTTCTGTCAAGCCGAAGGCAGCAGCACACAGCGCACTCGGAAATCTACTTTAATGCATAGTTGTTCCGCACGTGCGAAAATAAAGTGCGTTAAAATGTGCGTTCATCATCAATTTTAAGCTATGTTCTGTGACGTAATCGCATCTATCAAAAGTGCGCTCACTTTAGCGCACTTTATTATGCGAACACACTTCACGTTTTTCTAGGTTTTCATTCCCGTAACTCCGAGTTCTATAGTATCTCTGTATCTTCGCTACACACCCTTACTGCAGTGCCTAGGTCGACTCAGCCATCCACCTTTCCTTTTGTATACTTAGTTTGTATTGTGTTTCACTTTGTTTGTTTTTATTAGTCAGTATGTTTTTATTTTTTTTGTACTTCTGCTATTCTTTTTGTGTTGTACTTCATTTCACGCGTTCGTCGTGATTTTATTATACATAATAATAAATAAATAAATAAATAAATCTTGAAAGTTAGAATGTAAGTGTAAGAGGCTGTTATGAACTGAATACTGATTCTCTAAGCCGTTTAGACTGTTATTAAAGCTTTTAAAGATCACTGATTTATTTGATTACTTAAGATTCAATTTCAAAACACAAGACTTTGTCATGAGATTGCCAATCAAAGCTCAAATTAGAACTCGGAGTTACGGGAATGAAAACCTAGAAAAACGTGAAGTGTGTTCGCATAATAAAGTGCGCTAAAGTGAGCGCACTTTTGCCGAAAATAAACTGCGTTTTGCACGTGCGGAACAACTTTGCTTTAATGTCGTCAGCACAAGAGTCGTCAAAACGTCTCATGCCACTGTAAGTTAGAAACACTGTAAGTTAGAAACAAAATAGTCGCTGATGAGTCGGCAATCGTGGAAATAACAACCCTGTAAAATGCGTTTTGTGAAAAATTGTTAAGATCGCAGGCGCTGACACAAACTTAGCTACTTTGCTGGTGACCAATGTAATATAACTGTGAAACTAACGCATTGATGTAATTTACGAAAAGTTGTCGTGCTCACAATGTGTAGTGTCAGCCTATTAGATATTATTTTACTCGCTACTGTTACTACGAGTTTTTTCACGTACCTTCTTATACTCCTTGTAAGTTTGAGGGCTTCTAGTCTCAATATATCTGTTCCGTAATCTTTTCCCGTATAAGTCTTTTTATCTTTTCATCGCAAGGGCGTTTCCATGAAGCTTTTTTTCCAACGACGAAAGTTAAGATTAAGATTAAAACAGGGCATTTGTATAGCGCATTATCACGAGTATACTCATTAATCACGATGATGAAGAGAACTCACAGTAATCTACGATCTCTATGATGTAGGGCAAGTTGTCGTACTTCGAGAAGTTAACTGGTAAAGATTTGTCACCTTCTTTAAATGAAATTGAATCAATGACTGTAAGGAAAGCATAGTGCTAGCGTCATCTCGGCGATTTGATCGTAATTAATGCAAAATGTTTACACTTCCTTGCCAGAACAGCTGGCATTAACAGAAATGAAGAAATCACGTTATTGTTAATCTACGTATACAAGTGAGTGTGCAAGACATTCACATAACATCTCTAGATAATGCGAAGCGTCGCGCGGTTTTTCTACGACGCTGGAGCTTCCTACGGCCTATGCCGCTGCGATAGGAACAGAAGTAGCACAACAAACCACAGCAGCCAACGCGTAACGTTCGAGCACGCAGTACGGTACAGGGAAGATAATGTAATATAACAAACTGCGATCTTCGATTAGCCATGAGATGTATCGCCGAACGTCGTACATACACTACACGAACTTGCACTCAATTATCGACATATAGCTGCAGGCGTCAGTGACTTAACTCTCAGCCGAGACAGACTGCCATTACCATAATCTTATACAGCCGACTGTGGTCTTCCACATCAGCATCAGCATCGGCAACAACAGTAGTCCCGTTCTTTTGCTAACACTTCAGATATCCATTCGAATTTTATAGCGACAGGCCATGCTTGCGCGATTTATGCTATGGGCTTGTGTCTATGCGCGTGTGTGTTTCCATCACTAGCCGGTGTTCAATGAGAACGGCTAAATACACATTTTGTAGAAACTACAGTTATATGAAGAGGAGGGGGCATTTTTCAAACTACAGTGTATTTACTTCGTCTCCCGGAAGTGCGCGAACAGCGTGTCTCTATTTGTGTCTGTATGTGTGCATGTCTGTATATCTTTGCATATCTCAACAAGTAGCTCAGCTGTCGCTGACGAACCCGCGCGACGCGCTGCATCACGGCAAACAGCAAAATTTTAAAACAGTTACGTGACCGTAACCACACCCATTTGCGGGGCGATGTCGTCCTTTTGGTAAAATTAGATATAGACTACCTATGTAAGAAAGTTTGACGATTCTAGCTTCAGTTATTGCTGAGGTATATTTAGGGTCTTAAAACTTAAGGTGAATCACGTGAAGCGACCACACCCACTTCAGCGATAGTTTGTCGTACGTAGGCTGCGACTTGCTATGATCAATCGGCATACCAAATTTGAAGTGTTTACAACGCAAAAATATGTTTAAAAATCCCCCTTTTGAGCCACCCTTTGGGGGAATTAGGGGTAACGCACAGGGTTCATCTATGACTCGATGGAAAACGCATTGTCAACTTCCTAAGTTCCTATTAGCGATAATTGAACTCTTTTCGCTAGCTCTCACGGCTGAGGCACTATTAGCGAAATCTGTTGAAATCGACGTTTTTTGAAGGGGTGGGTCACTTTGAGCGCAAATTTTAGGTAGATGGGGACATCGCCAGCAATCTTTCTATGGACCGTTATATATAAGAATGATGTAGCTACAATTGTGCCTCTTGAAGTAGTTTTCACACAAAGAAAGTTTGCAGCAGACTTCTTTTGACATAATTTGAATCGAAATCGCGTTTTGTGCCACCTTTTGGAGACTTAGAGGTAACGTACACGGTTTATCTATGGTTCGTTTAGATACTGTGCAGCAGTTGACAAGACTTCAACTGACATACCGCCTCGCGCTATCCCTCTGCGATAGTTAAGCCTCTTGTTCTTTGCTAATGAAGTCAGTAGATATTATGCAAGTCATCTACAGTTCGATGTCTTCTATAATTATGTGCTAAAACTAAAACATAGCCGTCTTTATGCAGTCAATGAGTATGACAGTCGGATGAATAAAAAGCTCTGCTACTGCAAAGGTACCGCGCGACGCGCCATGTTAGTAAATTCGTGCTGTGTTTTACGTATTGTGTGGATATAGGTCAGTCCACACTGACGTACTTGTTATAGGTTCGAAGGGCCTATATTGCAAATACTCTACGGGGCAAAAACGGTCTTCACGCGTTCCGCAATAACTCCGCCGAAAATGAACCGATTCGAATAAAATCTGGAACAGTGTAAGCCAAATGTGGGGCTGGTCTTGGCAGATTTTTGGCTCGATCCGCGCAGTAGCGACAGTTTGAGAGGGATAGTTTTAAAAAACGCAAAAATGCTCACAAAATTTCCCGGTCTTGCGACTTCAGGCCGTCATACATACATTCATTCATACATACACACAACAAATTTATATAGCGCCAAAATCGTAGAAACGATTCAGAGGCGCTGGCACAGGGTGACTTGACAGTAAAAGCAGACTGGAATAAGTGTGACTTTAGTTGACGCTTGAACGTTGAGAATCTGTCTATAGAGCGAATATGTTCAGGTACAGAGTTCCAGGTTGACAGTGCGGAAACAGAAAAGGAACGTGAGGAGAAGTGACTTGTAACACCCATTGGTATTGCTAGAAGTTACCTGTTGGAGCAATATAACTCCGCAATGATTACAGATCACCTTAAATTCACGACCAATGGTCCCTCTAAGGGATGTCTAGTTTTCATTTTTACCGTTAGAATCAAGTCAGTCTTTCCCCTGGGATGTACCTACCGTACAAGAAACGCACCTACGCAAATTTTCGGCAATCGTTGACGGTCACCGTGGACGTCTTGCTGAATCATGACGCAAAAGTAAACAAACCGATGTGGGTGTGGCAGCTGTGCGACGTTGCGTCAGTAAATAAGTAAACAGTTTGTCACCTGTCGACTACGTCGGTGGGAAGCGCCCTCTTCGAGCCTATATTGCAGTATGTCTCCAGATACACTGCAACCCGTCTGGTGTTTTACTATTTTTTATCTATATAATGTTCTGAAATAAAACAAGTACGTCCGTCTTCGGGGACGGCTGTATATCCAAACATGCTGATCCTGCGTACAAGTCACGCTGTGGAGTCACCGACTGGAACATTAATCGTCCTTCATGCGCTGGCCGATTCGTCCGATTTTTGGCTTCTGGGAGAGAAATGTTCCCCAAAATGTGAGATTCCTTGCCCAGGACGCTAATGAACCACCGTGCAAAATTTGACGCCGCTAGCTTTATCCTCGGCGAAGAAATCGGTAACCGTACAAACACATACACACACACACAAACACTAAATTACAACAAAAACAAACAAACAGTAACCGATATATCCACAGCTTGCCTATCGACATATGTGGATAACAATCATGATCATGGTGGTGACGATGACAATGTAGGCCTACACTGGACGATACGGTACGATACGATACGACACGATAAATTTAACATGCGATCAAAAATGGGTGGACTGCCAGCTTAATCTACAGCACGAAAAAGAAGCATATTTAGAAGCAAAAACCATTGAGCACCGTAGGTCTAGTCGGAGTCCCAATCCGTCAAGGGAGTCCTGGTGAAAAGTGAACAGGATCGTACTGTTAACTGTTAACTGGTATAGCTAGTCACTCTGGACTTTCACCGGCTTTCACAAATTATTACACTTGCCGGTTATAGCGGTTAGAGTAATGCATCGTCCGGCGTCCGTCCGTCCGTCCGTCTGCCTGCCTGTCCCATCTTTTCCCAACGTTAATAGGGCGCGCGGCGCATGCTCAACGAGACTCACTATATTAGGGGCAGCATGCGACGCGGCTAGCGTACATTTCCGTCCGAGTATTAGGAGGACGGACATACTAATTACTTATTACTTGTACAGGAAGTACAACACTGAACAGCGCGATATGTTTCATGCTGCTGTATCATTTCCATGGTCCGACACAGTTAGTCATTTCGTCGCCAGCGTAGTGCATGTCCTAAGGGATATGGTGTCGGCCGATATATTCGGACACTTAACACTGCACCACGCTAGCGCCAAAGTACCGGACTCACGGATGACCATAATCCACTAATGCGTCATTTGTCGAACACTCCGCGAGCAGTTCGCGCTGACATTTCAACGACGGCTTTTACGCCCGGGCGCCGTCGTCTCGCTCAAGGAGCCGCGCGTAGTCGGCTTTTAGCGCTTCCGCTGCTGCTCGGCGGCGGTCAGTCGTCGGAGAGATCGTTCTGACGGAATTAGACGGAGCTGCTCCGATACTTACCGACGACGAGAACGTGCGTCTTGGCGAGTTTTGTCCGGCGTCCAGATGAGCGTGTCGCTGCAGCTACTTCGACTCGACGACGCCACTTAAGCGCAGCAGCAGCAGCAGCAGCAGCAATGGAAGTGGATGACCATTCATGCTGGTCACAGCCATTATACTTATGCAACTCGGGTGAACCATGTCTGTCTGTCACCGACGTCGACGTCACGAAGTTAATTTAAGCGGCTCTAAACGATGTCGGATCCAGTTCCAACGTGGATACTTAAAGAACGTGGCGACGTACTCTCGTCAACAGCTTTATGTAACATATCACTACGAACTGACGTAGTTCGGTCGTCACTCGATCCACTAATCAAGGGATGCCAACGGATCACAGAATTACAACCTGCCGTTTCTTGAAAGTTACTGACACTTAGTAACTTATTACTGCCATACTAACAGTCAGCATTTGTGATTGGCAGTCGCGCATTCTGTGTCGCCTCTCTTACGGTCTGAAACTTAATTGTCGACATAACAACAGTGAGCAGCAGCAAATTTCAGTGAACCAAACTACCAGTCGATTCAAATTACGGACCTACTTTAAAATAAGTTTTAAAAGCCGAGCTTTAGCCGACAAAACTTTTTTCACAATGTCGTTATTAGTAGACGCCCTGTCTACAATGTTTGCTGTGCTTCACGGGTCACAGTATATAGACTCTCTTCGTGCTGCGTGTGCTCTTTTCAGGTGCAATGTCGCAGGATATACAACAGTGATTAGTGATTAATTTTAAAACACCAGTTTAAAATAGTACATAAGGACGACAGTTGCGCTATATTGCACAAGTAAAACAGCAAAAAAATCAAAAAATGATATTAGCAACACATAGTAGTTAGATATGGCTATCAATATGGGAAATAATCTGCTTGTATGATAGTTGGTACACGACACAATGTGAAATGTAATAATATTAGTACTGTTGACGGTTGAAAAAATATTGTGGTGTGAATGTGTGTGATAAAATCAGATACCCGGGAATCTACTTAAAATCAGCTGGAGTCTTCAGGTGTTCCAATGATAATGTTAAACGCTCATTTTACAGAGCCTTCAATGCAATTTTCGGGAAAGTTGGGCGCCTTTCCTCAGAAGATGTAATAATTCAGTTACTCGGGACAAAATGTTTACCGGTATTATATTACTGGCTAGAAGCATGCTCAGTAGTCGGTAACAAAAGCTCAGACTTAGTCATTAGACTACGCCTTACATAGTTGCTTCAAAAATCTTCCCAGCAAGAGACCAGTTCATCACTGCATGGTATGTTTTGATTTCTCTTCTGTTCTTCAAGCAGTAAAATGTAAACAAGAAAGATTTTTCAAAGATATAAGATGTTTGTCTGAGTTATCAATAGTGGTATAAATATTCATGCATATTTGTGTAATGTTGTGTTCTTTTCCGTAGTATTGCGAGATGTTCGGTGTGTGTGTGTTGATTTTTCTGTTGTTGTTTTTCTGTACCAGAAATGGTGAATAAAGTTGAATATATAACCACATTATTGTTAATGTGCTGATAAGTAATGAAATTTTTATTATCACCTTTTTGATAGTTTGCTATTTTTTCAGGTCTGCGATGTAACCACTGTCGTCCTACACCGCTTTAAACTGTGCAGTTATTACAGCGCGACGCCACACGCCCTATTTTTAATAAACAACAGAAGCTCAGCTATCACAGAAGTACCGCGACGCGCTATATCAACTTTACAAAAAAATCTTACTTGAAAGGTTTGCAATAGCTAAATGACTTTAAAGATCACTCGAAGTTATCGGAATTGCCGCTATTCGATTGGCTATACATCATTTTTAGTGGGCCCTATAGTTAATGCACAATATATTTCCCGAGGCATGGGAGGCAGAAAGATTTTAAACAGCAAAAGTGACCTCTAGGTAACTCAAGGGTATTGGTACTGATATCATTCAACAGGCCACATACGACTTCTTATTCACGAGTATTTCTTTACGAGGGATTATTTAATCGATTTCGGTAATTAATTAATTAATTCTTCGTAATTACGCCACAGGTATCCCCGACGCAATAACCTGCAGAAATAGAGGTGACGATCGCTTAAGGATTTGGGGATGGTGGGGGTCAAATTTTGCCCTTTCCAATGACCTGCATCGTCGTCCTTACAACATGCTTGCAATACCGTGCGGTTTTGATATTTTGCACAGTGTCACCTGACCATCTTCTACAGCAGCTGCGCCATTACATGCGAACGGCTTCTTCGCGACATTTACCACGTACGGTTTACTCGTCGCTTCTTATCTTATATTATGATGGAAGCATTTTTATAGGCTGCAGTGTATGTTCATTGTTACTCAAACACTCGAAAGCTGTATAGTCGACGGTGTTCTTATGCTGTAAGGAACCAAAACGGTCAGACAGACAAATTACGGACATGTGCGATTGTGAGTCTATCCAGCAGAGAAATATGTAGAGTCGATAGTAACTCAGAACTCAATCATCTCAATGGCAATACATTGACCGCTTCGCAAATAGCCCGTCAATTGCAATGTTTGTGTTTTCTGCTACTTTTGCTGCAGCATGGGATGTTTTCCGAACGACTTCGGAATTAAAAAATACCTGTTTATGTTCATCGTGTCCTTCAAGGCTTTTACGACGTCCGAATACACAATTTGTAAACTGCCATAATACACGGTGGGGCATAATTACCCGACTCTTCGGCTGTCATCTCCTAATGTACGTTATTTCTACGCTAAACTTTTCGTTAATACTACGCGAAATTCGCCCAAAATTGACCGCCAATGTATGTACCCGTTTTATCTCGCAATAACTGCGTCATTGCGACGTAAATTGTCCATACTCGTTTTTACTTCTTGCGTTAATTGACAATGGTTTTCACCGACTGAGAATACATTGCTGACCCACGTCCACCAGAACTACATTTCACCCGCACTCTGGCAACCAGACAGTTCGAGTGTAAATCCAGTGGACTACTAAGTTTGCTCGACTATGCAGAAAAAGATCCATTAGCATCGAATTAAGGGCGTTGATCAGCTGCGTAAGCGCATCCGGCTCGCGTGGGACGAACTGGACCAGTGCGCTATTGACATGGCAGTCACGCAGTGGCGCACTCGACTTCAAGCGTGTGTCAAGACGGCCAGCTTGATACAAAGCGATACGAGATGGTACACTGTTGCCTGCGTGGCACAGTGGTAGAAAGCCGGTCTTTGACCGGCGAACTTTCCCTGTACCACGCTCGACCTGTAGCTGACGGGTGACCACATAATTATGTGGGTAAGCCGTCCGCTATAGGTCAGCCAACTAGGCCAACTCAGCCTTTCATCCTTTCGGGGTCAATAAATTGAGTAGTGAGCAACTTCATCGGATGTATGCTTGTCGCGCCATCTGGTGAGCGTTAACAAGGTTAAGCCGGTGCGGTTATCAATCGCTGTGCGCCGTGTGGCAGCAATTTAGCCGAGCTTAACCCTTCTATATATAGAATAAGCCTAGTGCCGCCCTGCGTGGCGGATGTTACTGTAGATTGCGCGTTATGTCGTCAATCAACTAAAAGAATATTATTATTATTATTATTATTTAGCGACGAAAGGGCCAGATTAATTTAGCGCACGGCATTCATATGCATAACCACAGGGCCAGCACTCGCCATAGAGAAGTTCTCTATGGCACTCGCCAACAAACGTGTAGCCACCGTATAGGGAGACCAACAAATATGGCCGCCACTAAATGATAACCGAAACATATCCCATAACGCTTTGTTGATTGTTGATGCGATCTGCGGCCATTATATGTTGGTCCCGATTTTGTCGGCGATCGATGGCAACACTTTCGTCTGCAGTTACGATTGAACGTCGTGAATCTAGAATATTTAACTATATATATATA
>Ga0209780_1005387_pt1 | contig 10099 bp, 5 predicted proteins | sample WorMetexBAHAMAS2_FD_187384 | JGI IMG/M metagenome (GOLD analysis project Ga0209780, IMG submission 187384) | Marine gutless worms symbiont microbial communities from Max Planck institute for Marine Microbiology, Germany - Inanidrilus exumae... | ecosystem: Host-associated > Annelida > Digestive... | reverse complement strand
AAGCACGCCCTTACCAGCGAAGTCATGCCAAAAATCATACTTGCTGTGAATGTGACTCAGTCACGTAATAAATGGCCATTCTAGCAATACCGGTAGGGAACAGAACCATCAACTGCCATATGACTTAGCTGGTAAGGGCGTGCTTAACATTCTAGGCGGAGTCCCACCAAAGTGATTTTTGCAGTTTTAGAGCTATGATTTTGTTGCCATTACACTTGGTTGTAAACTGGCCAGTTTTTACCATTTTATTGTTGTATGATACACAGAGTTGCTGTGATCCATCGACATCGCTGGGCCGATGTATCATTGGACTATTGGAGACAGATCCTCGCATTGACACCGGGACATTGCCAATGCTGGAACGTCTCCGTGGCTGTCTGCGTCTGCTGTTTCATTCCAGCGCTTTGTGAGTTTTTCTGCCATCACAAATTGATTGTCACTCTTTGCATTTATTAGGTCGACTCTTTGACAGAGTCGACCTAATAAAGCCGGTCTCAAATGTCTGTCAATGAAATTTGGCGTGTAGGTAGAGGTCAACGAGTGATGCACGACAGTATGCAGTATGACCCGATCCAATGTCAAGGTCAAGGTCATGAGCCCTTCAAAATTTGAAATCCGTCCCTTTTCAAAAGCTCTTCCGCCATTTACAATGGGAGCTGGCAACAGTACTGACCACTGATTCCTAAACTAGGGCACAATATCTAAATTTGTTCGGGCCGGATATTTGATATTCGGCCTAGTTTTTGTGTCACATGACTTTGAAGTTGGCACAAACGTCAGTTGTGAAGAGTCGACCGTTAGTCCCTGTAGGGGGCTATTTTTAATACTTTAATGCATTCGCCACCCGACATTGTCGGAGAAGGCATGTTTTTGTTTGTCCGTTCGCCATATTCGTCCATTCCTTCATTTACACAGATCTTGTAACAACAATATCAGATGAGTAGCTTGAGAAGTCTCGATGAAACTTGCGGTGAATAACCACTAGCCCCTACTGATGACCCGATTAGATTCTGGGGGTCAAAGGTCAAGGTCACAGCGTGCCCTCGAGGTGGCAAAGGCATCCACGTCGATGGCAATGGTAATAGTAAAAGTAGATTTGTATATCGCATTGTCACAAGGTCTCTAATGCGCTGTGCAAGCTAGTAACTAGAGAACAGCCAAGTTTTCAAGCCCCGTTTGAAGGACACATAGTCCGGCTGTGCACGAAGGTCATCAGGCAAACTGTTCCAGACTGTCGGACCCTGCACAGTGAATGCTCGGCGGCCAACGGTGGAGAGCCGGTGTCGTGGCACCACCATCAGTTGATGTGTGGCTGACCTGAGACATTGCCTGCCTGCAACATCGGTGATCAGTGTGCTACAGTCAACGAGGTACCACGGAGCCTTGCCATGCTGACATCTGTGCATGGTGACATCCAGTTTATATCTGACTCGATCTGCCACATTGAGCCAGTGTAGGTCATCGTGCAAGATTTGAGTAAGGCTGTGGTCGAACTTTCTTGTGTCAATGACATCACGTGCGGCAGCGTTCATAACATGCTGCAGGCTGCAGAGTGTTAGTGACCGACTTAGTGGCTTCAGCCAGTGTAAATAAAAGAATCTGACACTCACAGGAGTGCAAAAAACATGCAGATGAAACCAAGCGGCAAGCAAATGCGGGGAAGTGATGTGGGGAAAACCTGATGTGCCTAGCATTGCTTCTGTGGTGGGCTTACAGCTGGGGAAACCTAGCATATCTTACAACAGCAGCAATATAGCGTTTATTTGAAGACCGACACAGACATTTTGACCTTGAATTTTGACCTTTTGACCCCAAAATTGATGGGTGTCGAGGACTTGTCGTGGAACATTTGTATGTCAAGTTTGGTGATCCTAGGTGCATCACTTTTTGAGATATTGTATAGAAAGACACACAAACAGTGGTAAAAACTCTACCCACGTGACTACTGTGGGCATGGGTAAATAGAAAAGTTTTCAGTTTGGATCAGAATGTAGGCAGATGTGATCGTCGACAGCCGACTGTTCTGTGCTCTGACCCAGAAAAACATGGTCGCCCAGTGTTGATTGACAAGTTGCAGAAGAAGCAGGAACTCTGTTCTTTAGCCGTGTTCGATCCGAGGATTGGCCACACCATGGATGTACTTTCTCCATTTATCTCTGCTCTCTGTCATTCTGATTGACTCTTCCACGGGGGTGTCTAACAGTTCCCCCTTTACTTCATCTTTGTTAAGAACCCACTCATTGTTTTCTTTGCTGTCCACGAAACCCGCTGAATCTTTCTCAGCAATGTGTGTGTGTGTGCATGTTTGTAGAGTGCGGCAGTGTGGTGCAGAAAGGTCGTTGAAGCTGCTCGCAATGGAAGACTCATCGTCACATAAACTGCCGACTGTCTCCGATGTTGACCTTCGTGGACTTCATGATTTGTTGATTGTTAGATCTCCGCGTACTCTCAGCACAGACAGCCTGCAATCCGTCTGTCAGGCACGTGTCTCCAGTTCCAGTGCATGAGTTAAAGAAAAAGAGCCCTCTCAGTGGGGTATAGGGCAGAGCCCGGGCCACTCAATGATTTTTCAGTATTTTTAACTTTCCAGGTGGCTTAGGGTCGATTGCACCATCGAAGTTTAAACTTAGATCAACTGAACGGGTTCAATGGCTTGAACTTGTTCAGTTTCCCGTTCAAGCTATTTGCGTTGCACAACGAATTTTTGAACTGGTTCTGCTGAACCCGAGTTTAAACCATGAGCTATGTAGGTCACCTAATTTAGTGAACTCCTATTGGCTGATCGAACATACCAACACGACGTCACTTCTGATGTAAATAAAGAAAGAAGACGAAACCACGGGACAAAAATGTCTGCATCTGCTACGTACGCAGGGCAGCCATAATGAAAGCTAATATTAATTTATTGCGATTGATGAGTCCAAATCGCACTCAAATTAGAGATCGAGCGCATGGACGCTGATCGAAACGAGTTTTGGCAGGTATGCGTATACCGTGGGTCTGCTATAGCACACCAAATTTGACCCTCAATCCCTCATTTGTAAAAGGGGTCAGTGCAGGAGCCCCCAAAGTCAAAATTTCCCTACCTCGCCCTCCTACCTTCTGTCGGCTCGACGATGCTTACAGTCTAGTTTGTTTCATTCATGCCAGCCAGGGTCGCGCGCTGTGGCGGGTAATGGCTATTGCGGCATTGGCTGAAAGGCGGGGCCGGTAGGCCTACAGGGCACGCATGTTAAGCCTGCTGCAGTCAGCAGACGCCATTGCAGTGTGATTCATTAGTGTAAGTTGTAAATTTCCGGAGATTTCGCCGTATAGGATCGTATTATGTTGCAAAAGGACGGCAGATGAACTGTGTGACAAACATCGGACAGTAGATGGTAAACGGTGAGCTTCGAGAGGCGGAATCGTGCGCGAAACTCGTTGTCGTCGTATTTTGTGAGTGCGTCTAGTCGTTCTTTCACTTCACTTTGTCTGCTTGGCTTTGTTACGTTCAAAAATTCCAGAATTAGCATGTCAGTATTTGTACGATCCGCAATTTTTGTTTTATTTACTTGTGTTAAAAGCAAAGATCAGCATTTGCTCGAGATCGGCGGTTCAGGTTTAAACTTAAGTTCAAGGCTGATCGAGTTCAGCTAAAAATGATGCAACGCTCAATTGTCGTGAACCAGTTCACGGCGACCTACTTGATCGAGTTCAGTGCTGAACCACGATGGTGCAACTGGCCCTTAGTCTGCTACACTTAAGGCTTGTACACAGCTGTAGAGGTCCCTCAATCTGGCAGCAAGGGGGGGAGTTATGCCAACCCTCCTGGAGGGCCAGAAATTGCATGAGCGGGAGGTTATCAGCTGTAGCACGGAGGGCTCAAACCCCTGACCCCTTCATCCAATCTTCCTGTGTGTGCATCAGCGTTTGAATGCTGATAAACTGTACATATTTAAGAAAATTATTTATTTTTTTAATCATTGGGATGCCAGCACGGCCAACACACACCGCTGTTATACAGCCACTATGCAGGTCAGCCTGTAATAGTTGGCACGCCCTGTTAGGAGCTGGTGGATTTTGTTGGAGCAGAGATGTACTGCCTGCATACCCTTCCTGGCGGCAATTAGTACGTTCCAGGCAGGAGAAGATGGTATAGTTTTCACAAGTGGTGTTACCTATGTCAACTCAGTAACTTTATACCAGCATTTTGAAATACTATTGCACCAAAATCAGAAGCAGTTTTAAAATATGTTATGTTTTCTTGGTGGAGTCTGCGTTACACACTTAATGCACACCATTTCAACGGCCATTTGTCGGAGGTGAATATGTGTTGTCCTTTGATCTTGACGATTGCCTTTGGCATTCCAGCCACGAGAGTTGCTCAGTGGACATCATCCTTGGTCATCTTGGTGCTGTAAAATATTTGGTGCACTGCACATTCAGTCTGAACTTGTATTGTGGGTGGGCAGTGTTTGGCTGTCAGTCAAAAATGATTGACAGCTAGTGTTGTTGAGACTTATTGTGGGTGGTCGGCATTTGGCTGTCTGTCGGAGATGATTGGCAGCTAGTTGTCAAGCTTGTCCATGTGCAGTGGAGGATCATCCCGCCACTGAACAGCCATGTGGTGATGATTCTGATGCTGTTGCTAGGCAACTGATGTGAAGAAAGTCTATGATATATTTGTCTCCGACTCCGTGGAACTTACAGTCCGTCGTTCCGCTGCTGATCAGCTGGTGTCCATTTTGGCTGGTCTGTACAGCCCTAGTTTTTTATTTACTTTGTTTTGCTTTCATCATCCTTCGAAAAACTAGTACGTAAATTCTTGTCTTTGCTGTTACACTGTCCTTTTTTACCAATGATCTGTTTTGCACGTGTTTACTTTCTATGGAAACGTTCTTTTCATATTTAATTCGTGTCTCATTATGGGTTTTTACTTACTTGTTTATTTACTTTGCAGCTGTGTTAAAAGTAGCCAATTTGTGCCTGCTTATGTGCACAAAATTGGGTACTTGCATCAGAGAGTTAATTCAGAGGCTGCGGCATGCCCTTCTTGGTATCACATTAACTTTTCCCCAGTGAAAATCCAACCTTCCTGCAATGTGACCTCTCGTCAAAATTCATGACCATTTGTTATCCACACATGCCGGTAGGCAAAGTGTAGATATATCTTTTACTGTTTGTTTGTTTTTTGTTTGTATGGTTACGGATTTCTCCGGCAAGGATGAAGCTAGCAGCGTCAAATTATGCACGGCGGTTCATCGGCGTCTTGGGCAAGGAATATCCCATTTTGGGGAACTTTGCTCCCCAGAAGCCGAAAATCTGACGAAGTGCGCGGGAGTGGGCGTAGGATCGGCATGTGTAGATAACCGTCAGTCCCCTTCACTGGCAATACTTGTTAATGTTTGGTGCATCTGTCGCAGTAGCACTACAGTGCAGTGAATTCGACCAGTGCTGTCAAGAGATTCACTAGTGCCTTGTGTTGCTGTTATGCAAACAGTAGGACTGGAAATTGGCTATGGGGCAGTAATGCGCCGTGATTCATGTGTTGATTTTGGCGCTGTATGAGTTGTTTATTTGTGTATTTACTTAACTTCCTTCCTGCCTTTCTTCCTTCTTTACTCTCTTCTGTCCTTATTCTTTCTTTCTTACTTTTCTGACATATTTACTTCCTTATTTGTTTACTTTCTGACTTAGCTGTCCACTCGTTCCAGAATAGACCCATTCTATCTCCAAGCCGGAGGTCGTAGGAGGCGACCAAACCTGTTTTAGATTTTTGAGTTCATCTTATATTGTGGTATATTTTGTTATGGATGCATGTTTGATTTTGTTGTGTTTGTTTCAGTTTTTCAGTACTAAGCCAAGAGATTGGCTGGGAAGAATGTATCTGAAATTACCTGTTTAGTGTCAGGTTGGACGTGTAACCTTAACTCGGTCAATCAGTGAGTAGCAGTGTAGTTATCTGCCACATTAGACTCATCTTTGAAATAATTTGTTGTTGACGAGTTGGACATTACACCTTGCTTGCTGACTTATGCTTACACTGCACACATGTATCAGTTTAGTCTAATGTCGGGCCTGCTATGAGCCACACGTCCAGGCATTACGGAGTTGAAATGCAAAAAAAAATTAACAAAAGGTTAAGCAACAGTTAAAAAGTGGTTCTTGAAAGTCGCAGTATTGTCTACTGATCTTAAACTCTGTAATAGGACACAGAGAAAATACATGCTAATCCGACGATGGACAAACAGCACATTACCTTATGTAATTGTTATTGATATTGTGTGAGGTAAGACTGAAAAATTTCGGGCATATGTTGTTCAGATACCGGATTACATCCAGTTTTTACTCACATTGGCGGGCTAACAGCAGTGGTCGACTTACTCCAGTCAGCTGTTAGAGTTCCTGATGATTCTGTCATACAACGGGTATGTTTAGTTTTCATGTGGTTATATAGGTATTTGAGAAACCTTTGTTTTGTACATGTGTTAATGGCAGTCAGCAGTGTAAATGTTTACATTGTTTATGCCATCGCCACCAGACACTGTCGGCAAAGGTATTGTGTTTTTGGGCTCTCCGTCCGCTGTGTTCATTCATTTGTTCATTAATTCGTTCATTCAGACTGATATCGTGATATCTCATGGATGGCTGGAGCAATCTTGATGCAACTTACAGTGAATATTCACTAGCCCCTGCTGATGACCTGATTAGATTCTAGAGGTCAGTGGTCAAGGTCACAGCAGGCGGTCAAGGTAGCAAAGGCATCCATGTCGATGCTGGGTCGTCGAAGTCCATCTTCTAGTTTTGCACGTAATCCCGGTTGAGCCATGTGCCTCAAAAGAGAACAGTTCGGGGCTGTAAGACTGCAAGACCACTAAATACAGTCCGATAACATTGTCAGTCAACAACGTTGTCACTGCTAAGCTTAGAAGATATAATCTGTTAGTCAGGTCCTTATGACCCACGATAAAGGTAAGTTTTAAGTTTCTGCTGAAATGGTAACAAATAAAGAGCCATGGTAACATCTGATGGCAGCGCATTCCAGACCAGTGCAGATATAACAGGAAATGCACAATCTTCAAGTGTCGATCGCCATGTTAGAGGAACAGCCACATTGGTCGTAGAAGCAGAACGTAGTCTCTGCCACGAAGCCAAGTCGAACACGTGTAAAACCAGGAGGTAAATAGGTTGTTTCAAGACGGTGAAGACATTAGTATACAGTAACTCTCATTCATGCTGTATGTGTGTAGAAGCCACTGGTGATGCTGCTACCTCCAGTGATAAAGTTGCTGCGGAGTCTGGTGGAGAAAGACAGTTCACTGCGTCATCGTCTGGCACATGAAACTGATGTCAACTTTGCCCTCTTCAGATGTCAGTTACTCTTGTGTGTTGAGAGCTTATTCCCGAATCCTTGAGTACCGTATATACTTGCGTATAAGCCGTCCCGCGTATTAGCCGACTCCCATTCCCACGGCCGAAAATCTAGCAATAATTAGTGACCCCGTAACGACAATCAGCGACGGACGTGTACCCTAGATCTAGGCCTTGACAATGCGTGTGTCAGCGAGTTCACAACAACGGCGACGGGAACATGCGTGCTATCGCACGTGACAGATTTTATTGTAAGCAGAAGTCGTATGCCTAGTACTGCAAGCTACATCACGTGAGGTTATGTCTGTCATAACAGCGTTACTTCGCAGGTTCAGAGCCACCAAAGTCATCATCAGATGCGTCCAAGTCGGCGCTAAACAAGGTAGAAAACTGTTCACGCGTTAGTTCAATGCAGTCGTCATACACATGGCCACCTTTGTAGTCTGTGATATGGGTCAATATAGGACTAATTTGATGGGTGCTGTTGTCGTCGTCTTTGATCTCATCATCACTGAACGATGGCCTTGCATGGTCAGAGTGTTGGAATGGTGTCAAGTTACAGCAGCAGCAGCAGCAAACGTCTGTGTGTGGTCATTCAGAACCCTGCGGACGTGCTCTCCCCCACGCATCCACGTACCCTAGTGACCTACTAATGGTCCACGCCGTGTGCGGCACATACACAGTGAGCGTCGCTGACAGCCGTCATGCTGACTGTCGTGTCGACTCTTGCTGTGTGGCATGACACGCGTATAAGCCGACCTCCACAACTTGAACGTCGAAATTGAGCCAGAAATTGTCGGCTTATACGCGAGTATATACGGTATAGTTTGTCACCTAGGCAAATCAAAATTTGATGAAAAGTAACTTTTAAAAGCAAAAAGTGAGTGTGAAAGCCGTGAGATGATCATTCCAGCGTTATGACTTAGCTAAGAACTGGTTAAGCCGATGTTGCCCCAGGACTGTAACTATCCATTTCTGACCAGATGTCATACAACGCTTATTTTGTGTTATAGGCCCCGTGTCGGTCCCGGGGCTGTAAGTAAGTGGGTAAGCATCTGAGTAAGTAAGTAAGCGACATATTTAGGCCCTCTCCGTTTCCAGGCCGGAGGTTGTAGGAGGCGACCAAACCTGGCTTTAGTTTATTGGGTTTATTTTATGTTGTAGTATATTTTGTTACGGAGGCGTGCTTGCTTTGTTGTGTTTGTTTTAGTTGTTCAATACTTAGCCAAGAGATTGGCTGGGAAGAACGTCTCCGAAATGACGTATTTTTTGTCGGGTCGCATGTAAAATTTTAAGTCAATCAATCAATCAATTTTGTGTTATAGTACTTATAGGTTTATTGATGCATGTCTGCCCTTGTTGTGTCTGGCTTTGTCGGTACCATGCTAAGTGATCCAATGGGAAGAACGTCTGTGAAATAATATTTTTTGTCATTGCATACATAAAGCTTTTACTTTTGTCAGTCTAATTTGTGAGTAGTGTCTGTGGCTATTTGTCTATTGCCATGTAACAACTTTGTTCTGTTCAGTGCTTTGACACTGTTGGTTTGGTTTGGTGACAGGAAGTGTGTCTGGCCTGTTAGATACCTGAGAAGTGATTCTGTTGTTGGATCTCACGCCCCATGTGGACCCAAGGCAATCTCCCTCCCCTTATTCCTTCACTTCCGCATTTCCCCACCTTCTACTCTATTTTTAGTATCTTTTACTTTTCCCCTTTTCCCTTTCTTACTCGCTTCATCTATTTTCTTGCTTTTCCATCCCTTCCCATTCAACCAGAATAGTCCCACTCCATTTCCAGGCCGGATGTCACAGCAGGCGACTAAACCTGGCTTTGGTTTTGTTCGTGTGTTGATTTTGTGTTATATGTATTTTTTTAGTTAAGGAAGCGTGCTTGTTTTTGTCGTATTTAATTTAGTTTTGTCTTGCAGTGTGATAGTTGTCTCTTCCTGTTGTAGACTGTAGCGTAGTAATTTAAATGAGTCTCTCGATACCTTTCCGTTTTTAGGTGGCTGCTGGACAAAAATGCGGCCAGGTTTGAGGTTAATATATTGCTGGCCTTCCTTTACTGGGTAGGGATAGCTCTCCGGTGTGTTGACGTGCGAGTTGTTAGGCTGTGAAGCTTGTGCAGGTGGATTGATGCATCAAAAGGATGAAGAGCTAAGACGAGATCTGTCTGAACTGTTGGCTTTGCTTGTCTTTGATGAAATGGCTACTGTTCAAGAATGGTAGGCCTACTGCTGTGCTATTCTTAGTTCTTCCATGCCGGTTTTGCTGTCATTCAGTGGTTAAGTGTACTACAGAAGATACATACGTCTGTCTTTTATAAAAAAACAAGACTATTAAGTTACTCCTTGTTGTAAAAGCGACTACTTTAAAAACAGCAAATGCGATGATTTCATCCTTAAATCGAACCGACATATCAATGTCTGTGAGCGGCCTCTCATAAATGTAAAAGCTACTGCACAACATTAATAGGTGTGTCCTCAGATTTTAGGGTGCTATACATATATTGTATTATTATTATTATTATTATTATAGGGTTAATATCACATGGCTTATACAACAGCACTGCTTGCAGACTGTGCAATTAAAGACATGCATACAGTTATAGTTTGTATTTTGGAGTGGCCTGTAGTAACATTTTCCATAATAAATAAATAATAATAATAACCAGGATGATATTTATGGTGCTGTCATCATGGCAAAGCCATTGCGAGAGTTCACCCGGTTCATTTGATGAATGCAGACTC
>Ga0209780_1005386_pt1 | contig 10100 bp, 4 predicted proteins | sample WorMetexBAHAMAS2_FD_187384 | JGI IMG/M metagenome (GOLD analysis project Ga0209780, IMG submission 187384) | Marine gutless worms symbiont microbial communities from Max Planck institute for Marine Microbiology, Germany - Inanidrilus exumae... | ecosystem: Host-associated > Annelida > Digestive... | reverse complement strand
GTCGCATGCTGCCTCCTGGTGAGTCGCGGGGAGTATGCCGACGGGACGGGACAGACAGATTAACAGATAGACGGACAGACGGACGGACAGAAGAACTTTACATTACGCTTACCGCTAGACGCGGCCTGCATGACAGGAGCTCAGAAATGGCTGGGATTGACGACCGCGGCGCGACTTTTGCGCTATTTCATACTTTTATAATTGTGACTAACTATATCGACATTAGTCGCAAAATGAACTACAACAGGAATCGACAATTTAGACGTTTGGAACTATAATATGCGTATACGAACTGATTTTATCCGAAGCACAGTGGTCGTGTACAGTAATTATGCGGCGAAATGCTTTACGGTCTCGGGTTCAAATCCCACAGGCGGTATAATTTTTTTAGTATTTTGAAGTACGTACGTGCGATATCGTCGTAAAAAGGTTCACGTTCGCTATCTCTCATCTCCTGATGAGTTCTTGTCTGTATATGTGGCCATCGCTCGGTCGTCCGTAGGTCCCACTTGCCACGTTCAAACCACATATTAAATTTGAAATGTCAACGATTACCTGCAACGAAGAAAGGAAAGGCAACGCCAAATGTAAAAAAAATCTCGTTTAGAGTCACCCTTTGGGGGACTTAGGAGTAACACACAGAGTTCATCTATGGCTCGATGGAAAGCGCATTGTGGACTTCCTAGTTCTAGCTATAACTGCAATTATCGCTAGCTCTCACGGCTGCGGCACTATTACGCGAAATCTGTCGAAATCAGCGTTTTCTGTTTAAGGGGTGTGTTACTTTGAGCGCAAATTTTATGGGGACATCGCTCGCAATTCATCTATGGACCGTTAGATAGAGGAATAGCTACAACTTTGCTGCTGGAAGTTTTCACACAAAGAAAACTTTGTAGCAGACTCTTTTCGACAGAAGTTAGATTTTGCTGGCAAAAAAAGCAAAATCGCGTTCTGGCCACCCTTTGGGAGACTTGGGGGTAACGTACACGGTTCATCTACGGCTCGTTGGAAAGCGCCTGATCGACTTCCTATTAGTGCTAATTGAACTTTTTTTGCCAGCTCTCACGGTTGAGGCGCTATGAGCAAATATTGGTCGAAATTGTGCTGTTTTGAAAGGGGGTGGGTCACTTTGAGCGCAAATTTCAGGGTGAGGGGTCGTCCACCAACGACTTTTGGCGTCAGAAAACTAGTGTCCCTGGGCTATCACGTGGCGTTGTTTGCGTGATCCTACGTTTAGCCGTTTTGATAAAATACCGGCGCGTGACTGAAAGGCCCACACACACACATACACCCCCCCCCCACACACACACAGACAGACACACGACGATGGCTAATACCCGCGCATGGCTAGCGCCAGGCGGGTAAAAACAAAATGAAACTACTGATATAACTGCATCGAACAGCAAAGAAACATAAGACTTAGGCCTAAGAACACTTTTGCAAGTAACAAGCTTCATTATAGCTAATACTGAATTTTTTAGAAAGCTTACAGTTTGTTTTATTTCATTGAAATGTGGCAATATACAGGCCTAGACGTAGGCATTTATCAACACAATACAGTTTGTACTCTGTACTGTTGTCTTTCTGTTTGACATCGCAGTAACAGATTTCATTATTGTAAATTTTGACGGTCAACCGGCCGGTCACCGACCGGTCGAATTGACAGGTTACCGGTCGGGTCGGGTCACGAAAATCTCGACCGGTTTCATCACTGTATAGCTTCTAGTTGCGTTACCGCCGCTGCTCGGGCATGAGCTGAGCTTGCTTCACTGGCGGCGCGGCTTATACGGCGTAGGCCTGAAAGGAGAAACAAAGCCGTGTTGGGCTTCTGTGAGATCACATCGTGACACGACGTCGGCTCGTTAGTAACTTCCGACCAGTCTGCCGGTAATAGTACATATTCTGTAAATCGGCTACGACTTACGTTGCACCGTACGCATCGCATCGTGCTGAAGAAACCAAAGAACGGTTCACCTTCGTCAGCCGGTAATTGATATACCAATATTCATCTGTAATAACAACTAGACTGAATGTGAAGATACGCAACTTTATTACTGACTCGCCAAATGGGCCAGTATTGTTTTGCTCGCTGGTATCTGTCGTCATCGTCTGTCGGTGTCGTCTGTCGTCGTCTGTAACGCTGCCGTCGGGCGGGACGGCCCGCCGCCGGGCGCGTGGGCATTCGGGTGGCCGACACTGCACGGCGGGCCAGTTGTTCGTGGCGACGTAGGCCTATATGCGCATCATCACATCCAAGTTTACATCACGCCACGTAGGGCCTAATTCCTCTATCAAATGGTCCATAGATAGATTGCGGGCGACGTCCCAATCTACCTCAAATTTGCACTAAAAATGACCCACCCTTCAGAAAACGCCGATTTCGACAGATTTGTTTAATAGTGCCGCAGCCGTGAGAAATAGCGAAGAAGTTCGATTATTATTAAGAGGAAGTCGACAATGAGCTTGCAGTTCAGCCATAGATAAACCATGTGCGATACCCCTAAGTCCCCCACAGGGAGGCTTAAAACGAGAATTTTTACATTTGGCATTGCCTTTCATTTCTTCTTTGCAAGTAATCGTAGACACTTCAAATTTGGCATGCGGGTTGAACATGGCAAGTCCCAGCCTACAGATGACAAGACAAACCGTCCCTGAAATGGGCATGGTCACATCACATGACATATTTTAAATTTTTAGTCCCCCTAAGAGGCTAAAGATGTATCTGGAACGGCTTAAGCTAGTTAAAATTTGGTGTGCATATTGATCTCATTGATCATAGCAAGTCCTAGCCTACGGACGACAAATCCCTGAAAAGGGCGTGGTCACTGTCACGTGACCTCTTTAACTTTTGGAAAATAAGCGATAATATCTCGAAAACGATACAAGATAGCCTCATGGTTTCTATTAAATTCGAATAGGAAGTCGTATGCGCTCTATCAAATGGTTATGTTGCAAAGGACCTTGGGTGATCCCTAAGCACGTTATACCACCTCAATTTCTACATTTTGCGTCGACGTAATCATGCATAATCAGCTGACTGTCGACGACAACACCGAAATCAGATCAGTTTTTGGATTTTAGTCAACTTTATTCACCAAGTTAATTGACAGCAAACAAGAAAACAATAAATACAATAAATACAAAGAAAAAAGAAAAGAAAACAAAACAAAAGAAAGATTTGGATATGGTATATGAAGATCGATGAAGGTCATCGACTCGCTTAGGACTTTCTGTTTTCTATTCCATAGTAAACGCTCGTGTTTTACCGCCTTTGAAAATATCGACACAATACATGGGTGGACTGAAAACGCATGGAGCGGAAAGCGCAGGAGGATCAAAAATCAGGAGTGGAAAATGCGGGAGGAGGTAGAATGCAGGTGTGGAAAACGGAGGAGGAAACCCAAATACAGTTGCTGGCGCCGCCACAGAAATGACAGTCAATCTTATAGCACCTGCCCACGTTATCATTACATGCAGAACAAATTTTAAATGCATAGCTGTAATTTAGGTTCATCCCTATAAATAATAATTGCCATCCGACAAGTTTTGCAAAGCAATCGCATCCGCATTTCACGCCCTTCAGATACTTTACACTTTCTTCCGTTTTAACTCGACGATAAAGCTGATTTGCATAATACAAAGCTGGATCCCTTTCGTATTACTGTTGCTGTTATTCATCTTCATAATCCTGCAGATCTTTGCGAGACACGACTTACAACATCACAAGACCACAGCACAACGATGTGCGTTGTCAGCAACAAGCTTTGCACGTGACGTTACGCATCTTAACGCGACAGACTGTCATTTCATTCGCAGATCACTTAAACTGCAGGACATAGTTGCTTTTTACAGTTGTAAGTAAGTAAGTAGTTTCTAGTCTGACAAACGCAGACCATTACATCAGCATGCATACAAGTACAGTATGACATAGAATGTAAAATTAACAGCACATGCAATACAATGATGAAGCAAAATACAACTAGATGGCTGTATTGTGTGGAATGCCCACAATACAGTATTCGGCGCGAAGCGATCCGCATCTGTACACAAGCTGTTTATTTCCTGCATTCGACGATGCCTAGGTCAAGTTCCGGCGACTGGGTGATGTCAGCGTTTTCTGTCGTGTTACTTATTTTCAGTTTCCAATTCAAGTCTGCTTTTCTTCCATGACGATCACCCAGGCCGTACCGTACAGCGGCGTGCTTGGTTTACGCAATATCGTTTGGACATGCGGTTTTTGAGATATGCGAGCAGACAGACATACAGGCATACATACAGACAAACTGACAGACACGTTGATCGCAAGACTTCGCATCAAGAGTGACGGAAATATTATGCTGTAAAATCCAACGTGGTGATATGTTAATGTTTCTTGAAGCAGTGCACGATACAATCATGTAGTGTGGCGAATAGTCGCAGAGCATTGCAAATTACGCTGACACGCCTCCGTCATAACAGTGTGAACAGACGGGCGAACGAACAAGCAGACACGTGCTGCTCACACCACTCAACGTCGCTTGAGTGCCGGTAACTAGAACGTTGACAATTAACGCGTCAATTCCTAACCTGATGGTCGCCCGATCGAGTGCATTTTTAATCGGCTCGAAGCTAGGCTTCGGCCGAATATTGGATTTACTTTACGGCGCATTTTGGCGGTGTTCATGCGTTCGGCTATAACTAGACCGAAAGTGAACCGATATGGATGAAATCTGGAGAATTCTGAGTACATTGTCGGAGGCTAGCCCTGGAAGATTTTAGGCGCGATCCGCGCAGTAGCGACAGCTGGAGAGGCAGGCAAAATTATATTTTTCTTAGGTTAGCAACGCACGATTTCACAGATTTCCCGTCGGCCAAATTTCACGAAATTTGAACACAACACGTCGATCGGTGACGAGATGAAAAATTTCGGAACAGAAGTTTGAAAATTTTACCGCAAGGGGTCGTTTTTCCAAAAAATGCAAAAATTTTCTTAAACATTTTAACGTCTTGCGACTTCAGGCATCCATAACTCCGTACTGATCATAGATCGACAGAATTTCGCTACCAAAAGATTCATCTACGGGATGTCTAGTTTCCATTTTTACCGTTGGAATCAATTCAGAGTCATTCGCCTCGCCAGTACAGTCCGTACACTGAATGTACTCCCACATTTTTCGCACACGTTCGATGCGAGTGACGCACGGCACGGCACAATACGATAACATTCACGTCGTGACACTAGTCTTGTCCGCTTGGAATGTAATAAGTAAATAGCTCAGCAGCTTAACTGTAATAACTGTTGATAAACTTATTTTTTGTCCGGTTATTAAAGGGCATAATTCGAAATAACTATTTCTAAATAATTATTCACAAACTGGAGTAAAACAGGAACAGATAAATTTGACGATTAGTTAGAGGAATTACGGAAATGCGCGACGGCGCAACTATTCTAATATCGAAACTATGGATACATTCGTAATCACCAAATGGCGCCATGAGCTACATGTACATACTGCACACTACACAGAGGGCAATTACTTCATTTGCAATTCCGGAGAATAACTGCGCAAAAAATTAACTTTGTTTAATGGTAACTTGTAACATTGAAAGATTTCCGTCATCTCATCGTGTGCCTTAGTTCTATGAAACTTTTGCGTAAGTCTACACTACAGTCACCTTTGTATAACCCTCGGAGACAGAAGGCAATTTGACCGACGCTAACGCAGAACCCCTGGGTCACATATGACCCGATTTTATTTTAATTGGCAAACATCCACAAACACGGCAAAAGTAACGTTATTAGTCCTTAACTGTCACACAAGTCACTAGAAGTCTATAGCACAACAATGAGCGAGTCACATGCAGTCGACACACACTGAACTAGTAGTTGTCTTGGAATGGTCAAGACACACACGATTGTGACATAATGTCGCATTCTGTGAACACCTTCCCGTCTTTGCTTGCGGGACAGTAGTGGCATCGCTTTCTTCTGAGCCCTGCACCGCGTGTTGACATAGGCCGTGACAGCTTGGACACACTGTAACAGCTAACCAACGACCCTCAGCGCCTCATTGCCGTACGCGTATGCTCAGTCAGTCCGTTTGCATGGTTTCGGCGGTTCTCCAGATGTGGCTTGATCAAACCAATGGCCAAGTTCTCCAGAAACAGCCTACGCTTGCAGTTGTCTTTGGGTGTAAGTCAGGATTGTTATAAAGAAACACGATGAGCGAGTTTACCGCTGCAATGTCAAGCATTCCATAGAAAACGCACATTGTCCAACAACGAGTTGGTCTTTTTACAGTGTACCTGTGGCACAACTGGTCATCAGTATCTACTCCACCTTTCGTTCTGTTGTACTTGTATTCCATGATGATTTCGGGTTTCTTCGTCTTATCGTTCACTTTGTTATCACTGTGCATAGTTGACAGAAGAATGACGGCTCTGTTACGCTGAGGAATGTACGACACCAAAGTTGTCGTTGCAGTGAAAGCAAACAGTGACGAACCAACATCTTTAGACCTGCTGGCAAGGAACTGATCTGGGATATCACGGTTACTCTTCCTCACTGTCCCCAACAGTGTCAATTTCTTATGATACAACAAGTCAGCTAACTGGACAGACGTAAAAAGTTGTCGCATGTAATTTTCTGCCTGACTGCAGTTGCGGCTGGTGTGCTCCTATCGCACTTGTGTTCCATCGCATATCTAAGTCACATAAAAATATTAACAGATTTGATGAAGCGCACTACGTTTGAAATAACTTCATGGAATGTTATTATGCGTAGTAAAAAAGATATGGGCCAAAAACTGGGTGTCGGGTCAGGGATGAGCCGGGGGTTCTGTCTCCGAGGGATAAACCGATCTCCAGTCGCATGACCGCTGCTGTCTACAATTGCTTTGTTCCCTTCGATGATAAAAGCATATAAACCAGTCTAAGGGTCTAGATATGCTACACTTATTATTAGACCGCATCGCAGTACTACGTACGTAGATGCGGCCTATTGTCACAGACCTGTCGGTCTGTCTGTCGGTCTGTCACCTAGTGATCCCTGCAAAAACGGCCGTTTGCGTTGAGGACTCTGGTGGGCCCAAGAAACCACTATTAGATATAACCAAGCCCTTCGAGCCGAATACTGTATTGTGGGCATTCCGCACAATACAGCCAGCCGTCTAGTTAAGCGCTTTTACTTTTACACTTTTACATAATAACACAGGTTAACACTTACAGCCATCTTTCACACTTGCAACACCAGATTCCACTATCTTTAATGTTCTTAATCGGTGCGTAATCTGATATGCCTTCGTTGAGAAGTGCGTTACAGTCATATAACATCTTCCTGGTGGCTTAAAGCGGGCTCCCGAATACTTGCCTGTAAAAGCAGTTGGGACATCTTGGTGCAATACCAGGCGACATACTGCAGTCACCTATACAGCAGTGAGCATGTTAACCAACAGCAATGGCCTTCAGTAACAGCAGACGGTACACACTTGAATTTTGTACCACTTTACTAGTCTAGCTGTCATTTTATTTCAGCGGGCGAAAGTTATATTGAAGGTTCGTTCACACCGGATGCGTGCATGCGTTGAAGCACGCAACGCATCCGGTGTGAATGAACCTTAACACAATGAGCCTGCTCGTTGGCTTGCGCACTTCGTCACCGCCACGAGTAGAGAACGCAGCGCTGCAGCATCGATTAATTTGCCACTGAGGACCGAAGAATGGCGCGCTGGATGCCAGTCGGGTCGACTCGGTTGACACGTAGGCCTACGAATTTCCAAAACAAGATGTGCTGCACTATGACAAACTCGTTAAGTAAAAGCTGCATTTACAATACCGCGCAGCGCAGTCATAACAAAACACTATAGGGCCTACACGCGGAATAAGGAGCTTTAAGCGTTCATATGGCGCACGGCGCAGTAGGCCGAAGAGGCAACAAGACAGAGCTCATCCGTTGTACATGTGGTCAAATTTGCATGTTCTTCGGCTCACAAGAAAAAGTAGCTTGCAATAGCAACGAGGGTATCACGTTTTCATCGTCGGATATTCCTGCATATAATTAACGCGCATGTACCACAGTATAACGCGTGGCAACGTCTTGCGGTGCCTCGCCGTGTGTGAAGTGTGAACGGGGCTTAACGATCATCGCCAACAAATGACTTCGCACTGTATGCAGATGCACGCACAGCTGTGCACGATTATTGGGGAACATTTTATGCACGTGGCCAGCGTGAAGGTCTGCAGGTTCCTGGCAATGATATGTATATGAACTCCGGAAAGAAACATATTTCAAAGCGCGCCGCAGTGGCGCAAAGGCAGTACGAGCGACAATAATCCCGTCTGTTCGTTCGATCCTCTTGAGTGAACTTCAAGCTCGTTTAAGCTTTGCTCTCTCTCTCTCTCCAAAAAGAGGGACATTTTTCTGTCGCCTTCCTCGTAAAACCTTATCGGAAACTGTGTGGACTTTGCCGTTTAGGCTTTTCGTCGCACTGAAAACGGTTGTTAGTCGACACTCTACTTGCCAAATTTGGTTTAATTATTTCTAACCGTTTAACTCGTTTTTTTTCAAAAACTGAGTAAAACTGGGTCATAACCTAGGTTCAGGTCCGTTAAACTGAGTAAATCCATCAGTGACAAATTGCTAGATATTCGACTCGATCTCCCATGATAAGCTTTGCGTGACGATGATGGACGTGGGATATCCTTTGCACTTGATTGACTTGCCAGCCAAACTGTACAGGAAACAGCTCGCTATAGTCAAAGTAGCGAGAACACTATCAAAATAGGTGTTAAGAAATGAGTCCGACAAACTTGTGTTCTTTCTTTATACTTGTTCAACATCCTAGCGGAATGGTGATGAGTAAGACCTCGATAGATTTTAAGGTGGACTACAAATTGAAAGCCGAGTAGTCACGAATTTTCGCTACGCTGATGACATTGACATCATCCTGTTGGCCACTTCGGAGGTAGAACTATACAGGAGCTAATGGATCGCCTAGACCGAGTCGGCCTTAAATAAAGCCTACTCATCAACGTCCACAAGACCAAGGTAATGGCGAGCGACTGCAGCGTACCGCTTATTCATACAGAATTAGCAACTAGAACTTCACATTTACCGGTAGTCAAAAACGTCACCCGTTCTGTCCATTGTTCAATGTTCAATGTATAAAAAATTCCACAAAATAGGTAAAAAATATATTGTAGTATAACCCAGTTTTAAACCCGTTATTTACTTAGGCTATTGCGCGTTTTTTGTCTTTTAATTTTTGGGTAAAGTCATGAAAAAATTGGCGGGGGTTGGGAGGTTGGACCCATTCTTGGAAAGAGGTGACCCCACTGAAAACGCATTAAAAAGAAGCTGGAGGTCCGGTTTTGACACCCTCTGGATAAATGTCTGTGGATAACATAATGCATGTCTTGACATAGCAACTTAATAGACATGTTTTTCGCATTATTTGCAGAATTTAGCTGCTTCACAGTAGCCAAAGCATATGAAAATAACACTTCCGTCGCTCAGACAGTAGCAAAACTAGACGAGTTGCAGTACATCTGGAGACACACTGCAATATAGGCTCTAAGAGAGCGTTTACCACCGGCGTGCTCGACAGGTGACTGTTTACTTATTTACTGACACACAATCTGTTTAGTTCCTGCATTCGACTGAGTGATGCCAGCGTCATGTGCCGTGTTACTAACTTTCATTTATCAATTCAGTCTGCCTTTCTTCAATATATCGCTCGCTAGGCCGCACCAGCACTACGCAATATCGGACATCGGACGTTTCCAAACATTTGGGTTGTAACAAGGTGCATTTAAACTCCGTTAAATGTATAGTGTAATTCACACATCACACTAGAATTGTCTAGGCTAGATTAGTGCTGGCTAGCTTAGTATAGGAAACATTGTTAGCGGCCCTATAGGCCTAGGCTGGCATCGTATGACATATAGCCTTACATATTTATTGCCAGAGAGTGACAGTTGACAGTGGGAGTTTGAACACTGATGAAGACGGAGTTAGCGAAATTAAAACGTTGACGTTGAGAGAGAGAGTTTAAAGTCATCTTAGACTTTGTGAAACTTTGGACACTTCTATATTGAAGTTATCTTCGGCCTACAGAGGCGAA
>Ga0209780_1005385_pt1 | contig 10100 bp, 10 predicted proteins | sample WorMetexBAHAMAS2_FD_187384 | JGI IMG/M metagenome (GOLD analysis project Ga0209780, IMG submission 187384) | Marine gutless worms symbiont microbial communities from Max Planck institute for Marine Microbiology, Germany - Inanidrilus exumae... | ecosystem: Host-associated > Annelida > Digestive... | reverse complement strand
CTTGGCTAGCTATCGTCTAATTGGTTAAACGAAGTAGGTTCTCTTTTTTAGTATTTTTAAGTACGTACGTGCCATATCGTCGTAAAAAGTTGACGTTTGCTATCTCATCTCCTGATGAGTTCTTGTGGTCCATTCTCATGCAGTGCTGTAAAGTTCAGTGTCTATAATAGAAGGGCTTGGAATCTGTTTTGTATCTGCAAAAACAATCGGCGAGGTTCCGACGACAAACTGCCTTCGTGTCGCTCGTGTGAATAGAACGAACAGTTGCACGTGCAAAGGTGAAAACTTAGTGGCAGTGGCATAATTACGATATTGTAAGAGGGGAGACCCTCTTGACGAAAGTTAAGATATTTTGTGAAGATACTTTTCCCATGATGCTTTTCACGCAAATATCGAGTGTATATCTACGATTACGTAAAATCTTCTGTATCATACGCACAAGTTTTAACACTGAAAATTTTGAGAAAAGCACCCTCGAGATTAAACTCCATAACTTTGGAACCCCTTGAACGAATGCCTCGAAATTTGATAAAAAAATGATCGATCATGGAAGTGCCCACAAACTGTGAAAAGAATCGCGCAAGGGATGCGCTCCTGTGAAGTGTTCCAAAATGTCGTAAAATTTACAGTGTTTTGGGGGGTCCCACTCCCCATCCCTGGACCGATAGGAGTGTAAATTTGGCCCGGAGGAGACTACAGGCCTGGCATAAAGTAATGGCATCCTACTGCTTGGTTCAACGTTTCTTACGGGCTGTCTGTCTCGGAAACCGGAGATCAGCACCGGCCACTATACGGTACTTATAAGGACTAATGGGTGTCTTTACATTTTGTCACTTAAAAGTGGAGACGATATTAAATTTGACGGGAAGTGAGCTGATGGTCAGTAGTAGGCGTAGCCGCGTATTGACGGCGATGAACTGTGTATGGTGCTTGCAGACGACGTACTGACGGAAGACAAAGGCGAGTGTGTCATCTGTCTGGACGACCTGCGCTGCGGCGACTCTATCGCGCGGCTTCCTTGTCTCTGCATCTATCATAAAAGGTGAGTTCCGTGAATCGCCGATGGCCGGCTGCCCTGTAAAATACGCGTTCGTCTCTTTCCGTTGAGTACTCGCCGGGTCATTGCGACGGATGAAGTACTGCTATGTAGTCCCCGGGGCTGGACGTTTGAGAGCGGACCTATAATTCGACGGAGCGTGGCAGCAGCTGTTTGCTGGAAGAGCCAGGCGGGAGGGGAGGGCGGAAGACCAGTAAATCTTAAGGACTACGCACTGTTTTCCGGGTGGTAGCTGCCAGTTTGTCGGTACGTTAGGCTCGTTGTGTATCGGCGTCCGTTCCTCCTAGTACTTGATTTCCTGACCGTTACTGGAGCGCTGCTATTGATGGCATCCGTCGTGACTCGTAAACGGCGCCGGCCCGACTGCGCGGCAGCCCGTGCCGCAGTCCTCGTCGTACGGCCGGCTTTGATGTCGACAGGCCGTCGTTATTCAGCTGCTTTATGAATATTACGTCGTGTCCACGCCACCGCCAGTGTAGTCGGCGTCTAATTAGATGCTGTAAATCAGCGTCCTCGTTGACCTCATCGCTATCTTGCTACAGTGAAACCGATCGCTGTGGAAAAAAACGTGAAGCTTCGTTCACATTGCACGAACTTAACTGAACTGAACTGTGAGTTACTAGGTCCGTTTATCTACCGTTATTAATTCGCCCGCAGGAGCGGCTTTGAAGTATTCTGATGAGTACGTCTGTATGTGTATGTCTGTCTGTTTGCGAGGATATATTTCCGGAACCACACGCGCGATCTTGCCAAACAATTTTTTGTGGATGTTGCCTATGGCCGTGGCTCGGTCCTCCTCCGGCAGGATGACGAAATCCCAAGGGAAGGGACAATTTTGGGGGTTTTCTTCCCCACTGACAATGCATTGTACAGCATAGCGTTTGGGACCCATACAAAAACGGAATTGATCGAGATGCCGTTTGGGATGATGAGTGGGCTTGATAGCCTTGGTCCGAGGACCAGTGTGTTACTGTGTTACGTGGGGTGACGATCCCCGAGGGGGAGGGGCAATTTTGGAGGAAAACATGTGCCCGACACCGAGCACATGACTATGAAGTCATATGCTCGGTGGTAGCTCTGTTCTGTATTCAAGCATCATACACAACGTCACTATAGATTTACGATTTTTTTCGTGAAATATACAATATAAAAAGGAAATTATGACAATTTATAGGTCTGAAAGCATATGTTAAAGGGAAAATCATTCAAAAACGAATACGAAATGATAAATTTTGGTAATTATAATTGATTACATAAAACGCAAGTTTTAATTCGAAAATGAAAAGGATGTATTCCATTTTGAGTAAAACGTTATACACGGACCACAGTTCAGGTCTGTTCAGTTCGTGCAGTGTGAACAAGTCTTAATGGCTGTCACAAGCGCCTTCGTCGCGGCACGCGATTGGATCGCGTATTATGTCAAATATCGTTACACGATCAGATGTATATGTACTTAGACCGACCGCCGCAATATATCGTGCTAACGCATGGCTTGTTGAGTGACTGCGCCTCCAACTCTCGGCTGAATCTGTTATGTGGCGCCAAGCTATGTATTATGTTGTGTAACTCGTAATGTGTTGCTGTTGTGCGATGCCGTGAACGGCTGCGGGGCCCCAAACATGCACGGCGGTGGAAGCTGTGGACTGACCTGTTCTGTTCTGTTCTTTAGCCGTCCTCGATCCGAGGGTTGGCTACACCATGGACCTACTTTCTCCATTTATCTCTGTCCTCTGTCATTCTGATTGACTCTTCCACGGGGAGTCATGTCCACGTATTGATGTTGTCCATCCAGGCCGTGCGTGGTCTTCCTCGCCTACGTGCACCTGGCATTGTTCCTTGCATTATCTCTTTCTTCAGTCAACTCCCTTGTTTCCTCATGGTGTGACCATAGTATGCTAGCTTCCTTGCTTTGACAATGTCTAACAGTTCTCTCTTTACTTCAGCTTTGTTAAAAACCCACTCGTTTGTTTTCTTTGCTGTCCACGAAACCCGCAGAATCTTTCTCAGCCCTTTCATCTCAAAGTCGTTTACTGACCATTTACCATTAATCACTGACCGTTGCCGGCCTCGCCAGTCTGCTGACTTACCTTGCTGTAACCGAATGTTATCAACCTGCGTTTCCACTTGTGCTGGACGAGAATCGCACAAGTTTTTTATGTGTAAGGCGTCCTTCCTGCCATTGCTTTGACACTGAATGAAACGAAAACCACTGACCCTAGCCCGTGGCCTGGCCTCACCGTTCTTCATCCACTCCCGGACTCCTGAAGGAAATAAGTAAGTAAGTAAGTCGATTTATGTAGCGCAGTTATCGTCAAGAACCCCTAATGCGCTGGATGCACCAGTAACAAGCATGATAATACGTTTTAAGTAAACGTATGAAACAGTCTGCACTAATTGTTGGGTCCCAGATTTTTATCTGGGAGAGAGTTCCAGACCGTGGGGCCAGCGACTGAAAAAGTGCTGTTAACCGATGCCAGTACCAAAGTAACTTTTATGTTAGTCCGTATAAATTTGTGAAGTAAAGTGGGTTGAGTTGACAGCGTCATGCTGTGCGACATTGCTGGATGTGAGTTTGTGTGCGCGAGGTGCGCTGCGATGACCAGTTGATGCGCTGTGTGTTGTAGCTGCATCGACGAGTGGTTCACGGTCAAAAGGTCATGTCCAGAACATCCTGGCGACTGATCGATCATTCAGGGATTGCTGGCGGGTCCTGTACGGACCGGCCGTCCTCGTGGCCCAGTCAGCTCCGAGCTACGGGAGTGGGACAAGGGACGGAAGACGACTTGTTAGGTCGCATCGCACGCATTGCCTATTAAAGATGCGGGCTATTGCTACCGACAGAGTAACATGGTCGGTCTATCCTTGTATCTGTTGGTTACGTTTGTGAGCCCTGCAAAACGGCTGAACTGATCGAGATGCCGTTTGGGGACCTGACTCGGGTGGGCCCAAGGAACCATGTATTTCCAGAACCCTCAAGGGGAGAAACAACGATTTTGGGATTATCCGGCCCACTGAAAAGCATAGGAAATCGTTGCTGTGGTGTACGCAAAAGCAACTGAACCAATCAAGATGCCGTTTGGGAGACTGACTCATGTGAGTCGAACGAACCATGTACTAGATAGGGTCAAGATTGGACGAATCCATTCGCAGCTGGGAGGGATAACGAGTCGGCGATGCGGCCTTTCATCGAAATTCTTTGACCACTTGTTGTATACGTCAGCATGAATCTGCTGACAGCAGACGACGGTCGTTGATCGCTGGTCCGTACTTGTACTTGGCGTGGGTGGTGTGTTATTTTCTGTGAGTGTGTCTGTCTGTCTGTCTGTCCGCGAGTCGGCCGGCGCTCAACTTTGCCAACGTCTGCGCCAACGCCGTAACCGCCTTGTACGTGCCGCCGAACGCGGTGTCAGCAGAGCGCTGGTTTACGGCCTCTGCGTTGGCTCCGTAACGGCGGAATGCTAACCTCTAGCCTAGTACTGAGCTTTTCGTGTTGATATGTTGTATGTGAGGGTACAGACCCTCAAGCGGCCGCTGCTGTTGTACATCCGTGATATGCACACACCGATGTACACACAAACATATACGAAGAATTTTTACAGATGATTGTTGATTTACATTGACCTTTTGTATTTAACTAGGGCCACTTTTAGTGTTACAGTTAGTTTTTTGCTTTCGCTGTCCAACAATATCGGTGAAAGTATTATGTTTTTAGGATGACCTGTTTGAACGTTCGTTCGTTCGTCCGGTCTGAGATTGTTACCACGATATCTCTCGAACGGTTTGATCAATTTTGATAAAACTGACAGAGAATGCCTCACTAGCCCCTACTGATGACCTGATTAGATTCTTGGGGTCAGAGGTCAAGGTCACAGCAGGCATCCACATCGACGCTGGGGCGTTGAAGTTTGTCTTCTAATTTTGTGTATTTATGTTCTTTCTAGTGTGTTTATTGGTTGTTGTGAGTGTAATAGTTGGTACCATTGGTATGGTACCAGTACACCGTCCCCTCCAGTAGATAACATGTGAGCTTTGGTGATTATCTGGAGATTAGGAGGGAAATAATCAGAACTGTTCTGTGCTGTATTGCAAGTAAGTAAGTAATTACTTCTATAGCGCATGAAATCAGTCACAATGCGCTGAAACGTACAACAGTTGTGCACAATAATATGCACACACGTGAACATTTCTTAAATTTGCATGTTGGTTTAGGTTTAGATTTCGTTTTTGTGTGTTTGTTTAGGTTCAGTATTTTAATGTGTTTTCATATTAGCTTAGATGATTTCATTCTGTGTTGCTTGCTTTTGTTGCGTTGGGTTTAGTTGCTTCATTACCAAGCCAAGATATTGGCTGGGGAAAACGTCTTCGAAATGACATATTCTGTATCGCCTGAGACGGAAAACCTTAACTCAGTCGGTACCAGTGCAGTCAAGTGCGTGGAACGACTGTCCAGTATGAAATTAGACAGTGCTCAGTCACTCGCTACCGAGCCAACTTCAGTTCAGTTTTTGGTGATGGGGAGACAAAACTGTTAAGTTTTGTTGAATTAGCAATTTATTTTGGGGTTTTTTGTTTAACTGGCTGACGTTTCCCGAGTTTGTATGTCTGTAGATGCTGTCGTATCTCCAAAACCACACGTCCAAATTTCACTAAATTCTCTGTACATGTCACCTGTGGCTGTGGTTCAGTCATTCTCTGACGGCAGTGATGTACGTTATGTACTTGCGGTTTTGTGGATGATGTCGTATTTCCAATATCACAAAACCGAAAATACATAATTCATTGCACTGCCGTCAGAGGAGCACCGAGTACCGGCCACAGATGTGTAGGAAATTTGTTGAAATTTGGACGTGTTTTTTTAGATACGTGAGCTGACATACAGACACGCTGATCTCAATACTTCACCCTCCTATTGGGCGTGAAGTAATGAACAGTTTGTCTGATTTCTGTTTTGATAATGCTTATGTTGTACACTAATCTGTTTTATTTATTCTGATTACTGACCACTAGTGGTCAACGTAGAGCATTGAGTCCGATGTGTCCAGGCAGTAATGTTTGAACTAAATGACCTCTGACCTGGGCATTTAGTGTGTTGGTTCGCCTTGACCCTTTCTAGGTCAAGTTTGAAGATGAAGGTCAGGCCAAAGTTCACAGTTACACGATGACAAATGTTCCTCTCTACAGATACATGTTATGAGGTGACATGATTAATTTATGGATGCATTTTACAACATGATGTAGTTTTGGTTGTTGAGTTCTTTGTGCTAAAGTCGTCAATGCAACCTCAGTGAGGGCTGTATAGTTTTATTATGTTCTTTGCATTATGTACATTTCCTTTTGGTTTATTATCAAGTTATGTGCAGCGTAGGAATCATTGTACAGCTTTAGTATAGCGCCTAACAGATGTTGTTAATTTTGGACATAATTACTAAAGCAGTTGAACCGATACACATTTGTTTCTTAATATTATTATCATATTCATGTGTTTCACCCTGTGGTAAATTGGTTTTTGATTGCTAAAAATCATATAGCAGTAAACAAATACCAGTAATTAAATATAGCGTCTTTTCATTTGTTGTTGTTGAGTGTACACTTTGCAATGTCTTGTGATGATTTGCATAGTGTAAGGTATGAATATGAGCTGTGTGCAACGGGTTCTTGGCACCAACATAGTTGATTAATATAGTGCTAATAATTTTATCATGTTTTTGTGTTTTTATCATGTAATTTAGGGCATCCACTCTCATTACAGTGGGATGATTGTATTTTACATAGTTTATGTTTTTCATTTTCTTCCACACTTTCTTCAGTGTCTGTTGGTTGACTTTTTAAACTTTCCCACATGATGTTGATATGGCTTTAGCCCTATTAGAAAGGGTACTATGTTGATTTCTTGAAACTACACAGGGGACAAAAATCCACACTGTTACCGCCTTGCCCTCTCCTCCAATACACAGCATCATCTGATCTCTGATCATGCTTGTCTGAAGGATAAGAGGGAAGATAATCAGAACTGCTCTGTGCTGTGTATGACAGTGTACAATGATACACACGTGTGCAAAGTAGTACATTTTCCTGTTAGGTTTAGATTTCTTTGTGTTTATTTAGGTTTTGTCTTTTTGTGTTCTTTCATTTTATGTTAGCTTTGGTCATTTTGTTCTTATATTGCTTGCGTTTGTTATATTGGGTTTAGTTTCTTCAGTAGGCCTACTTAGCCAAGAGATTGGCTGGGAAGAACGTCTCTGAAATGACCTATTTTGTGTTGAGTGGGACATAAAACCTTAGCTCAATCAATGTTACTGCCTCCTCTGTTACTGAAGGCCATTGCTGTGCGAGTCTGTTACTGTACTAGTAACGGCTGCAGGTGCTTGACAGTCTGGTTCTGTAACCAGATGTTTGGCAGCCTGCCCTGATTCCACCATGGTTACATAACAAGATGTTTGCTGGAATGCATTATTATTGTTGTGGGTACACAACAGCTAAACAGTGCAAAATGCTATCAAACTGCCCATATTGCTCAATGTCGCTCAGCTCAGGGATGTCTAACTGGCAGCCCAAGCCAATGTTACGGAACATCTTCGCTGTCCTGTGATTATTATTATTTTATTATTAAGACGGTCATTTCATTAATTGTCAAGTGTATTAATAATAATGATAATAATAATATACGGGATGTCTGTCGGTCCACTCAAAAATGCAGGTTCAAATTTCATGAAATTTTCTGCATATGTTACCTGTGGCTGTGGTTCGATCCTCCTCTGGTGAAACGCAATACACTATGTACTTCCGGTTTTGTGGATGGCGTCATGTTTTCAGACAATGGTGCATATACAGTGACAGGGTGGCAATGGTCATCGACAAGCGACCCGTCACCCCTTGTCTGAGTGATAATGACTCGCCTGCATCTGGCAGCGAACGATTTGATTGGGTGGCTTAGTGAGCAGCCTCACTGTGGGGCTGGGCAAAATCTGCCGTTTTCGACTGTGTTGTTTTCTAAGTTGTACTGTATGCTGTAAAACACCTATATTTCACATGGATCAAATTTTAACGATTTTCGCGATTTGACTAGTCGCAAAATTAAATACACACAAATTTCTGGAATTTGCCTATTACCATAACTTTATCTGCATAGAATATCAATACCCTGAAAATTCGCCAAATTAAATGCAACAAATTTCAAGAAAATTGCAAAATTTAAGATGCAGCAAAAATATTGTTTTACAGTATATATAATGAAAATGGGTAATGTCCCAACCTCCCAGTGCATGTTATCACAAGGATGGCATAGAAAGGCATAGAATTCAAGACCACAAAAACCGGATTGATGCTGCATATCTATACTTGAAGACCATGGACGTGCTATGGGATGATGCACAGTAGACTGAACTTGAAGTTACCATAAGACTATCATTGTGAAGTTGTTGTGGCTCAGTGAGTCTGTAAGACAGTCGTGAGGGCTGCGCTAAGGTATGATAATGTTTATGTAAATATTGTAACTGTGGCGTGTGTGAGTACACTAATACAGGTGTTGTATCCTGCAGGCGTTTTTGTCACGGCTAGAATGTGTACATTGTTGTCTGTTGAAACACTTGATAGTAGTTGTTCGACTGTTTTTTTTACAAAAGCTCAGAATCACTGGTTGTGCCATCGTTGATACACTGTCTATGACTGTAATGCAAGAACTGAGCAACTTTGCAAATAAGTATGTCCGTCCTTGTAAGACTCGAAAATGTACGCTGGCCGCGTCGGCGTCGCATGCTGCCCCTGGTGAGTCACATTAAGTATGCGCCGCGCGCCCTATTAAGGTTAGAAAAAAAGATGGACAGACAGACGGACGCCAGACCGTTACACTACGCTTACTGCTAGACGCGGCCAGTGTAATAGCGTAATAGTGTGGGGGCCAGATTAGTAATGGTCGCTGGCGTCTGTTGTCTGTAACACTCGCATATGCAACGTAACTTGAAGCTGCAAGGGGGCAGCAGGCAGCACGCGGCGGGCCAGTCGTGTTACGTCCCGTTAGGGCGACACCTTGTTTAATGAGTAAGTCTATGCAGATAAAATTGTTGTTCACTACCACAGAGAGGTTACAGATCTGAGGTTTGGTATCCTACCAGGTTCTGATATTACAGTACATGTTATTACAAGGCACTCGTAGTGTATAGTTCATTGCCGTTTGCCAACAGCTGTTGTGTACATTTTTTTGAAACCACGTTTGGGTGGTGTCTGAATTATTGTCAGTTATCACGTGTACTCCGCAGTTGTTCTGCAGTGTAGTTCTACTCATTAACTAGAATCTGCTCTGAGAGCTGGACTTGCCATTTCTTACAAAGAGTTTGTCTTTCTCTGTTGTAAATACTTGCAAGTGTCTATATGTTATGTAGCTGTGTGTGTTGATTTTTGCAGTATTAAAATCAAAAGGCTAGTGTAACTTTGTTCCTGGTTTGCTTGCATATTAGAAATTGTCCATTTACCTTAGTGATACAACTGTATTATATACAATTGATACACAAGTAACATGTAACGCATCCTTCTGACCTACGCACCATCTACAGTTACTGTATGAAAGTAGTTTTCATGTTCCGTCCTCATTATTCTAGCAGACTGAATACAGCGTGTTATTTAATGTAATGTCTATATTTTGCCCACTTCTTATGTTATATATCATACGACCACTTACACAGTAAGAATAGTATTATCCACACATGCCTTCAGTCCCACTAACGTACTTGTTATTAATTAGTATCCCCGTAAAAGACGACATAGTCGTTGAAAACTGAGCCAAGAATTAAAGTGGAAAAAGTTTTCGAAAAAGTGGAAATGTTTTCGAAATTTAAATTTTTTTACACACATACAAAAATGGCCGGTCGTACAAGAGAATGATATAAAACAGAGCCAAGAATTTCAGTACCCTTTGTGCTGGAATTGGAATATGAAAGCAAAATCATTAAAAAGTCTTAGTGATTAAAGAAATATGTTCTTGGCTGCCTCCTGGGTTGGATGGACGGAAAGTTTGCAGCCAAGAACATATTTCTTTAATCACTAAGAT
>Ga0209780_1005384_pt1 | contig 10101 bp, 8 predicted proteins | sample WorMetexBAHAMAS2_FD_187384 | JGI IMG/M metagenome (GOLD analysis project Ga0209780, IMG submission 187384) | Marine gutless worms symbiont microbial communities from Max Planck institute for Marine Microbiology, Germany - Inanidrilus exumae... | ecosystem: Host-associated > Annelida > Digestive... | reverse complement strand
CTTCCATTACTTATTATTATTATTTCTTCAGTTATGTTTTCATACATTAAATTTACTATTTGGCTTTATTCGTTGTAAACTGTATTAGGTCTAGAAATAACCTCGCCCGTCACCAGAAGGTGACAACACATGACCTTGTCCTTTGTCCTTTTGACTCCAAAAGTGGGTTTTCAGGCCTCATCGTTACAGTAGAACATTTGTATGTCATGTATGATGATCCTAGCTGCATCGGTTTTTGAGATATCGTGTGGAAAAACAGACACACAGACAAACGGACGTAATAACCTACCCGCGCGACGTCGGTAATCAGTCAACTGTACTATTAATCGTTTAAAGCTTCTGAGTAATCAGTCTTCACGTTCTAACGTTAAGTAAACTGTTACACGTTTGTGACAAAATCAATTAAAATGAATCAACTTTTTAACTAATGACTAAAGAATTAGATTAATCAAAAAATACCGACCACAACAACCGTAAAATTTATAGTCTGTTCGCATCACTAAAATTACTGTAGTTGGGCTCATTCACACAAACTGAAAGGCCACCTACAACCATGAATTCTGTTGCTAATACTAGAGGTTCTGCGCATCGATTTTCACGTTTGCTAACTGCTTTGGTCATCGTTTGTGGGCGTTGGTAGTATTTACATACTGACATGTTTAGCTCTTTCTAAAACACGTGATTTTCGTCAGTCATAATGCCCATGTGACACAGACCGGCGATGTGGCTCTGTACGACCGTCATGCGGTTGGTCGTCAGGGTGCCTGTCTTGTCGGAACAGATCGCCGTGGCGTTGCCCATCGTTTCACATGCGTCCAGATGCCGTACCAGGTTGTTGTCATGCATCATTTTCTACATCAGCATCACAGTAGAAATTACAGCATCAAAATAACTATAGTAGTAGTAGAAGCAGTCGTATTTTTGTATTTTTTTAAATATTTTGTAACCGATCAAATTTTTTTATCCCTCAGTATCATATGCTATAGAGGGACAAAAACAACAAGTATCGGCCCATCTTATTGTCGGGTCAAAATGCACGCTGGCCACGTCGCATGCGGCTTCCTGGTGAGTACGGTAAGTATCCCGACGGGACAGACGGACACACACCAGACCGTTACATTTTGCTTTCCACTAAACGCATCAGTGTGATAGTAATAATAAAAGATAGCCCCGTACGGGACTGACGGTCGATTCTTCGCAACTGACGTTGTGCTAACTTCAAAGTCACATGACACAAAAACTAGGCTGAATATCAAAACTCCGACCCGAACAAATTTAGATATTGTGCCTTAGTTTAAGAATCTGTGGTTAGTTGTCAGCTGCCATTGTAAATGGCGGAGGAGATAGCTTTTGAAAACGGCCGGAGTTCTAAATTTGAACGGCTCGTGTCCTTGACCTTAACCTTGGATCGGGTCATACTGCATACCGTCGTGCATCACTCGTCGACCTCTACCTATGTGCCAAATTTCACTTGAATCGAAGAAACTTTTTGTGGATGGACGGACGGACGTAAGCACGTACGGACGGACGGACATTTGAGACCGGCTTCATCTGGGCGACTCTGTCAAAGAGTCGACCTAATAATAATATAGGCATTCGGCGCCGTCGTAAAGTCGTAACTTCAGACGCTCACTGACACAGACGAGTACTAGCGCAAGAATGACAGATTACTTCCTAAACTGGGTGTATTCAGGATCATGTGACCTCTTTAAATTCTGAGAAAAGTATAATGATAATATCTCGAAAGCGGTACAAGAGACAGACATATTTTCAACGGAAGACAATAGGAAATCATATACAAACCATCAAATGGCGCCAATGCCAATGACCTTGAGTGACCCTAAAGGTCATTTCTGCTGCTTGAATCCTTCCTAACTCGCACACCTTGGGAAATATAGCACGTATATCCACACATGCCGATCCTACGTCCACATGCCGCGCGATTTCAAGAACGGCGCATCTCTAGCGCGGCGTTTGTCCGCGCGCTCACTAAACTATAAATAGAACGTCGCTGTGACGTCAGTCAGCCTAAGCCTGCAAGCTAGACTAGGCATCTATTCGTCCGATTTTGGGCTTCTGAAGGAGCAAAGTTCCCCAAAATGGGAGATTCCCTGCCCAATACGCCGATGAACCACCGTGCAAAATTTGACGCCACTAGCTGGGTGAGTGAGTAGATTCTTAACGGCACCATCAGCACAGTGTAGGCTATTCGGTGCCACTAGCTTTATCCTCGGCGGAGAAATCCGTAACCGTACAAACAAACAATATGGCAAACACTGTGTGTGCCTGATTGACTGGTGACTGAAAGTGGCAGAGTTAGGTAAAGACGTGGTTGATACCCGGACGGAGTAGGCGAGCGCTAGGGTGACGGCGAGCGGCAGTCCTTCTGGAACAGCGACGACGAGCACCGTCACTCCGATGATGAAGAACTTGAGGAACATCTTGATGTAGTCCATGTGCCACGGCTCTTTCCGCACCACGAACGTCGTGATGGAGAAATTGATCATGAGAATAACGACCGTCAACAACGCTATCGCTGTGCCTGCAGCAGCAACGTCGAACCGCTGTAGGCCTACTATGAAGTTGCGAACTGCTGTATACGAAGCAAGCGATGGGCGAAGCTTACGACTGGGCGGAGGCACGGCGTGCGCACAGCGCCTGCTGGGGCTGGAGCGGCGCTCTAATGACGATTACGTGAACGAGCATACCATCTCGGAATGTAACCAGCCAGCCACGTCAACTCAGCCTCCTACCCTCTGTGAGACGGGAAATGAGTACCGGGCAAAGTGCGGTGATGCACTGCGGCTGGAGAGTAAAAGCAGGATGGTTTAATCCATTCGTGGATAAACGTGTTGGTGGCGGGTAAAAATGTAATCCCTCGTTAACACGTGCCATTTTGAGCGCTTTAAAGGTGAGTTTTCGTGAAAAGGCGCTAGACAAATGTTCTGTCGTCCGTCAACTTCTTCTTCAACTTCAGCGTGAAAATCACTTTGAAATTATTCTGTCGTGTCAGAAGGATTTTAACGTTATGGCAGCCAGCTTCTGCATTCCTAAATTCGTAATAATTGCAGTCCGCTGTTCCGCTGAGTCGTCATCTGTAATGCGGACATGACGAACTGACTTGTTTGTATGCACTACCTTCATCCTTTGCATTTAGTTTCAACTTTGGGGCCAGAGTCCCCGTAGACCCGCGTTCTGACGCCTATGTTGAAATGATCTCACATTGGCTGGCATCTGCAGTAGATGCTCCGTATGCTCGTCGACAGCCGAATGCAGTAAGCAACCATACGATCTCAAGTTCGTCGAAAGTGGTGAACAATGTAGCACACGTTAGTTTCGAGATATTCCGAATTTTGTACTGTTATCCAAACAAACACGAACGACATTCAACGGTCATCGTGGGTCAGATACGATGGGTTTGTTGGTTTTCTACTGGTAGACAATAGTGATTATGACTTTAACCGCTCCTTTTACGAGATAATCGCCATAAGGAGACCGAGTAGCAAACCGACAGACAGACAAACAGACATACAGTGCAATTGCAATAGGCGTTTCTGCGCCTCGCTGAAGGAGGAACTCCTTAACACAGCAATACAGAGTTACGATTTCTTTTGGGTACATGCCCAAGCAAATGGCTTATATAGGGACCTAAGTAGATCTGGCGCGGTCTACACTGTGTCTCAGAAAACGACACTGCCTCGGCTTGCTATAACTTCGACGTACGTCAACCGATTTTGATCATTTTTAGCAGAAATGTTACTAAAATGTAAGCAATAGGTTGATGTAGGTCGAAGTTATAGCAAGCCGAAGCAGTGTCGTTTTGAGACACAGTTCAAACAAAATGCATCATACCAACCATAAGAATAGTTATTTTTAAAAAGAAAGAGATGTTCCAACTTCCTGTTTCATAGTAAATTTTCAAACATCCTGGCAATATTAGGCACAGGCCCCGGGGTCTGTCTAGCTCTGCCAGTACAGACAGTGCTATTGTCAGTATTTAGTGCGCCGCTACGTTGGCCTCACTGCAGACAACAATTACCTACAACACACTGTCTGTCTGTCTGTCCGTCAACACGCGATTACGCAATAAGCGGTGACTTAATTTCCGTAAAATTAATTAAAGCCTACAGGAGGTACGATAAAAAATAGGTCAGATGCTGCAGTAAGCTCGACTCGGGTCGGAATCTGGATATACGGTAATTTTTTTTGACAAATGCCAGTTAACGAATGCCATCGCAGGTGGCGGGAGATGTGAACTATCTGAGTGCCTTCTTAGAACGACCGCCCAACACGAAGCGTTGTCGTCGACAGCATGCACGAACATCAGATTTACAGCAGTGAATATCGCTCACAACTCGCTCTCACTTTCACTTTCGGCTTAAAACCAACCTTTTTCACATATCCTTCCAACCATGGACTCTCCTCCTCCTTAAGGACTGCCTCCACGGACTGGGACGCGGACCCAATCTTCTGCGCTAATCGGTTTTCGTTTTAGTACTTTAGTTGTCATTATTAGGCACGACGACGGCAGTCGCGAAGGGTAGGGTTTTCACCGCCGTTTGTCTGTCTGTCTGCCTGTTTTTCTGCATGATATCTGAAAAACCGCTGCAGCTAGGAATACCAAACTTTACACACGAATGTCCTGGAAAAGCATTTATTTTGGGGGTCAAAAGGTCCTAAGTCAAGGTCACGAGTCACACAAACATTGCCGGCGTGGGTCTCTGCACTCTTATGAGTGCTGGCTTCTTCTAGTTCCGTTTATTACCCGCGCGGCGCTAGCGATGCGCGGGTATTAGCCATCATCGTGTCTCTGTGTGTGTCTGTCCGTGTGTCTCTGTGTCTGTATGTCAAACGCCGATATTGTATCAAAACGGCTAAACGTAGGATCACGCAAACAACGCCACGTGATAGCCCAGGGACTCTATTTTTTGACGCCAAAAGTCGTTGGTGGATGACCCCCTTCCCCCCTGAAACTTGCGCTCAAAGTGACACACCCCCCTTTCAAACACCAGAATCTCGACCAATATCCGCTCGTAGCGCCTCATATCGACCCGGGTGATAGTTTGCCGAAAATGACACAATGAACTATAATAACAACGTCGGCTGGTAGGAGATTCCAGTACCTAACAACCCAGTGTGAAAAGAAGTTCTTTCTAACATTATTCTTAGCAAAATTTACAAAACGTCGATAGGGGTGACCACGAGTTTTTGTAACAGGAATAAAAAAGAAAAACGTCTACGACAGTCTACGAAATTATCGTCACTAGCTGCATTTAAACGATCTATTCTTCGGACGGACTTGTCAAAACACCTTACACTTGGCTTTTTGTATGATGCCGAGGATTCTGCTAGCTTGCTACGCACATTGTATGAAGTGTTTGACTATCTAGTATAAATAGTGTTATTTGTTTTTATTTTATTTTTTCCTTTAGGTTTAGTTTTCATGGGCAGACATAAATGCGAAGTCATCGCCTGTCTGTACAGCCAAATGCAATGTGAATTCGTGAAATGTTATATTGTGTACTGTGGCGAATAAATTTGATTAGAGAGTGTGAACTATTTTTTAATCCAATAGTTAAGTTATTGGTTTTAACTGACAGAACTGTCAGTTCAAACCAATAACTTACCAATAACGCAAACATGTCGTACTCGACGACGTCAGTTGACTTTAGCTCATGTTTGCGTGTGTGGTGTCTAGTGGGTACAGTGTTGATACTGCGTGCTTCTGAGGACAACCACATTAGTCAAAATTGTTGACTGCATTGTGCATACTTTTTTGGTACATCAGACTGCTTAACTTCAGCGATGCTTCGTAAAGTGATGTTCTTTTTCAGCACTGACGTACTGAACTGCTCGATTAGTTTTCACCTACAGCTAGGCGTGCCAGCCGCCTTTCGCGACCATGGCCAAATATTGCACAAGGGAATGGATACATGGTATACTTTGCTATGCGAAACTTCACTGGTTTTCACCCTGGTCGGTATTATATCGTCACCCATGCTATCTTAAAACCGCCAAAACCGCCGAAAAACCACAGTATGTCTATTCACGGAATTTTCTTGTTCGTGGGGGCTATAGCGACCCCTTCCCGATGGCACGACATTGAAGGACCAATTGTGTACTATACCATGCACGCCAAATTTTACAGCGATCGGCAAATACCAAATCGAATCAAGTTTATTTGCAAGCACAAAATATGAGAGAAAACGCAGATGATAAGCAAAAAGTTGAACAAATGGAAACAACATGTACAAACAGGAGTGCTAGTAGGACTCAAAAGCAGAGAAACTGCTCAACATAAGTCCCTCAAAAAATGTAGGCATAAACAGAATAGTAAAAACTACATGCAACTTGCAACATGGCACTCTAGATGAGTTAGTATGGTACGAGACAGCCTCACAGTTTCTATTAAATTCGAATAGGAAGTCGTATGCGCTCTATCGAATGGTTATGTTGTCGATGACCTTGGGTGACCCATAAGCACGTTAAACCACCTCAATTTCTACTTTTTGCATTGCCTTATGCATCTTCGTAATTGGTGAACTGATCGCAAAGACTACAAATTTGATGTACAGGTTGAATGTGCAAGTCATAGCCTATGGACGACAAACTGTCCCTGATAGGGGCGTAGTCAGGTCATGTGACCCATTACAAAATTTTGGGAGTCCAATCATATCAATGGAACGGCTGAACCTAAAGTCGTCAAATTTTGTATACGAGTAGGCTATATCAATTCTAGCAACAGAACGACATATCACCAGCAAAATGGCGTGGTTACGGTCAGGTGACTGTTTAAAAATTTTTCCGTTTGTCGTGATGCAGCGCGTCGCGCGGGTTTGTCAGCGACAGCTGAGCTACTTGTTTTATTTCTAATAGTCTTCGTTTTGTAATCTATAAGCTGTATTGTTTCCATCGCTTAAGTTGCGGACGTTGTAATTTGTAACAGTATGCGCCTTTTAAGAGGCCTCGCGGCCCCAATGTTGCTAACAAATGTATGTAAGCCTAGTTTCATGCATTAAATAATTAACCCGGCTAATGGCTATTTGTCCGCTTTTCATGACACGCTAAACATTTCGTACCGTATCGTATCGTTGATATATCGCTCGATATATCTACTAATGACTGGAGATAATTACTTACTAACTTACTAAAGTTTTGCTACTGCACTGCACGAAGTGACACGTACCGGCGTATCCAATCTGTATTGCGAGTTTGGTAAGTTTCGCCTGAAGAACTGACTTCTCTTTGTGAGCAGCGTTCACATCTGTTTCTTCCATCTCAGACTTGTTCTACAACAAACAAACAACAACATCCCAGTCGCTGTCGAATAAGTATGAAAATACTTAGTGCCTTTACGTGTAACAACGTAATACTCAGTCAAACGGGCAGACAGACGTGCTTTGGTTTGATCTGGTCAAACAGCTGAATTGCACAGACTGTCACGAAATGAGGTCTAAACTCTAAACAATTGACAATATGTTAATCTTCTATGTCAATGGTTCTAAATTGTTGAAACATCAACGACGAATGCACAAGTAACGAAGGAGACAACCGTGGAATGTGTGTAGGCTAATCCTATATTTTTGTGTAGTTATACAATAAAAACTGAAACTGCATTGTCTTTGGTCAATCAATCAATCAATCAATCGTCGTTTAATAAGGCATGACATAACGCAAGCCATTACAATATAGAATAAACAAGAGAAAAAAAAGAGAAGTCAGTAAGTATCTTTGTACAGTATGCGTATCAGAAAACTACAGTCAGACAACTGAATCATATGCTCAGGCAGCTGCAAGAGATGCGGTCGTTGTCGGAGGTTGTATCGCTGCGACGAGGCCGATGTCGGTGGAAGCAGGGCATGCAGTACGTGGTTCGACCAGAGAGTCGCCTTGTTGAACAGCTCATCGTCCGCGTTATCGCACAAGTCACTGAACGTCGGCGTATCCGGTGAGCAGTATCCAAGGCGTCGAGCGCGGTTGATCACTGAGTCGATGTGTTGACGCTCAGACGCCTTGGTGAAACCATGCCATGCGCTGGCTGCGTACGTGAGACGAGCGACGACAGTCGCGCGATAGACGTGCTGTAGTGCCGCATCGTCTAGTCCGTGATAGCGCAACACTCGCAGTAACTTTAGTGCACAGCGTTTATCGTCATTGGGTATAATGCGGCCATATTTAGCTAAATATGTCAATGAAATGCCAATTTTTGCCGGATATTTTTGGCATCCTGCCGATTTTGCCATGACGCGCGGGCTGCTTGTGATTTCTATAGTTAAAATTGCTCAAAAATTTCCAGGTCTTGCAACTTCAGGCCGTCATAACTCCGCAATGATTACAGATCGCCGCAAATTCACGGCCAAACTGACCATCTACGGGATATCTAGTTTCAATTTTTACCGTTAGAATCAATTCAAAGTCTGGCTGCACGCTCCGCACCGGAAAAGTACTGTACCTACCCAAATTTTCGGCAACGTCCGATGTCCGATATTGCGTATTAAAACCAGTAGTACGCTGCAATGCTGGTGCGGCCCAGGGAGTGATATATTGAAAAAAACGCACAGTGAATTGGAAACTGAAAATAAGTAACACGGCACATAACGCTGGCATCACTCAGTCGCAGACACATGCCAGTAGGAATAGTCGAATGCAGGAACTAAACAGGTTGAGCGTCAGTAAATAAGTAAACAGTTGTGTCACCTGTTGAGTACGCCGATGGGAACGCTCTTTTCGAGCCTATATTGCAGTGTGTCTCCAGCAGATACACTACAACCCGTCTAGTTATAGTTCATTTGTCACGAGTCTAGTAATAGCGGGTGAAGACGATGCACAGTAAACAATGTACCGCAGCTGGTTTCTCTTTTTTCTTCTTGACTTCAATGTCTTCCATTTCAGCGAGCGGCGCGCGGGGTTCCTGCGATTTGGGCGCGTCATTCACGGCAACTGCAAGCGATACACATGCACACCAACAAACGCAGATATGTACACACACTAGATTACCATCACTCAACTTAAATTTAAACGTTCTCGTGAAGCCATTCCATTTCACCGTCATCGGGTGTCAATTTGAACCCGTGGTTTCCAAGCAAACTTCGCATCATACTGGTAGTTTTCTTGCAGCAGACATGTTATTGTGAATTACACAAAACCAGATACGGTCGACGAGCTCTTCTACACAACACGCTGTCAGGATAGTTGGTTTTAAGATGTAAATTATGTCGATTTATTTGTAACAGCTGCATACGAGGTTACAAACATTTTTAAAAAAACATATCCATGCCGTACCGAGTTTACTAGAATTCTCTTCATTATATTGAATCGCAATTTCCCTTACATTTACTGTTAATCAGTAGCGTACGGCGAAAAGGAGGCTCTTACTGCGTAACAGTATATGTCATATACACAGATATGATTCTATATTTTAGGTACTGGAAGAACCTGCCCATGTAGCCCAGTGGTCAAAGCACTCTGGCGCTATGTGCAGTAAAACGTGACGCGCTCAGTGGCCGGAGTTCAAACCTCAGCCAGGGCGAGTCCGCCTACCAAAGAATTATTTCAAATAATTCCTACGTACATGATGAACAGGGAGATAATCCCGGGCAGGAAAAAGATTGTTCGACGGGTGTCCTCTATAAACTGTGACCGTTGCTTACAACCTTGATCAGCAGCGTCAAAGCTGTTTGCCGAGCCGGCGTGAGCTGAAGTAAACAGACTTGATTGGCCGATTGCTGGCGCAACACACAGCGTCAGTCGAGGCTAAGCCAGACAGTAGGCCACGTCTAGAGGGGCCGCGCTAGAAATAATCAACAAGCTGTTCACCTCCTACTAACCCCGCCTTCCTCGCACTCACGCACATCCGCACACACCTACCTGTGGGGGAAATGTAATGGGAAATGTATGGAGATGGCGTCAGTCTGCGACGACGCCATCCACGAAGTGAGGCGGGGCTTACGGCCAACCTCAGCAAACCCGCGCGCCGATTGGCCAGAAGACCACGCGTGCGGATGCAGCGGGAAAAAATGAGGAGGATGGGTACGAGCGATGGGAGAGAATAGACGTGTGCGAGGAACTGAGTGTATATACGTTGTGGAATGTTGTAAATAA
>Ga0209780_1005383_pt1 | contig 10102 bp, 7 predicted proteins | sample WorMetexBAHAMAS2_FD_187384 | JGI IMG/M metagenome (GOLD analysis project Ga0209780, IMG submission 187384) | Marine gutless worms symbiont microbial communities from Max Planck institute for Marine Microbiology, Germany - Inanidrilus exumae... | ecosystem: Host-associated > Annelida > Digestive... | reverse complement strand
ATATATATATATATATATATAAGAAATTCCGCCAGAAACACATCAGAACTAGTTGTAGCTTTGGCACTGAGTGATGCGCTAACGGTCTCATGGTTAAGTTTAGAACTGACATCAACGTCGGAAGATGGACACCATATAAACATGTTCAAATAGATAGCAAAGCTTTTGCTGTCTATTTATACCGAAGCATTTGTCATTGTTTACTGAGATAAAATTAGCCGACATCAATGTACAATATGCTGTATCAGTGTATGCTAAAAAGCAGATAATAGCAGCATTCTGACAGTACTTTTGCTCAGCTCTACAGTGTTACAGCCAATACTGCATTCTGTAAGTTGTATTTTAAATTGATGATATAAATCAAAACTGGTAACGTAACTAATCACAATGCACAAAGTTGAGAACAACCGGCAAGGTTGATGTGGTGTAGATTGGACGAGAAGTCGTTGGGACAAATGTCAGACTCGCCGGCGAATGGTGATACGGTGATTGTTGAGTTGTCTAAGACTGGAATGTTGTCGGTTAGAGCTCCATCAACGCATCGCTGGCCACACAACATATACATATACACACCACATAGGTTTAATAGCTGTTCTGCAGGTGAACCATCCATCCAACTGTCCACAAACAATCCTCCATAATGTTTTCCCTCCACTTATTCCAAACCTGTGCATCCTGTGATCAAAACTTCTCATACCATCCTCAACATGATCCTACCATATTTTCCACTGTACAATGTTTGATGAGATCAATATCATCTGTACCATCTAAATGTCCAAAATATCTGAATGACTGGTTCCAATCTCAGCGATTGTCTGAGCTTTCTTTCTTTCTTTTTTACTTTCTTTCTTACTTACTTATTTAATTACTTACCTACAAACTTACTTACTTACGTACGTACTTACTTGCTTTCTTTCTTACTTACTTACTTTCTTACTTAGTTACTTAATTACTTACTTAATTACTTACATAATTACTTACTTAATTACTTTCCTTCTTTCGTTCTATCTTTCAAGAAAGCTCCCACATCCATCTCATCTCATCCCATTCATTTCAGACCTGTCCAACTTCAGCTTATGCTTCACTCTGATTGGCCACCGTGTTACTATCATACATCATGCAACTCCTCAGACAGCCAGCATCTATTTAAAGTTCCAATTTAAAAAAAATTTACTGGCTAAAACAGCCGCAGTTAGCAACAGTGACACTTAACTCGGCCTCAGCAAACACACACACACACGCACATATATACCACACACACGGCAGGTCAATGTCTGAGACACACATTGACATTATCCACTCAAGTGTTCAAACAACTGTAGAATATGTTAGCAGTACTAATGAGGACTATTACACCTCCCAGCCGTGGGAACAGTTACCACATTTAGGTCGGGTCAGTAATGGCATTCACAATAGTTCAGCAGAAGTCATACCTAAAGGTCAATGCATGTAACTGTATATAATGCTTGAATGTTAATTGTTATTTGTTTTTTTGGCTATTACAGACACAGATACATTAACTTAACTTACTACTAATTCAATGCACTTATATTCCGAGGTTCAATAAATGTGGAGTTTGAACTCAGCAAACCAGACAATGTTATGTTGGAGGAAAGTAAAGAACAAACACATACAGTTAATAATGATATCTGTTAACAGCAAATAAACATAAATGAACAGCAAAACAAAAAACACAAAAAAAATAAATTAGTCCTGTGTGGGACTGACGGTCGGCTCTTCACAAATGACGTTTCTGCAAAGTTCAAAGTCACGTGACACAAAAACTAGGTCGAATATCAAAAGTCTGGCCCAACCAAATTTAGATACTGTGCCCTTGTATAAGAATCACTGGTCATTTGCCAGCTCCAACTGTAAATGGCCGAAAAGATAGCTGTTGAAAATGGCAGGATTTCCAACTTTCAAGGGCTCGTAACTTTGACCTTGGATCGGGTCATACTGCATACCGTCGTGCATCACTCATCGACCTCTACCTACATGCCAAATTTCATTGAAATCGAAGAAACTTTTTGTGGACAGACTGACCCACTTTATTAGGTTGACTCAGAAGAGTCTACCTAAAAATATAAAAAAGAGAAAAATGTTTTTAAAAATCATAAATGCATAATAAACAAGATGACAGCGTGTACCAAAGACCACGTGCACACAACGTAAACTGACATAGAGTTGAACACTCACCACTCCGCGATACTTTGGCGGCAGAATTCCTGAATACAGTGGCACGAACGAGCTGCAGATCAGCGCCTATACGGAACACAAGAAAAACATTCAATCCACTGCATGTGAGTCACAAAGAACCTCCAATGCAAAGCCCAACATCAAAACATCACCCAGTCACACCAAATGGAGTATTCGGAGACAAAATAACTTTACACAGTTTACACTAAACGTTGAGGACTAGCATACATACTAGTACAAAGGCCAGCGTCCATAACCAGGACAATAACAGCTACAACTTTCAATAAGTTTCAGGTTACGTTGGCTGTTCTAGATGCGAAGTGGATGCCGAACCAACTCTAACAAAGCACTGAAGGGAGATATTAGGACATGATACAGCAGCCACAGTTACACGATTGGTTGCGTGGCTCAGTGGTAGAACTTCGGTCTTTGGCCGGCGTACTTTCTCTGTCCTGCGCTCGACCTGTAGCTGATGGCTGACCACTTATGTGGGTAAACCGTCCGCTATGGGTCAACCAACCAGGCTAACTCAACCTTTCATCCCTTCAGGGTCGATAGATGAGTAGTAAGCTGCAATTAGATGTCTCTTACCTCAGTTAGAGGTGGCGCCATCTGGTGAACGCATACGAAGGAAAGGCAGGCATGGTGTATTTGCAGGTAAAACTGTGTGATCCTTGCCTGAGCGCTTCGAAATATACATAGTATACAAAAGGCGCTATATAAATACGCTTCATTTCCTTTCCTTTCCTTACATTGGGATCAGCTCCGGGCCCAACACTCAGTAACAAGTATGGGAATTGGGAAGCCTTTACTTTTTACCTTTTAATGGAGCACAGATGTGTCACTATGACAACGCATCACATATCCACATTTGCAGAACAAACACCCCATATATACAGTCACCAACAGATGGCACATGCCACAGAATAGCACAGACCATCATAGGAGTATACACACTTATACACAAGCATTGCAGTCCGTAGTCTAAATGAACTGCTCACAATATCAGCTTCAGCAATCACAGACTGGCAATTGTTACAATCAGTCATACACTTGTACAATAATCCCATGATGCCAACAATTTCAGACATAGACAACACTAACAAGTACATTAGTGGTTTCACATTTATTTAAAAATTCCATTATACATGCAATTTTGTCAGTAATGCCGAGTGCACAAGCAGCACAGAGCTAGAAGCATCCATCCTTCCAGCTGTCATCTGCTGCTGCAGTGGTAGTCGTTGCCGACACAAGATTTCTTCGTGCACCCGGACTTGGAATTCTAGACCTGAAAACACAATACTTCTCGTTAGTAACCGAATAAACAATATGAAAATCGTATACCCAGTACAATGAAGTCTGTGTTGTACATCAGACCTAGTTCACAGATCTCACGAATTTATTACTGAACAAATACTGCAGAATTGCACCATCCACTTTCAATCAATCAAGAGTGGCAGTTTGGTGTAATGGCACCAACGAAGTCACTCTACATTGAGCTCAGTTAGTACGGAGATGGTTGACCATTTGCGGGTACATCATCTTGGTATGCAACCAGTCACTCAGGCCAACTCAGCCTCCTGCCCCTTTGGGATGGGAAAAGCGTACCAGCCAAGGGACAGTAGCTGTAGATCTGGGGCCATACTGGTCAGGCATCACATACTGTGGTATATCTGCAGAAAGGCTCAAAGGCATCAGAAACAAGGACAACCCGGTAGGAGTCTGGCTTCATTGATTGATCAAGTTAAGGTTTTACATCCCACCAGACACAAAATAGGTCATTTCGGAGACGAACTTCAAAGCTAATCTTTTGGCTTAGTACTGAAAAACTGAAACAAACACCACAAAGCAAACATGCATCCATAACAAAATATACTACAACATAAAATGAACCCAAAAAAATAAAGCCAGGTTTGGCCACCTCCTATGACCTCCGGCCTGGAAATGGAGAGGGTCTGTTCTGGTTTTGGCACTTCATAAATTTGTCACTTACTTATATACTTAGACACTCACTTACTTACAGCCCCAGGACCCACATGGCGCATGTAGGAATGTGGCATTCTTTACCTTTACCTTAGTTTCAATCATACTACATAAAAACGGATCATTTATCAACTCGAGAAATAAGAAATATTTCAGGTCAGAAAAATCGAAACTAGAGTTCCAAGCATGTAGCAAACAGTAACAATAACTTTGCGTAGTTTTAGATAAGGCATTCAGAACTATCTCATTCCTTGCAGATGTAGGTTATCACACTAAATCATACTTTTAAGATATGGCAAAATATGAGTTTTATTTAGTCACTGACTCGTGTATAAAGTTTCACATTTAATTATACACTGTGTCTTAACAAGGAGCTCAGTCATCATACAGAGAATGCACGATGCTATATGTTAGTCGAAATCGTGTTAACTGCTGCACAACTGTACGAAAAATCACATTCAAAAAGGCTTGCAATATATATTAGTTCTTTTACAGTGTACATGACTGCTTTTGACACTCAGGCATTCTTTAGTTTTGACACAACAGTTGAAGCTACAGACCACACGTACCTTTCAAGTCATATGTAAACATACTGCAGATAATATGTGCAATACTTGCCAAGATATGGGACTTAAAAAGGTTTCAAGCAGCTAAAGTGACCTTCAATGAAACTCAGGGTCATTGGTATTGGTGCCAATACATATGCCACAAACAAATTTCCTACTTGGCTATCATCATGGGACCATGCGACACATTATGTCAGTTGAAATCTTATAAACCGATGCATGGAATCACATTTGGAGAGGCTTAAAAGTAGGTGAATAAACATATCGCAGATAATTTCTGTGTTAAGCCTGGTGATCCTATCTGCATTGTTTTTAGATATTGTGCATAAAAGCACACATACAGACAAATGGCAGTGCCGTCAGCGAGGGTAATTAAGCAATCACACAAGCCGGTTTATTTTCGACCTCGTCTGATTTGTGCTTAGTGTCAGTAATACCTGCTCGCTGCAACAAGCCGTGACATCTGGCCAGATGTGCCATTTGTTCTTGAAGCTAATGACGTTGATGATGGTGACTGTTCTCTTGTAGCACGAGACTTCAGATCTGTCACTGGTGACACCTGCGGTCTTGACGGAATTGTGTTTGACATTCCTTGGGTCTGCCGTTTTGGCTGTGACTGAATCTTGTAACTGTTTCCTGGGGCTGCCTGCGCGGAGGAACGTCTACCAGGTGTACCATGCTGCTGTGCAATGGAGCGCGGCACTGTTGCGAGACTCAGTTTTGAACTGCGACTCAGATTTGGCAAGCTCTGTCGATGGCTCATCTGTGGCGCCGGCATGCCTACAGAACACAATACCAGCACACACATAACAACCACTTCTGAAGAACACAAGTTACACAACACAAAAGAGACACGTAAGTAATTTTCATCATATTAATAACACCAGTTTCAAATTACCAGCAATATTACTCAGACAAAATAAAACTCAGACAAGACACACTTCTTATTTATTCTAAAATACACAACATCTAAAATTAGCCCAGTACGGGGACTGACGATCAATTCTTCGCAACCAACATTTGTACCAACTTCAAAGTCACGCGACACAAAAACTAGGCCAACTATCAAAAATCCGGCCGGAACAAATTTAGATATTGTTCCATAGTTTAATAATTCGTGGTCAGTTGCCAGCTCCCCTTGTAAATGGTGGAGGAGACAGCTTTTGAATACGGCCGGATTTCTAATTTTGAAGGGCTCGTGACCTTCACCTTGATATTGGATCAGGTCATACTGCATACCGTCATGCATCACTCGTTGACCGCATGCCAAATTTAATTGAAATCGAAGAAACTTTTTGGGGACGGATGTACGTACGTACATTTGAGACCAGCTATATTAGGTCGACTCTGTCGAAGAGTCCACCTAAAAATGATGCTGTATCACATTTTTTACTTTAAGCTACACTGTAATATGTCAGAGACAACATAACGAAAAATAATGCAAAGAAGTGTATTGATAATTTGTCAACAGTCTGCCATTAGTTTTTTTGACCATGTTGACACTGTAACATCAAATTACAATATACTATGTGACTTGCTGTGTTAGTCTTTGGATGAAAAAAGTTTGCTTAAACATGGAAAAGACATCTTTCAATGGTGTGCAGGGGCTAGTAAATATTCCCTGTCAGTTTTATCAAAACTGTTCAAACCGTTTAAGATATCATGATAAGAATATCTGACCAGACAATGGACGAACATTCAAACGGGACAGCCTAACAACATAATGCCTTCGCTGATATTGTTGGGTGGCAAAAGCATAAAAATAGATAACAATTACTAGACATTATTACCGGGTTCATCCAAACTGTCTGGATCACTGGAATGAGGGCTGTTTGGAAGACTGCTTGTCGGTTCTCGCACTGGCAAAGACAAACCATTTTTCGGACCTGCACCAGCTTTGGTACCAGAGTTGCTTATTCTTTGTGCATGAAGACTTGCACTGCGTGGCTCAGACTTCGGCGTCTGTTGCTTATTGGTCCGCAGTGCTGAGCGTGGAGTCCGAAGACCGCCGGCACTTGACTTTGCCGTACTGCTCATCACCGACATTGGTGACTGGCCGCTGCTTACAGATGAAGATGTACGCCCAGAGGTGCTGTAGCCAGCACCAGATGAAGACTGACGTCGGCCGCGGACAGGAGCGCATGAGTTTAGACTGGTACTTAACAGATTGCTTGTGGATCTACTGGCATGACGCACAGTGCCTAAAACAAAAACCAGTTTTTACAAATTCTGAATTAACAACAACAAGCATGATGTCAGTCATGTGGCTGTTTGATAGGATTAAACCCTCGCTGGATCAAAATACCACAAACCAGATAAGCTACTACACAATCAATCTTGTTGTCCATGCAAAATCTTCTACCCTGTGTCCCAAAAATCTGCCACCTTTTTATTTTTTGAATAACTGAATAAAATTAATGGATTTTAACGATACTTGGTGTGTGAAATCCACAGAAAATTTAACATCAAAAGCTCATAAATGTGCCCGCATCACCCTTCAGCTGTAGCCAGCCACTTAACCTTGCAAAATACAAATAAAGTCATTTTCAACAATATAACTAATAAGTAGTTCTGGTTATTTGCGTTCTCAGCTAAACAATGCACCAGAACATCACACGCATTACACAGTCAAGCTTCTGCACTGTGAGACATTCCAGTTCATCAGACATGACATGTAGCCACCTGTAATGAAATGGAATAGCTAAGGATTAATGCAACTGGTTTATGTAAACCAGATGTCCTTCTTGCAAACCAACCTTCAGTGTCAAAGTGCTGAACAAAACACAAAGCACTAACCCTAACCAGTGGCTTTAACTCATCCTGTCTTCATACACTATTAAACTCTTGACGAAAAGGGCGACGCTCCTTTACACCGGCTATCCGACATGAGTACACTGACTACGTGAACTAAATTAACAATATCTTGTGTTGTTTATCATATGCAACAAATTTTCAAAATTTGCAAACTGTGCCAAATAAATAAATATACAGCAATATATTGCTATACTGAGACAATTTAACAGCTAGTACCTGACATGACATGCTTGAAATTTATGTAAACAATTAGATCGCCACCCTTACCATCAAATTTAGATGGTAACGTGCCGTGACTAACAGCTGGCATTTCAGACTGACGTAATGACGCTGGCGATCGGTTCAAACTGTTCGTGAAACCTACAGCATACAATCACCGCTGTCATGAGCTGTAATCTGGCAGCCTGGCCACAGCATGTACACGTCAATCAACAGATAATGGCATATTGTTGACTAACAGTGACTTGACCATTTATTACAATGCATCACAAAGCTTAGCAGTCCAGAACTGCAGACTCCATATCATTTTACACTGGCCGCATACTCACTGTGACTCACCAGGGGGCAGCATGCTTCCTGGTGCATGGGGCAATTTTTGACAGGCTAAAAATTACTTGCTACTAGTGGTTTATAGCAACCACTATTCTATTGTGTGGCCCCGTATGTAATCCGGGGCAGTAATGCACCATGATTCACGTGTTGATTTCGGTGCTACATAAATTGTTTGTTTGTGTGTTTATTTAACTTCCTTCCTAACTTTCTTCCTTCCTTACTGTCTTCTTTCCTTACGCTTTCTTTCTTACTTATTTACTTCCTTACTTGTTTACTTCCACACTTATCTATATACTTCTTCCAGAATAGACCAGTTCTGTTTCCAGGCCGGAGGTCGTAGGCGACCAAACCTGGCTTTAATTTTTTGGGGTTCATTTTATGTTGCAGTATATTTCATTACAAAGGCCTGTTGCTTTTGTTGTGTTTGTTTCAGTTTTTCAGTACTACGCCAAGAGATTGGCTGGTAAGAACGTCTCCAAAATGACCTATTATGTGTCGGATGGGACGTAAAACCGTAATTCAATCAATAAATCAATTTTATCCTGCATCATTTCAAAGATATTATCACTTGCTTAGCATATGTGAACAGAATAAACTCTCAAGTGATAGCCATGTACAATTTCCCACACATTGATAAGCATAAGTATTTGTTGAACAAAGTTGCCAAATATTTTTACTGTATCCGTTATCTAGTTCGTGTCGGCATGAGAGAGAATGATATCAGAACTGTTTACTGCTCAATTATTCGAAGATTTCTGGAGTATGCATCTCCTGTATGGCACCCTGGTCTAACTAAAAAACTGTCAATAAGATACAAGATACTGAACGAGTTCAGAAGCATTGTTTAAAAATTATATATGCGTCACTATCATATTTGCAGGCTTTGATGACATCTGGTTTGGAGTGGCTCAATAAGCGGCCTAAATATATTGCCATGCATTGCTTCAGACTAATTAAAGACGGCACACCGTCATTACTCCTTGTAAAAATTATCAGATGTGTTTGCGACCAACGTACCCGTACCAACTCCCTATTGACAAGAAAACCAGATATGGTCGTGATTATATACCATACTGTATTTCTAGAAAGTTTTAATGTTCTTATAGGTCTTGTACGTTTGTTTTTGTGTTAAATAGAGACATGTTATGGACAACGTAGTCTAGTGTTGTTATTATATATTGTTTTTGTAGGCGTAGTCATTATGTCACTTCAACCATTGTGGCTGCATTCCGTCCGTCCGTCCGTCCGTCCATCCATCCATCTATGTATATATCTACGTCCTAGCTAACACAAGCTATACTTTCCCAAATACTGGAAACAAAACGGTTTACAATAAATGAACCTCCACAGTCACTCAAGGACAATGGTAATGGTAATGTCAGTATTAGACCGATCATGTATCAGTCATAAAGTAAAGTATACGTCAATCTGTATAGCGCATCGTCATAACTATCTCTAATGCGCTCAGACATGGATCACAGGTTTTATCTGCAAATCACACCATGCCTGCCTTTACTCCCCAGCCGCAGAGCATCACCGCCCTTTGGCTGGTACTCATTTTACCGTCCCATGGAGGGTAGAAGGTTGAGTCGACCTGGTTGGTTGGTTACATACCGAAATAAAGTGCTGCCTCCGGGAGTCGAACCCGGACACGTCACCATCCCAGTAGTAACCGGGCTCAACATAGTTTAAAGTCGTTGATCGAGACCAACGATGTTATAGAGTTTTGCACGGGACCGGTTTTTCAGTACCGCTCCCGTCCTGTTCCCGCAAACATCTGTCCCGGTCCCGTCCCACTCCCGTTAAGCTAAGTCCCGCTACCGTCCCGCTCCCGTAGCACTGAATCCCGTTCCCGTAGCAGCGATTCCCGTTCCCATCGCGCCGTTCCCGCGTTCGCATTTTCTTACCCAAAACGAACTAACGAAGTCAGTCTTCTCCAGTTTGACATAATGTGACATTTCTTGGCATGCAAAATGCAAAAGTATTTATCA
>Ga0209780_1005382_pt1 | contig 10103 bp, 8 predicted proteins | sample WorMetexBAHAMAS2_FD_187384 | JGI IMG/M metagenome (GOLD analysis project Ga0209780, IMG submission 187384) | Marine gutless worms symbiont microbial communities from Max Planck institute for Marine Microbiology, Germany - Inanidrilus exumae... | ecosystem: Host-associated > Annelida > Digestive... | reverse complement strand
AAAGTAAAGTAAAGTAAACAGTGTATAGCAGTTTAGCATCAACTTAGCTCTTCACCGCTACGGGAAACTCACATGCCATATGGGATCACACAGTGTTACCTGCCACCCGACAGAGGTGAGAATCCCGCCTTTACCGCCAGCCGAAGCAGGTACTCGATTTAGCGACCCCGGAGGGATGCAAGGCTGAGTTGACCTATATTACGTAAAAGCCACCGGCCGGTAATTGAACCCGCGACCTGTAAATCGCAAGTCCAACGCTTTACCGCTAAGCCACCAAGCAACACATTTGTGTCTGTTTGTAAGTCCGGTTAATCATACCTACTTAAATGTGATACGAAATGTGGGATCGTTGACGACCCAGAGGTCTAACTTTCAGCTTCCATTTCCACTATGGGGAAAAAGCCGAGGCATTCTCATTGGGGATGGGGCGAATTGGATAGCTTCAGTAGGCCAGACTCCAGAAACCCATCGTTCGGCTGTGCAACCTTTGAGAGCTGTGTCTGGTTCAGGAGAATCGCGTGGTGTTGGGACGCTGGAAGTTACGGTGGCCCTGCTTCTGAGGTCGACTTCCATAGATTTGGTCTGTTCATCAGCCATTTCTGATTAATTTGTGCACAGGGATAACGCTGAAGAGTGATGTCGACAACAAGGGCTTTGGTCTACTTAGTACTGAACCTCTAACTTAATTTCTTGTCTTTACGTAAGGCTGAATTTATTCTCTGAACGTCGGCGCACCGTGTAGCTTAGCTGTTGATTCGTACGATTAACTGTTGCGCGGTTAAGTTTTATTAGTGGAAAGCGGTGTCTTCAATAGGCCTATAGTCGAATTAGGTTGGCTTAATTGATTTCACTTAGCTAATAGGAACTCGTTTGCTCCCTATCGAATGGTGCTATTTGTGTCGCGACCGGAAGTCCGCCGAAGGCATCCGAAGGGACATCCATTAGGCTTAAGATCCGCCACACTTCGGTCCTCCTTACGCCCAATGAATAATAGAAAATTCGACTCGCTCAAAGAGCCACCTAATTTTCATATGACACTAGCTCCGCGAGAGGTGTAAAAGGAACCGAAGCACTTCGGTTCAGCATTCGGACTGAGGAAACTCGCCCGACACATCGATTCGCGTTACGAGAGCGGGTTCCCGTACGTAAGTTGCAAACGATGTGTCTTGAATCAACCGAACAGGATGCTTAGTTTAGCCGAAGCGACCGAAATGGCTATATAGGGCCTACGTAGCTTAGACCTATCGGAAGCGTCCGAAGGACATTAATAGGAAGTCACCAACCGAAGCGCTAAGGATCCGAAGCGATGGTTGAACGTCTGAGTACCCATTAGGTCTAGATGACTGTGGAAAGAATCGACCGAAGTCCCCAATAGTTAGGAGTCAACCGAAGCCCCGAAGCGCTCATAGAGAGGACCGACGGGCTTAACCCCATTTGAATGCCAGCGAATAGTACTCGAGAGAGAGAAACCATTCGGCGCATATCCCGACTCTGCCGCTCGACTGGCCCACGCACCCTCGACCTTGGGGAACATACTATTCGGCAATGATAGCCGGGGCGACCACGATCGAAGCAACCATGGTGATAAAGTAGCGACCAAAGCCGAATGCCCCATGGTGAGAATATACAATTCATCGCGGCTTCCAACCCGAACGGTCCCAGCGAGGAATGAATTCCGTTGAGGAAATTAACGGGCGATCCAGGGAACGACCCGAGCAATCGCCGACGTATAGTCGGACAAAACCGGTGAGAAATTACATTTCCTGTGACCTTTAATAGTGACCCCCAGCTATCCCAAACCACCCCATTTTCGACATTTTGTATCGCTTTTGATTGATACCTTCTTAATGGGTGGAGATGACTTCAAATTGGTAGGTAGGTTGGCTGTATAGCAAGTGCTGAACCACCAATAACAAACATCCATGAAAGGGGCGTGGTCAGGTTACGTGAACTATTTAAATTTTTGTGAGCACCATTAATATGTCTGGAACGGCTGAAGCTAGAGTCCTCAAATTTTGCACACAGGTAAAGTATATCGAGTCCTACCTTATGAAGTTACGATGACAATACCATACCGATGAGGGGCGTGGTCAGGGTCACATGACCAATGTTCAGTTTCGACGCGCGCAATCATCTCAGGGACTGAAGCGTAAGTCGCCAAATTTTGTACACAGGTTGAATATATCAAGTGCTACCTTTAGGATGACAGACTACCCCGTAATAAGCGCGGTAAGGGTCATGTGACCCGTTTTTAATTTTGCCCTATTCACATCTTTTGAGTCTATGAAGCAAGGCACTCCAAATGTCGTGTACTGATTGATACAGAGGAGTACTAGTGCATGCAAAATAGATTACCCCCAAAATGGATATTTCCCCAAAATGGATATTTTAATGGTCACGTGACCTTAATTTTGGAAAATAAGTAATAATATCTCGGAAACAGTGCGAGATAGAGACATAGTTACAGTGAAAGACCAATAGGAAATCGTATGTGGTCTATCGAATGGCACCATTACCAGTGACCTTTAGTGACCTTAAAGGTCACTTTTGCTTTTTGAAACCTTTTTATCTCGGGCAATTCCGATGACTTTGAGTCACATTCAGATGCATTACCTACCGCAAGCCTTTCAAATGTGATTCTTCGTAAAGCTGTGTAACAGTTGACAGGCTTTCAACTGACATAGCGCGTCGCGCGGTCCCTCTGCGATAGCTGAGCTTCTTGTTTACATGTTGGCGCCCAATCACATCTTTGGAATCAGTGAAGCTAGGTACTTCAAATTTGACGTGCTGATTTATACTGAGGAGTAGGCCTACTACTGCATGCATGTTAGATTGTCTCGTACCTTGTAATTTACCTTGTAGGCAACGGCCTCACCGGCAGACGATGCAACCAGCAAGGCCTCTGTGGACTAGTCCATGAAAAAGCCCATCCGGTTGTCCCTGATATAGCACAATCTAGACTTAAATACGTTGATGCTGGGTGCATCCACCGTCCGCTGGTCCAGCAGATTCCACCTATTATGGACCTCGCTTGAAAAAATATTTGGTAATATCCCTAGTGCACCGAGTCTCAGCCAGTTTACATGTATGATCCCTAGTACCTTTGCTATTTGTATCCAAGATAAAAAGCTTATGTAACGAAATTGTACTACTTAAATCCCTCTATACATTTTGAAAACCCCAATAAGATCCTGCCTATTCCTTCTCTCATTCAAGGTGACAAGGTCAAGAGCCTTAAACATCGTAACCTTTCCTCACACATCTTACCTTTCATGTTATTTATCATTTTTGTATATTTGCGCTGTATCCTGTCTAACAATTTCTTATCCTTCCTGTAGTAAGGGTTCCCAAGCACACGAGGAAGGTGATGTGGTCAGGGTCGCATGACCTTACCTTTAAATTTTGGGAAACGTGATAGTATATCAAAAACGGTGCAAGACAGAGACATAGGTGCAATGGAAGACTAAGAGGATATTGTATACCGCCTATCGAAAGGGCACCGTTACCAGTAATCATGAATGACCTTGAAGGTTACGTTTTCGTAAACGGACTTCTCAAGGTCACAGACAGTCACGTGACCAAATAAATAAATATACCAGAAACAGTGCAAGATGGGGGTCGTTGTTATTAGATACCACTAATAATAAGTGATCTATAACGTATCGAACAGCGGCAATTTCGATGACTTTGAGTGACCTTCAAGGTCATTCACCTACTGCAAACCTTTTCAAATATGATTGTTCGTATAGCTTTGCAGCAATTGACTCACTAAAACTGTGTGTTCATAAGATGCATACGTCTAAACTAGGAACAGATTCACCTTCGGACATTTGAACTTTGTTTTTCAGATGTTGCTCAACCGCTTGAGATGCCAGTTTAGAACGCTGCTGAACAACTTTAGACGATGTAGATGAAGTGACACCTTTTGACGTTGACGATGCTGAAGTTAAAGCTGTTGCATACGTCGTTTCAGACTCAGAACCGGGTGAGATTGGAGCCCTGAAACAGCAGCACTGGCCTCAGCTGGCCGAAGTTGAGGCGGTCGAACTAAACGCAAAGATTTTGAAACTGTAGGTGCAACTAGGTGCAGGCGTAATGGCGCAACGGGTAGAGCGTTGTACTTGCGATCAACAGGTCGTGCGTTCAAATCCTACTCGAGGCAAAAGCTGCGTAACAAACTTGGGCAAGTTGTTCACACCTATGTGCCTCTGTCACCAAGCAGTACAACTTGGTACCGGCCTAGGGGCGGTGATGCGCTGCGGCTGGGAAGGTAACCGCAGGCCTGGCGAAAAGTAATGGCAGCCTACTGCCGGGTGGATAACTTATAGTCGTCACCTGCGGTCTGACTGCCCCTACACTGGGATCAGCTCCGGGCCCAGCGATTGGTAACGAGTATGGGAAGCCTTTACCTCTTATAGTTAAGGTGATGTGGAAGGCAGTGCAACAGTTACAGTTATGTCAGTGAAAGATTTTTGAAAATCGGTCTACATTTGCCCAAGTTATAATCAAAAGTCAAGTGTATTGTTTTTTTTCGGGACACAGTGTAGATTGCGGTAATGTACAGTAGACGAGTGCACTCAGAATATAAAACTCACATAATTTATTTACACACACTTTTTTACAGTACAGGCACTTTGACGTATTCAACTTCTAAACTGAACTTCCAACAGAAACGACTAGTTAGTCACAAAACTTGTCAGAACATGACTTGGCGACGGTATAAACTATCAAACTGCAATATATTAGTACCGAAACAGTCAGATACAACACAGTTCGACAGTGATCGAAGTGCTATTTTAACTGAATATGCTACAAGGCTGCACACGCGATGTCTGTTAGACGATATTGTCGACGCTGCGGCTCTCAACGAGTTGCTGACGCTGGGCTTTGCATGTCAAGATGCGTTGTTCTAGGATATTCTTCCAGGTGCACTTGAGTTCGACAGAGGGCGCTCGAAGTAGCAGTGAGTGAGGCTGCCACGCCTCGTGAAAGCTGGTAACTCGTGTCTCCACCGACAACTGAAACTCGCACGCTGTCACACCAATCCACGCATACATTATCATACATTGTCATAATTAATTATCAACAACAGTAGAACTATTCTTTTAAAAAGTGCTTTTAATGTGTCATTTTGTTCACTGATATACTGTAATGCACGGTCGATCTGACTTACTAACGTGTAGGCCTGGCAATGACTAGGGTGCTTCTGCATTAGGCCTATAGTGGATTGTATAATATATTCTACGGCACCTGAGATCCATAAATCCATCTTTCGGTTAACAGTGACCACAACTCGATTGCATTTCACGCAAGTTTCTGATACGATGATCATGAAATTAACAATAACGAGAACGGCACTCGTTAGAATGCACACCTCTGACATGCCACAGTATAGTCGTCACATCAACCATCAGATTACACCAGTCTACGCTTTTCTGCACTGCGCCGTAACTGGTTTTCCCAACTTCACTCTAACTTTTCACATCAATTGACTACTGGATTATCCATAGCCCTAATCCGAAACTTAACCCTAATCGGCCAAAATGTCCTCACATAGGCGTGAACAACTTGACCAAGGTTGTTGTTACGCAGCTTTGTCCCGAGTAGGATACCCGTCAGCTACAGGTCGAGCGCAGGACAGGGAAAGTGTGCCGGCCAAAGGGCGACGTTCTACCACTGTGCCACGCAACTAACAAGTAGTAGTAGTAGTAGTAGTAGTAGTCGTCGTCGTCGTCGTCGTAGTAGTAAAGGTTGCAGTGTCGGAGAGCCAGCGTAGAGTTAGAGTGGAGTCATGTGGTAGATAAAGAAAGGACGAGACCAGGCCATTGGTTAGGGTTACTGCTGTGCATTTCCTTCAGTTGTTTGACACTAATGGTTGGGTGACAGGAAGCACATCCGGCCCACAACCAAACCCGTTCCACTAATCCCCAGATGTTCTGTTCGGAACAGGTGGGGGAGGAGGATTCGAGGGGATACCGACTGATCCAGGTTCACCTGGAAAAATGGCCGCTGAACGGAAAAAGTAGTGGTACTTTCACTACAGACCTATACTACTACTGCTGCTGCTGCTGTCAGGTTTTGTACAACCATCCTTCGTTTATGGAGTTACTCAGGGTAGAGTCGAGTCCCCTAAAAGAGAATCTTGGAGTAGTTTTACTAGTGGACGGACTTACTTCCTGTCGCGCAAACAACCTACGATATGATACGATATATTTACGTGCGCTCAAAAGCTGACGATATGACCAGCTTAGTCTAGCTCACGGCACAGAAACAAAATATTAAGGAAAAACTAAAAACAAAAAAAAACGATTAGCTAAGAAGAAACGGTCCGGGCAATAGTCCGTGAAGGCAGTCCGGGAGGAAGAAGTGAAACTATGGCGGGTAGGATTTGTGAAACAGGTAGATTTTAAGCCGTGAGTGAAAGAGAGGGAGTTATGGATGAACGGAGTTGTGCATCAGAAGAACTGAACGGAAGAATGCGACATCTGTTGGTGACAACAAAGTTACTGTTGTCTATGTCCGTGCAATGGCAACATGCCAGTGCGGTGTCGAATTTGTCTTGCGACCATACAGTGACTTAGGCTACTTACGATGAGTACACTGGAAGCTGCTACCGACGATATCCTGTAACGACCACGGTTCAGCTAATACGACCAGTGACCCGTTATCTGGGTCAGGTCGGGTCAGCAGAAGTAGGTCACTCATGAGGACGGCAAAGAGTGGCGTCATACGGCGAGCATCGGCGAGCATCAGCGACCCGGAATAGATGAGGTGATGAGACGCAGTGGCCAGCTGAAACATCTGCCAATTACACGTACACAACAATGTCATGCCTGCGTCGACATCTTCATTACAATGAAACACCAATGAACATAAATAGCAAGTCAACAACACACTGGCGTCGCTTTATCACCACGTGTCTGAGTGACAACAGGGAACATTATCAGAACTGGTCTGTGTTCGGTACTTGTACTTCAATATCGTCCACAATGACAGTCATACAACGGCAGTTATTACGGGTGACTATAGGTTAGATTTTACCGCGCGACGCTATGACGGCAGGTCGTCTTGTATCAGTCTGTCCGTCCGTCTGTCCGTCACAAGCCGGTATGGTATGAAAATGGCTAACCTTAGGATCATGCAACCGACGCTGTACGTTAGCCCAGCGACTCTAGTTTTCGGACGCCAAAGATCTCGGCGGGCGAAATTCCTATATGAGGTCACCCCAAACGGGGATGCCAACCACAGGTTGGGTAGGTAAAAATCGGCGATTTTCGACCAATATGTCGCCATATCAAAGAAACGGTGCAAGGTAGGCACACAGTTACCATGAATGGCTAATAGGAACTCATACGCGCTGTGTCGAACGAATGGCGCTATTTCCAATGACCTTGAGCCATGAGTGACCCACAACCCTAAACCACCCACTTACCGCATTTTATATCGCCTGTCATATCTTATAACGGGTGGCGACAGAGACTTCAAATTTGGTAGGCAGGTTGATCGTAGCAAGTCCTATCCCACGGATAAACAAACCATCTTTGATAGGAGGTGGTCAGGTCACGTGATCCATTAAAAAATTTTGGGCATCAACGGAAGCCTGCCCTCTGCGAAAGTCACAATATAATTGTATTAACTATGTCATTAATAGTACACTTAGAAAGTTTTCAACACGAGATCACAAGAAGTTGTGGATATATACTTACATATGTTTAATTGTCTACCCGCAGAGAAGGCTATTGCTATTCGCAAAAGGAATTTTTTGAATAGGTTTTGTTACTAATAATGAATTGTGTAAGGTATTTACTGATCGTGCGAAGAAAGAACTGGCAACATTGTTAGCCGATATTTAGTTAAGTTTAGTTAAGTAGTTAAGTTTTTATACTGCTACCTTTATTGGTGAATTACAATTAAAGAAAGAATATCTCGTAAACGGCTAAAGCTAGAGTATCAAATTCTATGTACAGGTAGGCTATGGCAAGTTCTAGCCTACGTTTATAAACCACTCCTAAAAGGGGCGTGGTCAGGGTCACGTCACTCATTACTGACGCGACGCTATGCTAGCGCGGTATATGCTGTCGTCGTATGTCCGTCCATCTGCCCGTCTGTTCGTCACAAGCCGGCACAAAACGGGTAAACATGCGATCACGCAAACAACACCGTAAGATGGCCTAGGGACACTAGTTTTCTGATGCCAAAGATCTCGGCGAAATTCCAACCAAGTCACCCCCAACGGGGGCGCCCAATAGAGGTTAGGTAGGTAAAAATCGGCGATTTTCGACCTATATCTCGTTATATCTCAGAAACGGTGCAAGATTGGCACAGAGTTATATGGAAGGCTAATTAGAACGTGTATGTGCTCTATCGAATGGTGCTATTTTCTGTGACCTTGATGACCCTAACTACCCGAAACCACCCCATTTTCGATACTCTATATCGCCTTTAATATTTTCACAGTGAGTTGTGATAGAGTCTTCACATTTGGTAGATAGGGTGATCGTAGTAGCTGCTAGGCTGTGGATGGCAAACCATCCCTGAAAGGGAACGATTTAAATTTTGGTGGGCACCAACCATATCTCTGAAACGACTGCAGGTAGACTTGTCACGTCGATCGTCTCAGGTGCTGTTAAGACGGTCAATGTGATAAAGTGGTGACGGTCGTCGGTCATCAGTTTATCACATTGACCGTCTACATCCGTGTACAACACGGTGCGCGTGAGGCATCGCATCGCGCGGGTCAGCGTCAGCGGAGACTTGTTATTTACCGCGCAACGCTATGCTAACGCGGTATATGTTGTCGTCGTGTGTCCCGTCTGTCCGTCACACGCCGGTATTGTACCAGAACGGTTAAATGTAGGTTCACGCAAACAACGCCATACGATAGCCCAGGGACTCTGGTTTTCCGATGCCAAAGATCGCGGCGAAATTCCAACAGGGTTACTCTCAACGGGGGCGCCAAATAGACGTGGGGTAGGTTAAAAGCGACGATTTTCGACCAATATCTCGCTATATCTCAGAAACAGTGCAATACGGGGATATAGTTACTATGAAACGCTAATAGAAACTCGTACGCGCTCTATTGAGTGGCGCTATTTTCAGTGAACTTGAGTGACCCTAACTACCCGAAACCATTTCATTTCGACATTTTCTATCATCCTTCATATCTTCGTGGTGGATGGAGTTAGAGACTTCAAATTTGATCGATAGTTTGATCATAGCCAGTCCTAGCCTACAGTGTATGTATGACAAACGTTCATGAAAGGGACGTGGCCAGGTCACGTGAACCATTTTAATTTTGGTGGGCAATGGTCCTTGGATGACCCTGAAGGTCACTTTTGCCGTCTGAAACCTATCTATCTCCCAGACCTCGGTAAATGTAGTGTGTAGGCCTATTATCCACGGCATGTTTACACATAAATCGGAAAGCACACTGGCTTGTAATTTCAACTGTCTTTTCAAAAATGATGGACTTCTCAATATCACATGCAGCCACTTACACTCTAATAATATCTCGGAAACAGTGCAAGATGGAGTAGTTGTTACTACAGACCACTAATAGGAAGTGATGCATGACCCATCGAACAGCGGCAATCCCGATGAACTTGAGTGACCTTCAAGGTCACTCACCTACTGCATGCCTTTTCGAATGTTTTCGTACAGTTGCGCGGCATTTAACAAGATTTCAACTGATATAGCGCGTTGCGCGGTCTTTCAATCATAACTGAATTTCTTGTGTAGCCGCTCATCGTCCATGCTTACGTTTTCATTCGGCTCGAAGCTAGGCTTCTGCCGAATATTGGATTCACTTTATGGCGTTTTGATGTTTTTAGACTTCCTGCTGCCATCATAACTCCGCAATGATTACAGATCGCCGGAAATTCACTACCAAATAATGCTTCTACGGGATGTTCCGTTTCCATTTTACCGTTGGCATCAATTAAAAGTCATTCTCCTGGCCTGTGCACTATGTACAGTAAATCATTAAATGCTCTTCGGACCGAATACTGTATTGTGGGCATTCCACACAATGCAGCTATCTGGTCTAGTTATGGGTGAAACAGATCCAACTCGTGTCAGTCAAGTGAACAAATCATACTAATTCA
>Ga0209780_1005381_pt1 | contig 10103 bp, 6 predicted proteins | sample WorMetexBAHAMAS2_FD_187384 | JGI IMG/M metagenome (GOLD analysis project Ga0209780, IMG submission 187384) | Marine gutless worms symbiont microbial communities from Max Planck institute for Marine Microbiology, Germany - Inanidrilus exumae... | ecosystem: Host-associated > Annelida > Digestive... | reverse complement strand
TAACATTCAAACAAGAAAGCATGCAATACTGATGCGATGATCGATGTGATCAATGCGATAGTAATATGTATGCAAAACCATAAATGCAATGAAGTGGAGAATGCTTTTTAGATTTTCAAAGTGAGTTGCCTTGTAAGGGTGTACACAGATTCACATCACAATGGTCATAACAAAATGATTTTTGCTGTTTTCTTCGTGTGATAAATAACTAGAGTAGACCCTTACACTTAAGTGTTAAACTGATGATCAGTTTTTGTTATTAATATCGTATAGTAACACCTTTAAGGCACTGAAAATTTGTAACGATATCTGCATATCCTGCATAGGCATTTTGTTAGCACATTAATCTAAATACCATCACGTCATACGACCAATTAGCTATTAATCAAAATAGCGCTTCAGTGTAAAATCGCTACAGTTACGATGTCGACGTCTGTTGGTAGTATAATGCCACTGATGTATTGCTTCTTACCTGTTGAGCAAAAGCTACATATTATGCCGATTAAACCAGCATAATGCCCTCTGATGTGATACCATTATTATCCTGAAATTAAAATTAAAATTCGAGTGCCACACAACAAAGGAACATTTTCGTAACATGAAGTGATATTACAAATAAGATTATTTAAACAACTATAACTATAATTAAAATGTTGAAAATGTTCAACAAAACTATAACTAAACGAAAACTGAAAAAGATTTGCCGCAACCATAACTGAAACTACGACTTACAAAATCTCTAACTAAAACAAAACTGCGATCTACGTGATACAGGTACGATCTACCTGACGATCTTGGTCACGGTGAATCGGTACGTGTCCGTGTGCTGGCCTTACCGGGCGTCGGAGCTCTGTTCTATACGCTCCGCCAAGCTGCACGTCGCGGCCGTTGCGCTGTTCGCGATCGTGTTCAACCTGCCGAGATACTTCGAGTACAAGATCGTCCGCGAGTCGGCGGAAGTCGGCAGCGACGTCGCGGTCGGTTACCGGAACTTGACGGCGAACTCTCGCGGAGTTTCGCCGATTCCGGCCGCCGGTATCACGTTGGACTGGAACAGCACGTACTCGGATACATCCGATGTCGGCGGACTCGACCTGACGTCGTCGCGCATGCTGGAGCTCTCGTACTCGTGGTTGGGGAATCACCCCGTCTACCGTCTCGTCTACAACAACCTTCTCTACTTCCTCGTTCTGTTTCTCTTTCCGTTCATCTCACTCACGTTCCTCAACCAGCGCCTGATCGTCGAGCTGCGGCGAACGCGGAAACGACGTGCGCGCATGCGCGGCGGCGGCGGCCGGCGTCTGGGCGGCGCCGACTCGGCCCGCTCCGAGGAGGACATCACCCTGATGCTAATCGTCGTCGTCATCGTCTTCGTCGTCACTCAGACGCCGGCCGCCGTGACGCAGATGCTCGCCAGCACGTTGAACCTCCGCCATCACGTCTGCCCCAGCCCGTTCTTCTTCTACGAGCGCATCAGCGACCTTCTCGTCGTCACCAACTCGTCGGTCAACTTCGTCATCTACTGCCTCTGCAGTCGGCGATTCCGCGCCGCCCTGATCAACCTCATCTGCCGGCAGCAGACGCCACCGAACAGACTGGTTACGGTCGCCAACGATAAGCCATCGCCGGATGAACGTCGTGAAATAGTCATACCGAAGTCACTCGAGCCGCTTAATAGCAAACTGCAGCCGGTCACGGCCGAACCATTTCTGTGCAGCGGGCAGAAGCGCAACCAGAGTTGTGAAGTCGAAAGACAAGGGTATGAGGAAGAAGACCCCCCATAATCGACTAGGGAGCATGCCCGAGGGAGCATCATAAACTAAAGAGCCATCACTTGCGGTCGAACTTTACCACAATTTTTCTCCTTTGGCCGTGAACTTTGATCTATTACCTTTGACCTTTGAACTTGACCTATATAGTGTCACCGTGCGCCTGGAAAGCTAACCTTCTCATTATGCGTTACGGACTTCAGGTGCTGTAGGGCTGTTAAGTTAACCGTGACGGTAACATGAGTATTTGGTATTCGCTTGACCATGTATAATTTTAATTTTGAGTCATTTCCTGTATGACGATGATACTGTATACTGTAAAACGTCAAGGCTAATGGTGACTTATTGAATTTCCCTGTCAAATGCTGGAGTTATGTTATCTACTTTTAAAATCATAATAGTGTTGAATTGAACTAGAAAGCTGGGCAAAGCCCAACGTGTTGCCCGCCCGGCATGCGCAAACGCGACTGTGCATGCCTTACTTACCTACAGACTGGCTATGCTACTGTCATCTAGCGAATGACCTTTAAAAACAAGCGCACAGCGTATTTTAACCTACGTGGACTTACTACCCATGCAAATGAGCCACAAGATCTCAAGAGTTACTGGACCAAATTCGCCAAATTTTAGCCGTAGTAAATTTTTCATCGACGGTGTTAACGCAACAATCCGCTTTGCGATCCGTCCAGCCGTTGTCGAATGACAGGGGGCGACATTTAAAAAAGAAACTAACATCGGGAATTGTTCATTGTGTATTTGTATTATTGCTACCATTATTGGTGAAATAAAGATGTATATATAAGTCGCCGGCGGCATCGCGATGCCAGGCGGGCTAATATAATAAACTGCGTGCCAGAGATGCAATTTTGCGCGACGCATTTGATGTGTTAGTTACTGTTGTGCTATCGAGCGGACGAAAGTCGGTCAGTAACACAAACGATGTCGTGACTCTGTTGGCCGATGTCGCCGCAACATCGCTTCGTGTCGATTATGGCGCTTTGATTCGTCGGATCTAAACAGTAATTTGTTGGTAGATGTTTATCGCTCGTCTGTTTATGCGTAGCGAGAAACTGCAAACGTCGAATAGCTGGTCGAGTGTCATGTTGATTGAGCCTTCTGATGTCGCGACAGTTGTTGACACATTCTAAACGATTTAGTTGGTTGGAGTTTAACGTCCATTTTCAGCGCAAATATGACTATATCAGAGACGAAAGGTCAGGGGTGAAGAGCTATCCATACTCAGTGAAGGAAGACCAGCGATATATTAACCTCAACCCTGGCCGCCTTTTTGTTCAGCAGGGAAAGGGATCGACAGGCTCATTTAAATTATTACGCTAGCGCCTACAACAGAGGGAGACAACTGTCACGCCGCAAGACAAAACTAAATCAAATACAAAGAAACAAGCATGCATTCTTAACTCAAAATACATATAACACAAAATCAGCACACACAAAAAAACTAAACCCAGGTTTAGTCGCCTCCTACGACATCCGGCCATGGAAACGGAGTGGGACTATTCTGATAGAATGGGAAGGGATGGAAAAGCAAGAAAATAGATGAAGCGAGTAAGAAAAGGAAAAAGGGAAGAGTAAAAGATACTAAAAGATAGGGTATAAGAAGGTGGGGGAAGTGAGGGAATGAAGGGATAAGGGGGATTACCCCGGGCCCACACAGGGCACATTCTAAACGGCAAGGATACTCTTACCGACCACTTTGGTGATCCAATATAGCTATCGGTCCGGTTTGTGTGTGTGTCCTGACAATAACTTTTGAACTAAATGACCTTTGACCAAGATGTGTAGCCTGCTGGTTCATCTTAATCTCATTTAGGTCAAATTCGAAGATCAATGTTATAGGTCAAAATTCAAGGTCATATGATGAACAAGTTCTTTTTTTTCGACTACGGATGCGCCTTACGAGGGACGTATACAGAATACACTAAACTTCCATACAAAGTAAAAATAAAATAAATAAGTAAACAGTGTATAGCAGTTAGTAACAACTTAGCCTCACCACTACGGGAAACTCATATGCCGTATGTGATCACACAGTGTTATCTGCCACCCGGCAGAGATGAGAATCCCGCCTTTACCCCCAGCCGAAGCAGGTACTCGATTTAGCGACCACGAAGGGATGCAAGGCTGAGTTGACCTATATTACGTGAAAGCAGACCGGCCGGGAATTGAACCCCCGACATGTCAATCGCAAGTTCAACGCCCTACCGCAGCGCCACCACGCAACACGCCAAAACAATTGGTTGATTGTCGTTTGTTTGCTATGCTCAAGTTATTTTATCTCGATCCTCGTGTGAGCGTTCGCGGTCATTGTTTTCTACTCGAGTTATTTTACTTTGGAATCGTCTGCCTACTACTTATATTGTATTGGCTGAGAACATTCAAATGTTCAAAAAGTTATGAAAGCCCGTATAGGTTTATTACGCATTGTTTTGAAAGGCGTGATACTATAATGTTTAATATTGTGATATTATGAGGTTCAATATTGTTAAGGAACGCTTTGGCTACACGTAAGTGGCACGGATTTGTGTTGACCATTTAATCCACACAGTTGTTTTTCCCCTTTCTAATCGTATTTTTCTAGTGAAATTGTGTTTTTTTTTCTTGATGTGGATTGATGAATGAATGAATAAATAAATAAATAAATAAAATGATCTCGAGTGAGAGCCCTCTATAGCTGAAAATATGTATCCTGTTGCAAATATGTCCGTGCTAACCAGCGTTCGTGTACGGAAATGCTTTCTGTCGCCAATTTTTGCGGCTATATTACAAGAGTGAGTGAATTTCTCCAGATCATTTCGAGCAGCGTTTTTGCGCTTGTATTATGTAGATAGAATTAGGAAACGTTCCCTTGTTTTCAACGTGCGACGTTAAATATGCTAGCGCGGTATATGCTGTCGTCGTGTGTCCGTCTGTCCGTCCGTCCATCCGTCCGTCACAAGCCGATACTGTGCCAAAAACATAGCATCAATAAACAAACACAGTACTATAGCGCGGGGACTCTAGTTTTCAGACGCCAAACATCTTAGCGCAATTCCAACGGGGTCACCCCCAACGGGGGTGCCAAATAGAAGTGGGGTAGGTTAAAACGGCGATTTTCGACTAATATCTCGCCATCTAAGAAACAGAGCAAGACAGAGACATAGTTACTATGGAACGCTAATAGGAACTCGTTTGCGCTCTATCGAATGGCGCTATTTCTGGTGACCTTGAGTGACCCTAACTACCCTAAACCACCCCCATTTTTGTCACAAACCGTACTAAAACGGCTGAACAGATGGAGCTCTTTTTGTCACAGAGGCTTCTCTCAGCTTATCCTGCACTCTGTTGGAAGGGAATTTGGGTATCTCCAAAAAATAAGGGTACTTACCGTCGGTCACCAGTTTAGCACACTGACTGTCTACATCTGTGTACAGAACGGTGGGCGTGAGACACCGCGCGGGTCTGTCAACGGCAGTGGAGACTTGTTACCCGCGCGACGCTATGCTAGCGTGGTACTAGCTGTCGTCGTGTGTCCGTCCGTCTGTCTGTCCGTCTGTGTGTCTGTCTATCTGGAACGGCTTAAGCTAGAGACTTTGATTGGGTGTGCATGTTGATCATAGCAAGTCCCAGCCTACGGACGACAAACTGTCCGAAACATATCACCCGCAAAAGGGGCCTAGTTATGGTCACGTGACTGTTCTAAAATTTTGCCCTTTTGTATTGATGCAGCGCGTCGCGCGGGTTCGTCAGCGACAGCTAAGCTACTTGTTTTTATGTTGTCGTTGTTAATTCTTCTCTGATGTCGTGCGATAAGTTGTTGTTATCGTTGTTGTTGGCAAAACGCTGTGTTGATCTTTGCTGTTGCGTTTCTTACGATCGCCTGTCTCAGATACAGCGACAACGTCAGAACGTTATATTTCACGCACGTTTCTTTTATTTCATTCATTCAGAACGTTTTCTCTGACATTCCGTTAATCAACATTTGCGAAACTTTCCCATATGATATAACTTTACCCCAAAAGAAGTTTCGCTAGGTCGATTTTCTGAAAGTACCCCTCAGGGGCGGCATTACTCTTTGAGAAGCGTTATGGCCCCTGATCTTTGACAAATAACACGTTTTAGCAGTCATGAGAGGCAAATGTCAGGGAATTTGAAATTCACAATGCCTCGAGAGTGCGTGGTCACTCTCGGTATTTGGTAGGACCATACTGTGCATTTTTGGCGCATAGTCTGTCATCTAGAAATGATAATCTGTATTCGTCATCCAATGGTAGCATTATGAAAATAAAGAGTAAGAATAATAACCTAACTTGACCTTGTCTAACTTACACAAACACACATAAAGTCGTTGTTGCATCAGGCTGTTTGCGTGCATTAATGACATTATTAAGAAACGTTCTGCTGTGAAGACTTTCTGTGATCTTGCAATTGGGCCAATAGCAACAAGCTTGCGATCGTAGACATCAACTTCGCCCCCGTGTCGCCAGCTGGCAAAGTCGACGAAACCTACCATTGCGTTTTATTTCGACCCATTGGCTCCATTGTGTGAAAACATGACGTCATCCACAAAACCGGAAATATAAGTAACTATTGCATTGTCATCAGAGAAGGACCGAGACGCGGCCACAGGTAACATGTACAGAAGAGTTTATTTGCCACGAAATAAGAAAAACATACAAAATCATAGCAAATATATCAACCGTGGTAGGCTACCAGATAGGCAAACCCATCAAGCTGGTCGCCTTTAGTACTATTATATTCAATATTATAGGATACAACGTAACAAAACAGAACACAACTGCAAATGGGTGTGCAAAGTGCAACAGAATGAACAGATATGTATGGGTAAAAATTAATTAACTGAACATATAAAGAATCATACAAACTATAAATATTTACAACAGAATTTTGTGTAGTTTATTGACAAACGAAACAGTAGAAGTAATAGATTTAATATCTTCAGGTAGAGTATTCCATAAAGTACTGCTTTTGTATTTTACTGATCTTTGGCCCAAAGAACTGGCAAATAAATCCACATTCAAACTGTCTTCAGTACGTGTATTATAAGAATGAAATATATAATTTTTAGTAAAATAATTTGAGAATATAGCTGGCAACTTATCATGATGGAGAGTAAATTTGTGGACTAATTTTAATATCAGAAAGTTTCGTAAAGTTTGGGATTATGGTTTTTGACGTATGCGAGCGGACAGACAGACACACAGACACGCTAATCGCAATACTTCGCAGCGCTGTCGGGAGCGAAGTCAATACTCGTAAAGTTGTTCCTCACGAAAGCTTGCAGGTGTGTCGCTGGTCGGAGTTCGAAATATTTAACGTAATAGTATTACTATTAAAATTATTAATGGTAAGATAATATGCATAATTTTAAAAAAGTTTAATGTTGAATTTCTAACAGCACATCATCGTCATAATCATTCTACTAGTTCTTTTCCAGAGTATGGAATTACTGAAAAAAATATTTGTGATTACTATGGCCTCTTAGTCTCATTTGACCCATAGAAAAGCAGTTGCCATTGTTAAGAGAAACTATATATTAGGTTTCTGTAAGTTGTTCCATATTGCTATACACACGAACCCAGCATGCATAATGCACACTACTCTCAATTCATCTCTCACACCTGCCAATCATACAACTTCTCTTCAGCACTCAGTAACACGCTGTACAGTAATAATGTGACGTGCTGTGGGTTCGTGCTGTTCACGAGTGCAGCATCATTATCTCTTTTTGTGGTGACCTTGACAGGCGCGGTAGTTGCTTTTAGATTGTACGGCTCTTCGGCACTGTGAAAGGCTAGATTCCCCATGATAAATCGTGACCTCTCCCCGGGCGATGGGTAGCTGAAGCAAGAGGAACGACGGCTCGTAGTGCCTTTATGAAGGGGAAAATATCTGCTCGTAGATGATGAAGAGCTGATCATAAGTGCTCGTGCTCGGATGGAGAGCTTGACTATATGAGCTCTTATTCTTAGCAGGATAATGTGAACTGCTGGGCTTCTTTGTTTTATTAATAAGCTCTTGAACTTGTAAGCTCTCTGAAGTTCAACGAGTCGTGTCGTTCGGTATTTCGTAAGCTCTTCTATATTTGAGCTTACCACGGATCGTATAATCTGTGATTATGACGCTCTCTGGTTACCGGAGTTAAAAGATGATATGCAATGATTTTTTTGGTTGTTAAAGTAAATTGCCCATAGTATGTCTTTAATATTAAGTAAATCTATTCTCTCGAATATTAAGAAACATCAAAAAGTTAGGAGATTTTAGAAAAAGCGCCAGAAGGTGCGCACCCGATGATTTGTTTACTTTTGCAAGTGATGACGTCATTCCAGGTGAACGAACGAGGTAACAAGCTATTGGTTTTGAGTTAGACATTACACAACACATAGGCATAACGGCGTAGAAATAGGTTCTTAAAACATAAACTGGTGAAATTAACTTCTTATCTAATCTCAATAACGCATACCAACGCAAACAAAACAAGCGTATCCAGGTATGACGTCACACATGCCGAAGAATAGCTATACCAAAAAGACTAATAAACTTGTACCGGTAATTTTTTTAGCATTTTACGGCATAATTTATCAAAATTTGTTACACTGACGGGTTTATATTGCAGTAAGCAGCTAGAAACTACTTTTAATCAAGTTGGTAAAAATCGTTGCATATCATCTTTAACGTCACTCAACATAACAGAGATGATCAGCGACAAAAAATGACGCTCTGTTGGTTTGCTGCCGCGTTTTATAGTGCAACGACTGCCTGCGAGTCACGTGACATAGGCCTAATGGGCTGCTGCTGCTGCTGCTGCTGCTGCTGCGGGGAAGCGCTCTTTGAGTGCTGATTAACTAGCTCATCAGCAGGCTCATTGCAATAACATAATTATTTCAAAGATACTGGTAACATGTTTCAAAGCAGCGTCAGAAGGAATAAATATCGATATGAACGTTTTATCTGCCATTAGGTAACCAACACGGCAGTCGTCAACGATTAACTACCCACGATGACTGTAGAAGCGTGGACAGGGTTATCAGCGGCGCTTATGTGTTAGTTAGTTAGTTACTTTGTTTGTTTTTCTGTTTTTCCACAGGATATCTCAAAAACCAATATGCAGCTAGGATCGCCAAACTTGACACAGAAATGTCCCACCATGAGTCATACGATACGATACCATACGATACGATATATTTACTTGCACTCAAAAGCTGACGATATGGCTAGCTTAGTCTAGCGCACGGCACAGAAACGAAAAATAAGAAAAAAATTAAAAACAAAAAACGAGTAGCTTAAAAGAAACGGTCCGGATAAAAGTCCGTGAATTCAGTCCGGGAGGAAGAAGTGAAACTACGTAGAGTAGGATTTGTGAAACAGGTAGGTTTTAAGCCGGGAGTGAAAGAGAGAGGGAGTTATGGATGAGAAGAGTGGTGAAACAGAAGAAGAAAACGTGATGGGTGAAGGAATAGGTGAGTCGGAAATGGAGGAACTGGTGCCAGAATGAGGTTAACGAAGAGATAAAGGGAGTTGATTTCAGACACATGGTGAAGCATAACGAAAATCATGGAAACCATTTATTTTGTGGTTTTAAAAAGTCAAAGGTAAGATAGATCACGAGGCACAAAAAACGTTTGCCGGCGTGGGTCTTTGCACTCTTGTGAGTGCTGGCTTCTTCTGGTTAATACACATAATACACTTATTATAGTGTATTACACTACACTGACTTGTAGTCACGAAGCTGCGAAGTCAGCAACGAATACAATGACGCAATGACGCAGGCGTCTTGCTCTTGTATTGAGGTTCGATGTAAACAGTAAGTAGTGCCACGGTCAAAGCCACTAATGGCCATAGCGTGCCCAAAAGTGCTAATGACTATGGACACATGCAGCCACCCTTGGTTCCTTAGGATGAACCACAAGCGAATTCTCATTTCCATGCCGAGCCACATCACAGTATGCACTCTCGCGTCACTCAGTACACTGTCGTTGGTGTGGATAGGCGCATAAAGCTTTTAAGCTATAGGCCATCCTTCATCTCCCCGCGAAATTTATGAGACTACTGTCACCTGAAACCGTAGCCCCTAAGATATGGCGCGCGGCAGTGGCGAATTTAGGAGGTGGTTGGCGGGGGTTAAACCCCATGACTTGACCGACGAAAAATTTTCCACTAATAAGTCAATTAAACCACTCAAATTTCACCAAAATCAATCATTTTAAAATTTAAAAACAAAAAATAAAAAATCTCCTAAAATTCCTGTTTTTTTCTAGTACGATTGTCTCCTGTTAGAGTATTGTTCTATGTGGCATGTTTTACAATTGGTATTCA
>Ga0209780_1005380_pt1 | contig 10103 bp, 6 predicted proteins | sample WorMetexBAHAMAS2_FD_187384 | JGI IMG/M metagenome (GOLD analysis project Ga0209780, IMG submission 187384) | Marine gutless worms symbiont microbial communities from Max Planck institute for Marine Microbiology, Germany - Inanidrilus exumae... | ecosystem: Host-associated > Annelida > Digestive... | reverse complement strand
GCAGTAGATACGCCCCAAAGTGGGTTAACTTGTTATGGTTATTTTGGCGCAAGTAATCTGATGTTATTTGCCGGAAATTCCTATGCGGGATATAGAGATCCCGAAGCCGTGAACTATAATTCTCAATTATTGACGCTAAACTTTCCACCATATAATCAGGGTGCCAGTGACAATCCCGTGTACTACCCCGGCACCTACGCAATATGGGAGGGAGAAATTGAGTCCCCTTTTACAATCGCCAAATCCGTCGATTTCACCATAGAAAGTTCCGATCATACCACACTACACATTAATAACACCCTCGTAATTACTGTTCCTAAGCTTGGAACCGGAGCGCGTGGAGCTGCTGTGGGGTCTTTTCACATGCAACCAAATGTTAGATATCCCATCGTTGTTAAATTAACAAGAGGAGCACCTCTTATTAACGTTTTTATTCAACTAAAGTGGGATAAATGTCCCTTAAGCAACTGCGCTCACGTTGTCGTAGATAAAAAGTATTTGTTTTCTCCTAGAATATCACCCGAATACAGCTACAAGATTAAAGCAGTCGGCAGCGGCTTGTATTTGGATATAAAAGACGCTTCAAAAGATGTAGGGGCTGAACTTATCCAATGGGATTGGCACGGGGGTAAAAATCAACGATTCGAAATACTGAACGAAACGTTACAGCTGCCTATGCGAGGCATTTATAGAATAATAAATTTAAATTCGTGGAAAAAAATACAGCCGGGTTTTAGCGGCCCTAGCAGTTATTTTCACGGCATGAGAGTTGTGCTAGGGCCTTACTATGCTGATGATGATACAAACAGAGCTTGGCAGTTTTGGCGTATTCGAAAACGAACGCTTAATGATTATGAAATCATCCATTTGGCTACAAATGAAATATTAGATGTCCATGGGGGATCAAATGATCAAGGAAGAAACTTAATAATATGGACCAAAAATTCACCGCCATCGGACAACCAAGCTTTTGTTATAGAAGAGTATTGACCAACAAAAAGCTCACTGTTAGAGGAAGAATTTTAATTCTTCCAACGAACCTGATAACTTTCATACAGATTTATCCTAACCCTATACAATCAGGGGAACCTGCTAACAATAGCAGGTTCTAAAACGAAATTAGATTTGCGTGTTCGATTTTTTGACGTGTCGGGAAAAGCATCTCCTTTTTTTCGGCGTAAGGCACAATATAAGTAGATTATAATGAAGTTACGTTTGACAGGACAAGAGTAAAATCCTCGTAAATTACCCTTTAGAGGCTCGCCTAGTTTAACGGGATGTTCCATAATTTGATGAACTTTCTGTTCAATCTGTTTTTTTTATGCTAGTTTCTTTACGCCCCTCAAGAATGCCCTTGCTTCCATTAGTCGCCAAAAACCTCCTCAAAGCTATGCCACTGAGCCGTACCATTGCGGAGCCTGGTTTGTACATCGACTAGTGCTTTGTATAACTCCGGATTGGAACATAAGTTATCGATGTTATCGTCCTGTACTCGCAGTTTAAGCGATAGAATAAATTGCGTAATAAGCTCGGCGACTGTCGTTCTGTTTTCTTGAACATATAATATATCTTAATAAAATCCGCCAAATCTTGGTCAAGGCTGATATTTAAGTAAGTCTTAGACATAAGTTCACCTTTTAATCCCATTAATTTCATTAATCGTAACTCAATTTGACTTTGGCGGCTTTTGAAGCTCTATTGCGATTGCTTTGGCAGCCGGAGCAAAGCTTTTTCCATTCGTTGCACTAAGCTTGCACACCCTACAAAAGAACTCAATGCCATTAAGTTAAGCCAAAAACGTTCTATTGTAGGGTGGGCAAAGTGTGTTTTTAGCGAGCCCACCTGTCGGGGCTGGTGGGCAACAAAAAGACGTTGCCCACCCTACAAAAAAGCTTCGTCGGCAAAAGTTTTTGCGAAGCAAAAACTTTTGCCGACGAAACTTAATGGCATTGACAAAAGAACTACAAACCAAACCTTTTTTGAAAATCATCCAGATAGTCATTCAAAGCTTTAACAAGTTCATGCACGGTTGTAGATGGATTATGATCAGCATAGTCTGTTCTACTACCATAAGTGCTTAACAAGGTTTTTGCGTTGTCAATAGCCCCTTCCTGCTTGCCGCCGGTTTTTTGTAAATCTTCATACATGGTTTCGCTATTCTTTTGATATGGCTTTTTTAACAAGGCGGTTAGCATCTTTTGATATTGTTTTCTACTGATACCCGTATCATAGTAGTGATAATGCAATAAATACCATAATTCAAAGCCTTCATTAGAACGAGCCACTTTGATGTCATGTTTTGCTGCTGAAAAAATAACATCATTAAAATCTTGTGCCGGAAAAGAATCTCGATCAAAAACACACCAAACTTGATCGTAATCTACGGTGGCTCTATTTCTTTGTTCAATGGCATATTCAAGCAAAGATTTTGTATTTCTACCTACCCCCTCTATGACAAATTCATCTCCTAGCTCTATAACAAAAATACCTTCAGGTGTTTTGCTATGAGCTAACGCATTTTTCAATCTTTTCAGTTCTTCATTATACCATTTAAAGTAGTTGGGTTCAGTTTTTTCACCCTCACAAACAATTAAATATCTCCCTAATGCCACAGGGCGTTTGGCTTTTTCCCACTTTTTCTGCTTTTTACTTTTTGGTAGTGGCTTATCTCTCGCCATCGTTATCTCCAAAAAAACTTTTTAATTCCCCAATGAAGGGAATCGCGCCATATTTGCCCTTAAAATAATCGCGTTTATAACGATCCTCAGAAGGTTCGTCATCCAATTGATAATCCGCTAATGAATATAAATCGGTTGAGCCATATTGGTTTTTTTCAGTGAAGCAAATTTGGTCTCTACGGAAAAAACGAGAGCTAAGTAAGTTAGTATCATGCGTGGCAAAAATCAATTGCGCGTGGTTATCTGCTTTTGAATGAAATAAGTTAATAATAAAACGCATTATCATCGGGTGTAATTTGGAGTATAACTCATCAACCACCAGCGTTTCGCCTTTTTCCAAAGTTTCTATCAGCGGTGCTGATAAGGCAAATAACTTTTGAGTCCCTTCAGATTCATCTTCCATACTCCATAATACCGAGTCAGTAATGAAGCCCGCCTCATTAAAAACACTATGTTGAGTGACTAGCATCTTTCCTTTAGAAACCAGCCGTTGTTTTAATTTATCGGGGACATTACCAGAAATATCTTGTGGTTTGACTGTCACCCAATCAATGTCTTCAATAGCGGTATCAGCCGCTTGTAAAAACTTTAAAATCTCTTTTTTGTATAGCGCGTTGCTTAGTTTTTTGACCGAAACGCCTTCAAAAGTTTCTTCCTTTGTGGCAAACAATACTTTAAAATCATTAGTGAACCAATCCATGACTTTTCTGGAAATTTCGCCGTTAAATTGGGAAACAACTGATAGAAAAAGTGCTCTTTCTCTCGTCAGTCTAGGCTGTTTATTTTCTACCAAGGGTTTACCTTCTTTAAACATTTCGCCCAGCTCAATGGTGTCGGCATCAAAATCAAACTTTCTCTCAAATAATCTGATTTCTTGTTCAAGAGGAGCATGATAAAGCCACTCATGATGAACACGCTTGGCATCAATCACAAAACCATAACGATAATAAACGTCAGAAACGAGAAAAGTGACTTCAAACTCACTTGGGGAATTTACGGTATTGAGCTTAAACTGTTCAATGTCAATCTCCTTTTCTGACTGTAATTCTAGGGAATTGACCACGAAATTTTTCATAAACTTCATGGCTTTAATGAGATTGGTTTTGCCACTGGCATTGGCACCATAAATCACGGCGGTTCTAAGCACATTTTGTCCACCGACTGAAAAAACATTATATTTTTCATGCTCGGTGACTTCTGCTGAGGCGTACATACTCAACGTGACTTCATTTTTAAATGAAAGAAAATTTTTGACACTAAATTCCAATAACATATTTTTTCCGAGAGGATAAAGTGGGTGCAAGGTGCACTCCTGAAAAATTAACAGTCACCGCTTTTCGATAATGTCTAATGTGGTGCTATACTGACATAATCTCAACGACACCTCCACATAAGTTGATGCAATTAGTAAGGTAGGCAAGCAAAAATTTTCCAGTATTTTGGAATCCAAAGCTTTAGCTTTGGACTCCAAAATGCCTCCTGAAAATTTGTGATTCGGCACTTTTTTTCATTTTTATCAAAGTCCCTGAAAAACTTTCTACCATACCACAATAATAAACTATTGTGATAAGTCATTAATTGGATTCAAAGTCCAATATAAATCTTGGGCTCCAAAATACCAGCACCAGGAAAGCCTTATGAATTTATACATCAAAAAATGGCGATTTATGATTAGCCATTTATTTATACTACTACTGGCAAGCGGCTTGCCGCTAACGCTATCTGCCGAGATTTCGCCAATATCCATCCAGTCCCCCTGTAGCACTCCAATGTCCGATGCCGAAGTAGCGGCATTGCGGGGGATTTCAGTTAAAACGGTCAAGCTATTGCATACCCAGCGCGGCATGCTCAACAGTGAAATTTGCAGCCTTTCAGAGGCCAAACTTAAACGTGCGATCAGCAAAGCTCACCATCCTAAGCCGGATCATCCCGGCGAAGCGGCGGCTTTTCGGAACTTGCAACTACAGGATGAAAAGGGTTTTATTCCCGCCGACGCTTTTATCAATGCAAAAAAACATATTGACACGATGGCCAATTTTGCGCCCCGAGCGCCCCTAACGGGTGGAATTGATCGCAATAGTTGGGAATGGATAGGACCGGGCAATATTGGTGGTCGGATTCGTTCCATAGTCATCCATCCCACCAATCCAAATAAAATGTGGATTGGCAGTGTCTCTGGCGGAATATGGGAAACCACCGACGGTGGTGCATCTTGGCTACCGGTATGGGATTTCATGCCTAATCTAGCCATTTCCACAATGGTGATGGATCCCACCAATTCCAACGTGATGTATGCGGGAACGGGTGAAGGTTTTTACAATGCTGATGGTATTCGGGGGGCTGGTGTCTTCAAAAGTACCGATGGCGGTACCAGTTGGTCTCGACTGGCATCTACCGCCAATTCCAGTTGGTATTATGTCAATCGTTTGGCGATGTCGCCTGATGGTGCCACCCTCTTGGCTGCCACTAATAGCGGTATCTGGCGTTCAACAGGTGGCGGTAGCACATGGTCACGGAGGGCAACAACAAGAACCTTAGATATTGATTTTCATCCTACCGACAACAATCGCGCCATCGCTGGAGACGGTAGCGGAAATGCCTATTATTCAACTAATGGTGGAATAACGTGGACAACGGTTAGTATCGGTGGTGGCCGTGTAGAGGTGACTTATGCGCCAAGCACACCCACTACCGTTTATGCTTCTGTCGATCAAAACAGTGGCGAAATCTGGAAAAGTACCGACGGTGGTGCAAGCTACACCCGAGTCAACACTGGCAATAATTTCTTAGGTGGGCAAGGCTGGTATGACAATATTATCTGGGTTGATCCCACCAACGCCAATACGGTCATTGTCGGCGGCATTGACTTATGGCGTAGCACCGATGGCGGTGCAACTTTGACCAAGATCAGCCGGTGGTGGAGTGCGCCTGCCTCTGCACATGCCGATCATCATGTCATTGTCGCGCATCCCAATTTTAATGGTAGCAGCAACAAAACTGTCTTTTTCGGCAACGATGGCGGGATTTACAAGGCTGATGATGTTTATACGGTCGCGGGCACAAGTGGCTGGCAGGAATTGAATAACAATTTGGGGATTACCCAGTTTTACGGGGCGGCGGGTAATGTCTCTTCTGGCGTTATCGTTGGTGGTACTCAGGACAATGGTACTCTGCGTTATAACGGCGGGACAGAAACCTGGACTGCAATGTTCGGCGGTGACGGCGGTTTTTGTGCCGCTGATCCCAGCGATCCTAACTATTTTTATGGGGAATACGTCTATTTACAAATTCACCGTAGCACCGACGGTGGGATTTCGTCCAGTTTTATCTACAATGGCATTACTGATGCGGGTAGCAATGCTAACTTTATTGCACCATTCATTCTCGATCCCAATAATCCCAATACGCTATTAGCGGGGGGTGCAAGTTTGTGGCGCAGTACCAATGTGAAAGCGAGTACACCATCTTGGACGGCTATTAAATCATCGGTGGGGAGTCGCATCAGCGCGATTGCCGTCGCCAAGGGTGATTCAAATACTATCTGGGTGGGACACAACAACGGTAACGTTTATAAATCTACTAATGGTGGTACCAGTTGGACTCAAGTTGATACAAGTTTACCCAATCGCTATGTTATGCGTATCGCCATTGATGCGAATAATCATAATATTGTTTATGTCACCTTCAGCGGCTTCAGTAGCGATAATGTTTGGCGTAGTGCTAATGCCGGCTCAACTTGGGCTGACATCACTGGCTCTGGTGGTACCGGCTTGCCTGATGCGCCGGTTCGCAGCCTGGTTATCCATCCGACTGACTCTGCTTGGTTGTATGTCGGCACCGAGGTAGGTATCTTCGTTTCAGAAGACACGGGAGCAACTTGGAATTTGCCCCATGATGGTCCAGCCACTGTTTCTGTGGATGAATTGTTTTGGATGGGGAATACTTTGATTGCCGCCAGCCATGGGCGTGGGCTCTTTAAAAATGCTGGACCTGGTGGAGCACTGAGTTTCTCAGCAACGAGTTATAGCGCTAATGAGCATGATGGCTCCGTCGATATTACAGTCACTCGCACCAACGGCAGTCAGGGTGCCGCTTCGGTGGATTACAGCATCACAGGCGGTACTGCCACCAGTGGCGGAACAGACTACACCGCCACAGCGAGTGGGACGTTTAATTGGGGAGATGGGGATGCCAATCCCAAAACAATTGTGCTCAACGTTGTCAATGACACCCTTGTTGAAGGCAATGAAACGGTCGAATTTAGTCTGTCTAATTTTAGTGGGGCGGGTATGGGTTCGTCGTTATCAACCACGGTGACCATTGTTGATGATGAGAGACTTAAAATTCCTTATGCCAATGATTTTAATACCGATAATGGCGGATTTAGGCCGGTCGTTTTGTCAGGTAGTGGCGGTCAGTGGGAATGGGGTGCAGGCTCAGGTAAACCCAATTTCAACGGTACCTATGCCACGATTGAAGGGGCAGCTAACTGGATGACGAATCTTACCAGTCATCATGGCTGGAACACAAAATATGCTCTGGAAACACCTGCCATCTCATTAGTCGGTGGTACTGGCGATTATTTCTTGAATTTTAAATATAGAGGTGCTGCCGGTTCTAATGGCGGTACTGCGGAGAAGGCCGGTATGAACATTGAGTATTCCACTGATGGTGGCAATACTTGGCAACTCTTGGGCTATGTTGGCGATCCAAACGGCAATGCTGACTGGTACACGGATTCATCGCTTGATGGTTTAGGTGGTCAAGCGGGATGGTTCAAAATCTTATTTTCAGTATTTAATCCGACTTACAAGATTAACTTCCTAATTGGTCAAAGTAATATTAAATTCCGCTTTGTTTTCGGTGCTGGAAATCGGGCTCTTGATGGCTTCCAGATGGACAACTTTAAAATCACGGGAAATCCCTTACCTGCCGCCGGGACTATCCAGTTTTCCGCCGCAGCTCATAGTGTCAATGAAGGCGATGGCACTGCAAGCATCACAGTGACTCGCACGGGTGGCAGCGGTGGAATCGCGTCTGTAGATTATGCCACTTCAAACGGTAGTGCCACGGCAGGGAGCGACTATAGCAGTGCCAATGGTACGCTGACTTGGGGCAATGGTGATTCTAGCAGCAGAACTATCACGATCCCAATTACAGATGACAGTAATGTGGAAAGTGCTGAAACCGTTAATTTGAGTTTATCTAACTTCGGTGGTGCAAGTGCAGGTTCGCTGAGTAATGCCGTTCTGACTCTCACGGACAATGACGGTAGCAGTGGTGGTAGCGGTAGACGAAGCGACGTCATTGTCGACTTTGGCTACTGGGATAGTGACAATAGGAATGATGGGGAATATCATGTGATTTTTATGTGGACGAATAACGGCGAATGGGTGCCATTGCACACCGTTCCGGCAAAAAGCATGGTGACAGGCGACCTAGACGGTAACGGTCAAGATGATGTCATTGTCGATTTTGGCGACGGTATCGGTATTCGGGCGTGGATGAACAACAGTAATTGGGCTTGGTTGCACGACTCACCGGCTGATAGTATGGTGACGGGAGATTTAGACGGTAACGGCCAAGATGATGTCATTATCGGCTTTGGTGCCAACAGCAGCAATGGCGCTATTTGGGCGTGGATGAACAACAGTAATTGGGTTCGGTTGCGCACAGCCTCGGCAAAAAGCATGGCGACAGGCGACCTAGACGGTAGCGGTCAAGATGATCTCATTGTCGACTTTGGTGACGGCACCGGCATTCGGGTGAGGATGAACAACACTACTTGGGCTTGGTTGCACGACTCACCGGCTGATAGCATGGAGACAGGCGACCTAGACGGTAACGGTCAAGATGATGTCATTATCGATTTTGGCAACAAGTACGGAATTTGGATAAGGATGAACAACAGTAATTGGGTTCGGTTGCACACAGCCTCGGCAAAAAGCATGGTGACAGGCGACCTAGACGGTAGCGGTCAAGATGATCTCATTGTCGACTTTGGCTACTGGGATAGTGACAACAGGGATGATGGGAAATATCCTGTGATTTTTGCGTGGATGAACAACGCCGCTTGGGTTGGGTTGCATAGCCTCCCAGCAAGTCGCATGGTAACAGGCGACCTAGACGGTAGCGGTCAAGTTGATGTCATTGTCGATTTTGGTGACCAATACGGAATTTGGAGATGGATGAACAACAGTAGTTGGGTTCAGTTACATAGTGTGTCAGCCGATAGCATAGCAACGGGGAACATTGATGGCTTAGCCTCAGTGGCTTCTTCTAATAATCTTGAACTGAGCGATGCCTTGCCCAAGATTAAATTCATTGAATTGCCAAAGGCAGAGCTTGGAGTTCAATTACCGTAGGCTGATCTAAAAATCCTATTTCTTTAAGAAATAGGATTTTTTTAAATGAAGTATTCTGGTTTTAGAGCATTTGTTTCGGGAAATCGTGCCTCGTTCCCGAAACAACGAAAAATCCTATTGAGTACAGTACAACGAATGGACAACAACGAATAAAACCTTTAATTGCATCATTAATTAAGTTCGCTGCGGAGCAAGGTTTTTTCCTGTTTCATTGTCGACTTTGGTGACCAGTACGGAATTTGGATATGGATGAACAACACTACCTGGGTTCTGTTACATAGTACGTCAGCCGATAGCATGGTAACGGGGAACATTGATGGGTTGGCCTCAGTGGCTTCTTCTAGAGGACATCTCAAAAACTCCACGGTCCAATTTTGCGCCAGATAGCCTCGAAAAATGAGTCTGATCATCAATCATATTCCTATATTAAATCAATAATTTCAATAAATTATATCCTTTTGGATTTATGGGCGCTCATTTTTGACAGGCGCCCGATAACGCCTATTATAAATAGGCTTGTGGTTTTTGAGATGAGCTCTAATAATGTCGAAGGATAATAGAGTCGTATTCATCGGATACACAATAAAATACATAAGTGATATAATATTCGATGGACATGGTTTTTTTCTTGGGTTAATTAGTTAGTTGATTTATCTAGGCACCGTCGTCCCTATCCATGTCCATTAAATTGAATAGTTGAGAAGAGTTGAACATCGCGTTTTATTGGCTGGCAACAAATCATCCGCGAGGATTCTTACGACAATGGCTCAAGAGGAGTTTTGGGACATTCGTTATTGACGCCCTCATACTGTTCCCATTTTTTTAGTTCAAAATCAAAATCAACGTTCTTCCACTTTTGGTGACCATGCTGTTTTAACCAACCGAGGTTGTTAGAGAGGGTTCTTGCTAACTGGCCTACATTTTCACACAGTATTTTACTTTTGTAGTTATAAGTAATTAAAACCGCTTTAAGCGCAATAGTAGAGATCGCCTCATTTTGCCAAGGGTAAGTTGAAGCGGGAATTGTCGAAACAGGATAAAATTCGGTGATGCTTTTGTC
>Ga0209780_1005379_pt1 | contig 10104 bp, 5 predicted proteins | sample WorMetexBAHAMAS2_FD_187384 | JGI IMG/M metagenome (GOLD analysis project Ga0209780, IMG submission 187384) | Marine gutless worms symbiont microbial communities from Max Planck institute for Marine Microbiology, Germany - Inanidrilus exumae... | ecosystem: Host-associated > Annelida > Digestive... | reverse complement strand
GACAAACAGACACTCCGCATCGTATCGTATCGTATCATACGTGTAGTAATAGGCCTAATAATTATATTATCAGGCCGCATCGAATGCGGCCTACTGTGACAGACAGAGTAGCGTGGTCTGTCTGTCTGTTGGTCACATTCGTGAGCCCTACAAAACGGCTGAACCGATCGAGATGCTGATTGGAGGGTAGACTCGGGTGGCGATGCGATGTTAAAATTCTTTGACCACTTGTTATTATGTAGGCCTACGCAAAAACAGCTGCCAAAAAGGATACTTTAAATAAAATAAAATGATGAATCACAAGAAAGACCTCAGCAGCAACCATTTTACCACAAAGAACTCGACAAACAATCAAAAACATCACGTCGCAACAAGCACCCATAGCCGAAAAAATTTCACGATATGACCACGAACTTTCATCTGTGACCTTGACCTTCGAATTTGATCTACATGGGTCAAGCTGAACCAGTAATTTAGTTCAAAAGATGTTGCTTCACAAAAACTATAAAGCCAGGCTTGCTCGCCTCCTACGATCTCCGGCCTGGAAACGGAACGGGCAGTACCCGAATTACCGGGGGGAGGGGGCGGGGGATTTCCGCCCAATGCGGTTGTGGACCCCCATGTAATACACGGCGTCGACGTCTCGGCGCCTCGGTGTCGTCCCCCTGTACTTTTTCTTAGTTCAACCACTGAAAATGGGTCTATTTTGGAAGGAGTAGATAAGTCAGGAAGTAAACAAGTAAGGAACTAAATAAATAAGGAAGAAAGTATAAAGAAGTAAGTAAGTAAGGAAGAAATAAAATAAAGAAGTTAAGTAAACAAAGAAACAATTTCTTTAGCGCCGAAATGGTTGGTAAAATGACGATGGATATTTCTTGTATGTGTACCTACAGTCTACACTAAACGTTACAGCCTACATATACGCTATGAACTACCGGCAAACAATCCGATCCACCTTGAAGTCTTCAGTGTCATCTATTGTGTCGTTATTTTGTTTTACCCCTATAAGTCGTGCGTTTATCGCCTAGTAATCATCAGCCAATCGATTTCGATGGTATCGTAACAGAGCACGCAGACAGTGTATGCAACACCACTAACGAGAACCCTAGCGTCTACATGTATTCTCGTTAATCTGAATACAAAGGTTGCCGTCAACAAGGGCATGCCGGTAGTAAAGCTTTGCTCCAACAAAATTATTCAGTTCTTAACTGATGGTGCCGGCTAACAGTTTGACCTGTAGGCTATCATGGCCGGTCGGATGTGCCTGAAAATGTGTCGCGACATTACGGCTAATGCTTCTTCGCCGAAAACAGTTATCAGCGCATACGTCGTTGACCTAAAACTTAATTCATGATTTCCATCTAACACGTGATTCCGGTAACTGGTGAGTGCTTCTCTCCCTCTCGTGTGTGTGTGTGTGTGTCTGTGTGTGTGCGTGTCATTGTTTGAGTGTGTGTGCGTGTGTCTGGTCTGTTTGTTGACTTCATCGGTCGTGAGTTACAACCATTCCAAGCAGTGGCGGCAAAGCGTCGAAAAATATTGGGGAATCATAAAGCATGGGCTGCGACGGCGGACGATGCGGAAATCTGTATCCCCTCCCGCTGCATGCGGAGTTCCAGAGATAGCAACCGCGGAAAACTTGTGAAAAAGTTTGGTCAAAATACTGCATTTTGGTTCGTTTCAGGTAAAAAAGTGTGCTCCTGCAACGGATTATTGGGGGATACAGCCTCGACTCCCACCTAAAACACTGGGGCCTTTCGGGAGTCAGCTGACCCCTGACCTCGCGTCTCCGCCGCCACTGATTCCAATCTGCCTGAAGCGATGCGACGTCACGTATCGATTTGGTTTTTAATCGAGCTACCTAAACGGACTGAGCGACACGACTACCGCACCTGCATAGGCGCTTGAACAGGTTGTGATACGTCTCCGTCCCGAACTTAATGCCACGCAAAACACCCATCGGCGACTCCGTGTCAATATCCTCGGAGAATTCGATCTTGTTGAGATCTTTGGCAGTTATCCAACGGAATATGGCTCTGTGCAAAAACAAACGCAATTAAAAGATTTATTTTCCTGAGCAACATATCGTTGCTGTCATGACGACATCTGTCTGCAATCACAAGAACTATTAAGCTGAATTACACTGAATCAGCGCCCAATGCTTGATGTCGAAGTAATAACGCTCACGTCGTTCGTAGATTTAAAGCGTTTCACAAGGAAGATTGCGACGAACCGGTAACACCTTTTCTCGAGTCCTGTTTGGTCACCGCATACTATTGGCATGGTAAATTCCATAGAATCTGTTCAGCGTCGTTTTACCAAGAAATTACGGGATTTACGGCACATCTCTAACATACGATGAACGTTGCGCTCGTCTAGTACTTGACCGCCTTGAACTTCGTCGACTACATTTCAATTTGATAGCATGCTTTAAAACATTTATGGTTTTAATTGTCTTAGATAGGAGGAATTTTTCACTCTATGTGGCAAGCAAATTACTCGTGGTCATCCATTCAAATTGCATGTGCAAAACCATAGAATTGATGTTAGAAAATATTTCTTTAGTTCTCGTGTGGTTACCATCTGGAACCAACTGCCGGCCGAGATTTTTAATGTGGTTACTGTCCCTGCGGTTGCGGCAAAGCTTCGCTCGTGCGATTTAATTAAGTCGTTATTTGTTATAGGCTGTGTGTATTTGTATTTTCTGTTTTCGTTTTAGGTATAGATTTAAGTGTATGCGTACCTGTCGCACTTATTTTTTATTGTGTAGAATATATTGTATGTCCTATTCTGTGTGATGTGTAAATTTCAACACAATACAATACAATCTACGATGCCAAGTACGATCGTCCTTAGTCGCACCAGCAGCTTTCTGTAGCAAGGTCCGTTCCGTGGCCAAGGAGAAACAGAAGTTCTTGTGACGAGTACATCACAAACTGCTCAATGCATGCACGTTATTACTTCGGCCCTCGTAGCGGTGCGAAATATTGCGACCAACGTGTCTGTATGTCTGTCTGTCCCGTCCCCTGGCGTATCTCAAAACCCACATGCTAAAACTTCCTGAAATTTTATCTGGTCATAGCGTAGTCATCCTCTGACGACAACGCAATATGTTATGTACTTCCGGTTTTGTGGACGATGTCACGTTTTCACATAATGGGGACAATAGGGCAGAATCAAAAACGACGTTGTTTCTTCGAGTTTGCTAGGTGGCAGCACCAGAGAGAAGTTTGTTATCTGCGATTACCTTGTTCTATATTGCACCTTAATAAAATCTACACCTGGTTGACATTTGGCACATACGTTTTAAACTACAACACACAAAGCTAACATACGATGAACGTTGCGCTCGTACTAAACTCTAAATGGTTACCGCCGTGATGATAGCAACATAAACATTGACATTTGTATAATTGTGATTAATGTATGTACACGTTATAAACTTTTTTAGTTAAGTTATTTCTTTTTCTTATTTTTTGCTTGTCTACCATTACGGTGACTAAAGATGAATGTATTGTCATTATTGTTATAAGCTCGAAGAGCCTATAATGAAAATACTCTACAGGGCAAAAACGGTGTTCACACGTTTGGCTATAACTCCGCCGAACGTGGACCGATTTGGATGATATCTGGAAAACTGTGAGTACACTGTTGCGGGCTGGCTCTGGCAGATTTTGGGCGCGATCCGCACAGTTGCGACAGTTTGAGTGGTAGCCAAAATTTCGTTTTGTTTTTGGTCAGGTAAGCAACGCACGATTTTGCCGATTTCCCGTCAGCCAAATTTCACAAAATTTGAACACAACAACGTCGATCACTGTTCGCCATGTAAACTTTCGGAACAAAATTTTGAAAATTTTAGCGTAAGGAGTCGTTTGTGCCAAAAAACAAAAATTCATCGACAATTTTTAGCGTATTGCAACTTCAGGCCATCATAACTCCGCAATGACTACATATCGCTGGAAATTCAATAAAAACTGACCCTCTGGATGTCTAGTTAACATTTTTACCGTTAGAATCAATTCAAAGTCTTTCCCCAGGGCTGTACGCCGCGTACAAGGAACATACTTCCCACATTTTCGGCAACGTCCGATGTCCCATCTTGGGTAAACCACGTAAGCCGCTACAGCTGCTTGGCTTCCGACATGGAAAAAAGCAGACTGAATTGGAAACTGAAAGTAAGTAACACGGCAGATAACGCTGGCATCACTCAGTCGCAGGCACGTCACACTAGGTACCGTCAAATGGAGGAACTAAACAGCTTGTTTGTTAGTAAATAAGTAAACAGATGTGTCACCTGTCGAGTATGCCGGTGGGAAATGCTCTCTCTAAGACTATATTGCAGCGTGTCCCCAAATACACTGCAACCCGTATAGTTGTTATTATTATTATTATTAAATCTCTGATACGATAAGATATGATATATTTACGTGCGCCCAAAAACAGGCGGGTAGCCAGCTTAATCTACCACACGGACCAAAAACACAAAAATAAGAAAAGAACTAAAAACAAAAAAACGACGTTGCTCAGAAGTTACGGTCCGGATGATAGTCCGTTGAGGCAGTCATGGGGGATGATGAGATTTCGGTGGGAAGGATTTGTGAAACAGATACACTGGGTGGGTTGTCAAAGGCATGACTTTGAAAATCTAAGGGGCTGGTCACACGTCCGGCCGTAAAAATAACCTTCACCAGCGGCTGGTGAAAGTTATTTTTACGGCTGGACGTACGCCATTCGTAACGCAGCGATGACATAAAATTATACAGTCGCGCATGTGCAGAGACTCGATGACACGATAGGCAGTATGATATGGCCGCTGTGACTATAAAAGAAGACAAATTTTTCAAGGCGATAAATAATCAATGAATAAACTTTAAAAACTCAGCAAAAATGCCGACCTAACGCGCTGTAGTTCAGTTTCACATTTGCGAAGCAAACGTCGAACAAGATCAGTAAACGACGTCGGATCTTTCTGAGCCTCCTGCAACAGTGCATCCGAATAGCCTACGGTACACTTGGCACATCAAAGCGTTTACCGTTGAAACTGACTGGTTTTCTGCGGACGACAATTCACAGGCCTCGCGATGTAAAGAAACCAGCGCATGATATTGTCCGCTGGAAACACAAGCGGCAGTGGTGGCTGTGAGTAACAAAACTCTCGGCGGTCACAGACGGATCGCACGACTTTCGGTGTGATTCAAAAATTGTTAAAATTAGTTCTAGGCCTTTCGTAACGATTAGTAACAACAGACGTTGCTGCATGGAGGGAATACGGCATTTGGGCTACCAGTGCGCGTGGACTTCGTCATCGTCCCAGAGACATTAAATAGAAAAATAAAAAGTGAAATTGTCGTCGTTGCCTAAAGGAATTTTCAGCAGCTGAAATGAGCTTCAAGTGCCACTCAAAAAGGGTCATCAACACTATCATCGCCCTATTGGCGTTCCTTAGTTATTATACTTTACCGGTATATATGTACTATTTCTGAGGTACAGTGAAATATTTGTCAAAAAGTAGCGAATGCTTCCTAACCACCTGTATTTGGCTTAATAACCATCCGTAATTAACTTTCCAAGAAGGAGACGGGAGGTGACCCTCGAGAAAACTAACAATGATGATGCTACCACGTGGTGAAAAAAGTTATCACGATATGTTCAGCCATTTCCAGTGTACGAGTGTCGCGGACAGAATGATACTGGCGTCAGTAAAGGCACGCGGGCTCCTACAAAGTCCCTCCTGTTCCTAACCAGTGATGAGTGCCGGGCTGCCAGTACCGATCTCTACCGGCTAATACAGGCTGACCTGTGTATAATCCTGTAAAACGGTTGTGTGTGAGTGACGGACAGAGGGAGGGAATAGCGACAGCATGTGAAATCGCCTGTCATACTTTGATAGCACGTCGGTCGAACTCGTGAAACACGTCGGGGCTGTGGTACAGCTTGGACTTGGGACAGGCGGGCGGACAGATCTCGGGTCGTGCCGAGTACGGAGGAGGAAGATCTTCACGTTCATCAGGTCGTTCCACCGTCGACTCGGCAGGAATTCTAGCAACACGACAATCGTTGTCGATCGTATATTCCACGCAGTATTTTACTGTTGGTTATCTCGACTACAGACACGTAGATAACTTTCCAATAATCGGGAGACCTTTTTGCGGATTCGGTGAAGTCTGGAGCAACTTCAGAAAGCAGGCTGATCAAACGAAAATGGCGAAAGCAACAGATTAGTTAGTAGTGTCGGCATTTGACAACACCGTTGAACAGAATGAAAGACCATCTCCGTTCAATTCGTACAGACTTAATAACACAGTAGGCCTAAATCTAACAGCGAAACATGAGCATGCATACTGCTCCATGCTGATGGTGACTTGAAAGTGTTTGCCTGCTTGGCCGCTAGTCGTGATAGCCTGCTTACTTGGGCTCGGAGACGCGTGCTTTCTGTCTCGGGAACCTGTGTACACACAATACGATCTCACGTACAACGTCATTTTCCATGACAACCTGGGTCCTGGGTTAGTCACAGGCACATAGCAAGAATTTTTCTAAGTAGGAGACTGCAGAAACAGCATATGACAGGCACCCATCCATCGGAGTTCAGTCAAGCACACAACAATTTTATCCGCTGAATATTTATTCCGAGCTCGTGACATTTTTCACCCCGTGACGTCCCCCGGTCTCACTATGCGCCTGCTTAGCCTGATTTTGAAGGATAATCATTGTTCGGTGCGATTTTTTTAAACGTTTGGACGTCCTTCCCGGAATATCACTCGTTGGATTACTCCGTCTTCATCCGCTGACTTCCGCTCGGAAAGACATCGCATCATGTCCGTCGGCTTCCTGTCCTAACGCTGGTATACAATGCCTGTAATCTCTGTAACCATCATCGCCATCGTCTGATGCCGATCCCCACCTAATACACGTTCCTTGGGCCCAGCCAAGTCTACCTTGCAGTCGGCATTTCGATCGGTTCAGCAGTTTTTACACGGCTCACCCTTTTACTTAAACCCGCAAAACTCGATGCTTTACAATGGTTTTGAATGTCAGAAGTCATTGCAGTCATGTCACTACTGTTAACCAAATGTAATAACAGTGGAGGTAAAGTATTACGTAGAGACAGGTTCTTACGACTCGGAGATTGTGTTTGCTGGTCGTGTTTATGGCGGTGTTTATCAGTCTTTGAGCGACGAGGTTTATCGTCGTCGTCATCGTCGTCGTACGGTCTGTTCTTCGGCGCTCGAGGCGGGACGCTCGGTTCTGTCTGCGTGTCCTCCTCAACCATTTCACGCGTCGACTTGCGCCTCGATTCACTCAGTTCCACTTGCGTCTCCACGTCTTGCGCACAGCGAAACACTCACAATGCATCACCTAGAAACACTGACGCTGTGGCGCCATATGTAGGGCGTTGGACTGGCTATCTAGAGATCACCGGTTCGATCCCGGCCGTTCCACGCTCACGCAATGATCCTATAGGCAAGTCGTTCACACGCATGCGCCTCTGTTCACCAAGCAGCGGAAATCAGCGCCGGCCCATATACGGTGCCTAAAGGACTATGGGAGTACCTTTAACCAAACAGTCGACAGATTTGCAGGGTGATCTGTGCCCGCAACACCATGACTGAACCAACAACAGTTGCCGTGTTATACAGAAATGAGAAATAGCCTACGAGAAAGCGAAATATTCTGTGAAGGCAACTATCACGCTTGTTATTTCAGATCGTCGTTTCATATACACTGTGACGCAAAAAATCAACTTCATTTTCGTGATAACTTCGTCAATTTAGCCATGGAATTTAGTAAGCCCTCATTCACCGATGTCATCACGAATATTACCGCAAAAAACTACCGAAAAACTGTCCACCACACGTTAACTGTGTTGTAACCTTACCTAAAAAATCTAGCAATGCAAGAACATCAACCATACCAATGACATTTTCCGTCATTACCAGAAACACGGTAACGTAAGTTCACAAAATACATAAAAGACAGTTAAAGATACTTATAAGTATCGCAATCTGTATGTTTAAAATGTCCATTTCGGACACGCATGCTCACAGGCGTGCATGGACATCTTTCAGACATTGGTCAACCGCTGCATCAAATGACAAGCTGTTTGAGAGCACGGCACTTTAGTCCGTGTTTGTTTCAGTTTACCTGCGCTAGGATTTTTTTCTACTATTTGATAAATGAGAAAAAAACGGCTGTGGTATGTTACAGGTTATGCTAAGCAAACTTGAGAATCATAGTCAATCGAAACTGAAAACATTATATAGCCGAACAACTGGCGATAACGAGGTAAGAACTCAGCATAGTTAAGCTGTGGTGAGAGTGTTTCAACCATACTGTGTGAAAATCATTGTCGATCACAACAACGAATGAGTGACAAAAACAGTAGGAACTGACTAAGTTATTGCAAAAATAAGTCTGGCACAGCGTTTTGACACTCAATGTTATGTACTACAGTGAAAACAGAATAATCACATGAACAGCAGCTAGCCTCGTCAAACAAGGTGTCGCCCTAACGGGACGTAACCGTACTGGCCCGCCGTGCAGTGTCGGCCGTCCGACCGCCCACGCGCCCGGCGGCCCGCCCGCCGGCAGCGTTACAGACGACGACAAACGACGACAGACACCAACAACCGTTACTACTTACTAGTCTGACCACCCTATGCACTATGTGTAGGCGGGCCAGTAATAACGTGCTATGTCAATCACCCACAACCTACAAGGCTTTGACAACGACATTTTAAAACCAAGATGAATATGATTTACATTGTCTATTCACAGCGGATTAAACCTACCCATCGACATTCCAGCAAACAGTTATGTATGAAAATACTAACGTTCACATTTTCGCTTACACAGACGTATAGATACATGTTAGCAAAGCACTAGTTGCTAACCTCGAAGAGACATCTTTGCAGACTGCTGTTTCTGACGTCTGTCCGTGTCAGGAACCACCATTAGTCGATTGACCGGAATGTCAGCTGTAGTTTCTCTCACTACTGTCACACTGCCTTGATGTCGATCATCAAACTTGTCGTCTTCATTTCCGGACTCCCAGCTTCCTGAAGAACTTCTCGAGAGCTGTTGTTCTATTTCTTGATCAGACTCAACGGCCTTATGGACATCGATATCATGATGAAATGACTCGGCCTCTTCGTCTTCCGCAGCCATTTGTTGTGAATTAATGTCTTCGTCTTGCTCGGACTGCTGCTCTTCTTCTTGTTCTTGTTGTTCTTCAAAATGATGCTCTTCCAACTCTTCCAAATCCTCTTGAAAAGACTGCTTTGACGTTCTTTCGTCACTCTCATTAAAATATCTCGTAGCTTCAGCATCACGTTTAATGACATCTTCATCCGATCCCATAAGTTCTTCTGCTTCTTGCTCCTATAAAATGGCACACATTTTTTTCAAATAATACGGTATTAACAACATGAAGTATCAAGTTGACAAAAACTAAATCCCAATTCAAACTAGAATATGGACCGACGCAACAGCGGCGACGTTGATGCCTTCGCCAACTCGATGGCCTTTGACATCCGAAATTTAATCAGGCCATCAATAGGGGCTAATAAATATTCAATATAAGTTTCATCAAGATTGCTCAAGCCGTTCTTGAGATAACGTGATCACAAGATCTGTCCGGACAAACGAACGAATTACGAACGGACAACTCGGTGGACGGACAGCCCGAAAACATAATACCAACGCCGACGCTGTCGGGTGGCGAAAGCACAATTAAACTACAAACCTTTTCTTGTATCATTAGCAGCATCTCCTGTGAATGCTTTTCAATAAGTCTCGTAATCGCAGCCTGCTCGTCCGCAGCCATCTTCTCAAGCAGACTTTTGATTTCCTCTTCTCGCCGATCTTTGAAGTACTTCTCCAACTAAGTAAATATATAACACGTTTAGTTTTACAAATGCACAAAGAAGCAAGAAAGTTATGTCTTAAAAGATGTTTGCTATCGTGTAATACATTCTAAATGAATGAATGAATAAATGAAAATGCGAGGATTTTAAGTGCGTTTGAAAACCGACTGAGAGCCGGCTTTGTCTAACACACTATGTAAACAAATCAAGCCGTTGAGCGAAGTAAAGCCGGAAATGG
>Ga0209780_1005378_pt1 | contig 10105 bp, 6 predicted proteins | sample WorMetexBAHAMAS2_FD_187384 | JGI IMG/M metagenome (GOLD analysis project Ga0209780, IMG submission 187384) | Marine gutless worms symbiont microbial communities from Max Planck institute for Marine Microbiology, Germany - Inanidrilus exumae... | ecosystem: Host-associated > Annelida > Digestive... | reverse complement strand
GTGATATGCTGTGTGTGTGTGTGTGTGTGTGTGTGCAGCGTACAGAAGTGATGCCTCGAGATCGCAATCTTGCCGAGAAAGAGCCGACCAAGTTCGCTGCTCTGCTGACTGAACGGCTGCAGAAGGTGAAACATGATCGCGACACCGTGGAGAAAGTTATGCAGTCGATAAATGAAAGCGAGGTATGGTAGAATCTTTTAAGTGTAGTCTGTGACGTGTATTTACAAATTCCCTTTTCTCCATTTTATCTGCTGCTTTCTAGGTGAACACGGCTTAGCCCGTTCTCCTCTTGTTTTCTTCCTCCTCAGCTAGTTGCAGAAGAGAACTTGGGAGTAAGTAGTGGGAGTTTTATGAAGCTTTGGGGGTAAGTAGTGGGAGTTTTTATGAGCCAGATGCTCATTTTGTCTTATAGCCATGTCACAGCGTTGACTGTTATTCCTGTTAATTCATCAGTGAAACATTGTAAAGTGCAGTTATACTATAGTACCTTGTGATGAATTAAAGCAAATTTAGTGTTGTTTTGCAAAGGACGTGAAAAAGCCTCCAGCTCCGACTTTATCGCGGTCTTCCACCACACTGCCGTCGTACCCACTCAACTACGTTCTTTTTCCATCCGGAGTCGATGTGGAGATTGATCTGGACGAAATGATCGGAGCACAGAACATTCTCGAGGAGCATGTTTCGCGAGTCTGGAATGACCGGGCGATGCATGAAAATGATGTTGGCGGTCGCACAAGGACGACTTCCGCTCGTTTGCCGGCGAAGCCATTTCACAGGCAGCTGCTGCAGCAACCAATACATCCCTCACCGGACGTCTCGAGCTCTGGACTCAATTATCCTTTCGGTCGACTCCCATCCCGGTTGCCAGCAACCTCGTCGTTTTGCCGTCCAGATTTTGACGTCAGCTGTTGCAGTGAGGTGGACTGCAGTATTGACAATGATCGGAGTCTGACGAGTTTACCGCAGACAGGATCAGCGATGTCACGTCATCGGATGATCCACAGCACGCCCAAGTCAAAATCGCACGTCTTATCGAAGCACGTGGCTAGCCAGTCGGACTCCGAGATGTGGGACGACTGTGGGTCTAGCGTCGAGCAGAGGTCCGGCAACCAGCTGTGGAGTTCGTCGGTGGAGTGTTCTGGTTGCAGTACATGTCAGCCACGTTACAGCTCGCAGCCGAACCTGCCAGCAGCCGTTGCTACTCACACCGAGTAAGATTCACTTCATACCCGTCGTTTAGACTACAATTCTACAGTCACTTTGTACTAATTTCTTATATCACAACTATTGATGCTTGTTTTGCCAGCCTGTGTTTCTGTGTTCATCCAGTCCAGGGTTCTTCTAGAAAAATTGCAGGATTGTGGTTGGGGTGATTTTTTACTGATAAACGATGCCGTTGCTCACGCTGAACCAAATAATGTAGTCTAGATGAATCTAAAACATGTTTATGAAGCACCAGTATTGTTGAACAAACTTAGTTGTGTTGAGATGTTATATGGATTTCTGAACACAACATTATATTTTTGTCGCTCTTTAAAATTGAGCATTTTTTGCCCCAGTATCGCCACCTGGCGAAGTCAATGAAAAACATAACGTTGTCTGTGTTTCTGGCCTATTAGCTTCATTATGTGACGTCATCCACAGAATGAGAAATGTGTAACATTTAGCGGCGTCATCAGAGCAGGACCGAGCTGTGGCCAGTTTAACATGTACAGAAAATTTGATGAAGTTTGGACGTGTGGTTTGAGATATGAATGCGGACAGACAGACAAACATACAGACACTAATTGCAATACTTTGAGACAAAGTAAAAATCGGACCACATAACATCAACATTGGGAAGCCTATTAACTATTAAAATTCGTGACACATATGGACCATTTAATTTTAATTTTACAGAAGAACTTGGGCTGATCACTTGCATCATTGATTCTCTTGCAGGATAGTCCAGTTCCATGAAGGAACCCGTGGATATTGGCAAAGCTCTACAGGCTGGATACTATTCCTGTTACCTAACCAACACTGTCAGAGCGCTGATGAAAACTTGTAGCACTGAAAATCTCCCATTAACTTCAGTTGTTGTCGCCCCTTGTGGGCCCCGGGGCAATCTGCCATATCCCTTCACTTCCCCGCCTTCTACCCTGTCTTTTGATATCTTTTACTTTTCCCATTTTCCCTTTCTTGCTTCAACAATCTTCTTGCTCTTCCATCCCTTTCCATTCTACCAGAATAGTCCCACTCCGTTTCCAGGCCGGATGTCCTAGGAGGCAACTAAACCTGGCTTTAGTTTTTTGTGTTATGTGTATTTCTCGGTTCATGATGCATGCTTTTTGTCGTATTTTACTTAGTTTTGTCTTGTGGTGTGATAGTTCTCTCCCCCCCGTTGTAGGCACTGGCGTAATAATTTAAATGAGCCTCTCAATTCTTTTTTCCTTTGGGGTGGCCGCTGAACAAAAACGACCAGGGTTGAGGTTAATATATCACTGGCCTTCCTTTACTGGGTAGGGATAGCTCTCCACCCCTGACCTTTCATCTCTGATATAGCCATATTTATGCTGAAAAGGGACATTAAGCTCCAACTAACTAACGTGGAATGATTATTTGGGTGGGCCCTAGCTACAATGTGTTAGATGGGGGACCCGATCCCCCGAGGGGAAGGGGCAATTTTTTGGAAAACGTAGATACTCTACGGTGAGATTGTTACAGCAACTAGTTGTAACTAGCTGTTAGCTAGTTGTAACTAGCTGTTACAAGTGTCAAGTGTGAATTGATTGGTTATCAGCAAGTTTATTGAAATATTTTATTTCGCTGTAGAAGTCGTCAGTTGCACAAGCGACCAACGACTCAGTCGTCTGAGTCGATCGGCAACGATGACTCTATGTCATCAAGAGATCTGTCTGACTCTATGTCATCAAGAGATCTGTCTGTGTACGATCAGTCACACGGCTTCCTGCGACACGCCAGTTCAAACATGCTGTCAGCAAGACCATGTCGGCCGCACGGCACTGTTTTTCTCCGTTCCAAGTAAGTAACCGATATATAAGTTTCTTGTAACTTTTCTGCATGTACATATTAGGGTTAGGAAATTCGATAGTCCGATAGTCAACAGTATCGGTCAAAACAGTTGTGGGTTTCTCTCTCCTCCACCCAAGCTGTGATGATTGTATGGAGGCTAGGAGAACTGTTCTGTGCTGCATTGTGTATGGTCAAGTTGTGCACAGTGACATGCAGACACACATGTGAACTGTTCTTAAATTTGGGTTTAGTTTCTTCAGTACCAAGCCAAGCGGTCAGCTGGGAAGAACATCTATGAGATGACCTTTCTGCGTCGAATGGGACATAAGAACTAAACTCAATGAGGCTATTTGTGACGTCAGTGCATTGAGTTCCTTCCACTGGTTTGACAGTGTTGGTTTGGTGATGTGAAAGGAATCCGGCTGTAGAGGAAATAACACGTACAACTTATTTGGACGCAAAGGTTCTGTTCTGGAACAACTATAGGAAAAACTGACGGGACTGGCAGACTCTGGTTTTCCTGGAAAAATGATCGTTAACTCCGGAGGAGGAGCTAGCAGTTGTATTTAGAATTTGTGAATCAAATTTTCATATTTGCTGATTGAAAGTGGCGGCTTTCATGGCTAACAGGAACCGAATTCAGTCTTGTTTCTATGATGTGCAATATTATAATTTGATAGAAAATACAGCCTACAGTTAGGAACATGCAACAAGAAAGGAGTTTCTGGGATCTCTACACGGATGAGGCAACCGGTCATCACATGCCAAAATGTCGACGTGCCATGTGCTTCTTTTGCTGCTCAGTTGTCAATGTCTGGTGGTTTTCACCAATGACAACAAATGTGGAATTGTTACAGAACATTCAGCGAGCGACTGGGTCCGCCTCCGCGCGATACTGACGAACAAAACGACGTTTTGGATCTGTCAAATATTAAATCGGCAGATAAACTTCATTCTTCTAGATTGGCGAAGTAAGTAGATTCACATAAATGCACGTAATTCGCACGCAGTCAGTACATTAGCTTAGCTGTACTTGTTGGAATTGTGCCACAGTTAATGCAGTGGCGAATTTCCTGTGGTGTTTTCATGCAAAAGACACAGTCATGCTGCCGTAGCATATACCGCGCTAGCAGAGCGTTATGCAAGTAAAACCTGTACGTTAGATACAGCATCATTTTATAGAACCATTTCTGTATCGCAGTTTTTGGAGAATTGGGCAAAGCTTCCTGTTAGTTGCAGCTCAGAGTGGATTTGATACTTGCATTAGTAACTGGCGTGTTTGTGAAGAATGTGATGAATGACACAGATGATAGTTTTCAAAGAACATTTGTAAAGTGCCACCACATGTTTTTCTTAAAAAATTATTGTTAGTACTGTGCGAATTTTAGTTATTGTTGCCTACAGCAGTGTAGCATTACGTACAGATTGTTTCACTGGATTCGGTAATGAACTACATCATACATTGCACAGTTGCACAGGAATGAACGATCTGGTAGTTCAGTAGACTGAAACATTGAAATCATTATTTTTTTGCAATGCTTTGAATACATACAGCAATCGAATAATTTATATGTAGGCTGAAGACGACACAGAAGTCATAGTAGCGATCCACAACCAACAACCATTACTGTCTTTGTCTTAACAGACGTTCTTCCGGACGAACATGGGTGTTAGTAGTAGTAAAGTAAAGTATACGTATATTTGTATAGCGCATTACGCAAAGCGCCTTACACCATGCCTGCCTTCACTCCCCAGCCGTAGAGCATCACCGCCCTTTGTCTGGTACTCATTTTCCCACTGAGGGTAGAAGGCTGAGTCGACCTGGGTGGTTGGTTACATACCGAAATAGTGCCGCTGTGCAATTTTTGTACCACCCTGTATGTGTTTGCTGGGGACATGGTCAGGTCTGACAAGTGGGTGGGGTGGACAGCAGACAGTTTCAAGTGTCTATGGGGGTAGGTCTCCCCTACCCTTTAAGGACGGGAATGTTATAGGCAGTTACAGCAAGTCTTAGTCAACAGACGACCGCTTTGGAATCAACCTAGGGAAGTGACAAGTTTCATGCCCAGTCTGCCCTGTCTTAACCTCAAATCCCGCTCAATCTCAGGAATGCCTCTGGTCTCATGATGGAATGGGCATTGATCCCTATATGCGGGCGATTCAACACCATTATCCTGTGAACAAGCAGTAGTGATTATTAAGGTGACCATCTGTCCCGGATTTTCCGGGCAGTCCCGATTTTTAAGTACATGTCCCGGAAAAAATCCTCCCGGGATGCCAATTTGTCCCTTTTTTGGCTTTGTGTCCCAGATTTTTCCCTATTTGCCCACCTCTGCAGCCTATGCTTACGCATTTGTGGCCAAAAATTGGCTCAGATTTTATCTGTATATACGAAAAAATCTACGCTGACGGTCGGACCCCGCTGGGCGGAGCTCACGACTCCCCCAGACCTAGTCAGACCCCCTACGCCCTGGGTTGCGTTGCCCAAATTATGGTCACCTTAGATTATTTGGTGTTTTTAAACAACGATCCAATGACTTTTGCATGTCGTATGTTAGTGATTATCATCAAAAAGCTTCAGCAGAAACAGCTGATCAGCCGACGATGTCACAGAACGTCATTGTTGTGGGTTTTTATCTCGGTGATGAAGCCATTCCTTACCGGACAACGGTTGAGGGCCACAGCGTGACTCTAGGACGGTTCAAGCAGCTCATCTCAAAACGTGGCAATTACAGGTCGTATTTGCACTGATGCTTCACACGTGAACTGCCTTCAGTGCCTTAAATGCGCTGTTTAATTCAGTGACAGACTTGCGTGAACAGGCTGATTGAGTTAAGGTTTTACAATATTTCTGATGACCTGTCGTCATTTAATAGGGAGCTGACAGACGCAAGAGACGCAGCTCAAAATCAGCCTTTCTGGAGGATTTTGGCTAAACGTGGCGCTACGCACTCGTAATGGTACAAGCTCATATTGATTGCTTATCTTGCCAGATAAATTCTAAGGTCTCAGGTGCAATATGCCATTGGAATTTGCAGCAGTTGTCAAGTTTCACAAGGTAGTGTAGTGACTGTAGAAACATATTGAAGGTGAAGTGGAGAATGTTTACAATATGTAAGGCTGACTGGGTTAAGGTTTTACGTCAGGTATGTTCTTCCCAGCCAGTTTCTCTCTGAAAAAAAATACTAAATCTAACAGCAACAGCAATCATACATCCATAACAAAATATAAATATACTACACTGTGAGTCAAAAAAACCCAATACACTTGACTTTTGATCACAGCTTCAGCAGATGCAGACCGATTCAAAAAATTCTTTCACTGTCAGATTCCTGAGGAAATTTTGCACACATATTGCATTTGATCGAACGGGTTGTGCGCAAGTCTTCCAGCATTTGTCTTTTAATTTTTGTTAGGGATTCCTTGTTGAGTCTTCAGGCAGAAAATCTGTACGATTCCGGCACATTTTGTTCAAACTTTTTGCTTCAGAACTCTACATGCGTAGTAACTTAATGAACTGAATATATTGCAATGTGACGCAGTTATGACGTCAACGAGCCGTTAAATACTTAAATTATAGAGTATTCTTTACTCGTTCCGTTGGTATGAAGTGTAAAAATCTACCAAGAAATGTGGGAGTTCATCAAAAAATAAAGTGGCACGTTTTGTGGTGTAAACTGTTGGAAATGTGGATGAATGTTTGCGTGTCGTACAGGTATTTCTTTAAGAAGGCCAGTGATGAGTTTGGATCTGGAGTTGTCATGGAGGAGGTGACAGATGACGGTGATGTTCTGCCGCTGTGGGAAGGCAAGATCATTGCCAAAGTTGAGCGAACGCTGTGATGCTGCTGCGGTAGTTTTCACCGCGCTTCATTTGAGAGTCAACAGCGTGCTGTAAATGCGGCGCTATTTTTTGGGGTTTTTTTGTAATACAGCTGTAGTTTTTTTTACTCGTAGGGCCGGTTTTTCCACAGCAAATTAACGTTAATGGGGAGATTAACTCCCGTAAATTAATGGGAGTTAATCTCCCATTAACGTTAATGGGAGATTAATTTGCGGTGGAAAAACCGGCCCTTAGTCATTATATTTAGTGACTTGCATTGCCACTTACTTACTATAGTCAGGAATGGTGAAATAACAGTATTTTATTGTGGTGCTTTGTGGCTTAAATTTTTATTAACGCTGTTTCTCAATTTCCCAACGTTCAGCTAGTCATAACTGTGGCATAATTTGCGTGTCAGATAATGGCGTTGCATTGATGGACTGACTCCCTTGTGAGTACAGTGGTGGATGAGGGAAGGACAGGCTGAAGCTGGCCAGGGTGGTCCGCACCCTCCCCAGGATGACTTGTGAGATTGTCATAAATCCGATGAGAAATTTTTTGATGTAGGGGGTACCCCCTCTGCCAAGTGGTATGGTTTTATGTTGAAATGTTATTAAGAGCTAGTCTGGTGGTCCAAATTTTCCTGCGAAAAATGCAATATATGCTTTAGCTTCCGAGAATTCCTGGCATATTTTGGCGAACACATTATACTGTACTTTTATGCCTTAGTCATTCAACAGTGTGTACGAAGGCGTTGTTTTCGAGCTGTCCGTCCGTCCGTCGCTTTCGTATGTTTGTTCGTTCATCCGGACAGATATTGTTACCAGTACAATGTATATCTAATGAATGGTTTAAGGAATCTCAACGAAGCTTACAGGCAATATTCACTAGCCCCTATTGTTCAACCTGGTTAGATTCTGGACGTCAAAGGTCGAGGTTACTGTACAGCAGGCCGTCAAGGTGGCCAAGGCATCTACATCGTCGCTCAAGCGTCAACTCAAAGCAGAGGCTGCAGAAGGTAAAGAAAAGTGGGGAGTCAACTGACCCCCTGGACCCAGTGGCTCCGTGGCCCTTGACTCCTGAAGTCCATCTCCTAGTTTTATTAAAATGGCATGCAGGCAATTTGTGCATTGCTGTAGTCAAATACTTTTTATTCTACACCTGTAACTGTAACAGTCTGCTACTTTTCGTTCAGAATAACAGTGTTTATGGATTCCAGTCTACAGCGAGTTTGTCGGCAATATTTTAAGAATTATATTTTATACGCACCTGTGATGTACAAATGTTGTTTTAGCTTTTGAATTGTTAGCGATGTTTTGATGCCGCGCTGTAACGTGTTGTGTTTGAGACGTTAATACATCGCACGGATACTGTTTAGATGTTTCCCTTGACACGTGAACGTTGTAAGATGAATGCTGCCTTTAAACACAAAATACATGGACTGGAGTGTACACCTAAACTATGTTCCGCAAACGTGAACAGCAAAAACTCTTTTGCAACATGCAGTAGAAAATGTGCAGCGTGCATTTAAAACGGAAATTAATCAGTCTCATAAATTCACAAGTCTTTAAGCAAGAAATACGCACACCAACCAGCTGAGAAGAGGCAAAAAAGGAACTTTTTACAACATTCAGTAGTCACCGTGCAACAAGCATTTATCAGCCAGAATTAGACAAATTCAAAAACTACTTTGTTTTACATCCTTTCAAACGTCGTGTAAGGCTTAAAATCTGAGTTGATTCTGATACGTGTCACCCAGGTATTCCAGTTGTATGGCGGAAAACACCATGAACCAAAGTTTTGTTCATTAATATTTCACGCTGAAGCCTGGGGTGGAGGGGTCAGGTTTGGTACCATGGGTGGGAGGTCCTTCAGATGCTTCTCTTGGGCTTTTACCTAAGAGAAGCATTCCAAAGCCAAACAAACACAGAAAAGATCTATACAAATTATACATCAAGAGTCGTTAGGCACTGATATGTTATAGGAACTGAAGAACAGCAATTACACAAGATATCGCATTGAACTGATAAATAGGTCTTGTGGTGTTTGGTTAGTTTTTACCCTGTTATAGATGCTAGCGTAATAACTTAAATGAGCCTCGCCTATCCTTTCCCATTTTGGGTCATCGCTGAACAAAAAGGCAACGAGGTCGGGAACTAAATCTCCACTCCACCCAAGACCTTGTTCCCGATACAGCCTATTTTTGTGCTGAAAGGGGACGAAAATCTCCCAACCTACCAACCAGCACGCTGAAGCCATGCTATCCTTTGCCATAGCTTCTTTGATTGTGAGCACTGCGTCTTGAAGGTGACTATTTTCTGTGCACAGCAGTGCATGTTTTATGCACAGACATCAAATTTACCACGTTCTGCTAAGTTTTAAGTGTCTTAAGTAAGTTAAGTGTTTTAAGTAAGTGATAGATTTGTGAAGTGCTGAAACCAGAATAGGCTCTCTCCGTTTCCAGGCAGGATGATGTAGGAGGTGACTAAACCTGGCTTTAGTTTTTTGGGTTCATTTTATGTTGTACTATATTTTGTTACGGATGCATGTTTTTGCTTTGTTGTGTTTTAGTTTTTCAGTACTAAGCCAAGAGATTGGCTGGGAAGAACGTCTCCGAAATGACCTATTTTGTGTCGGGTGGGACGTAAAACCTTAATTCAATCAATCAATCAATCTTTTTCCAGTCTTAGTTCAAGCGGCTGTATCACAGTATCAAGTGTCTACGATGACTAGCAAAACCAACAGTACCGGTAAGCTATTTCCAATAAAAGTCTGTACAGAGAAATGAAGACACAAAAGAAAAACTTGCAACATCAACGACGAAACTTGCAACAACAATAAACAAAACTGTACATGTACTAGTATCTACTGTGTAACAGTCAGAATCTCCACTATGTGCAATTACTATAGTTCATACCAAGACAGCCTTATGACCAGCTTGGCGTAAATCTGGCTGGAATTCTTGGGGGACGCAGATGCGGATACGGAAGGCTTGATTGGGTGAGGTGTGGGGAGTGGGTACCCTTCCCCACTAGGAGAAGGGTCTGGGGAAGGCTCCATCCCCAGGAGAGAAAAAATGAATTTTTCACTTGAAATGACGTGTTTTGGTGCATTCTGAGCGGTATTTTCTGTCCGTATCCTCGCCAATGTTGAATTTACGCCTGAAGTGTTGATTTGGTAGACGCTGAAGATGTATTTTGGGAAAGCCGTGAATTCTCCGTCAGAGTCATGGGGTCGGTAAGTCTTTTACTGTATTGTAAAGCAATCT
>Ga0209780_1005377_pt1 | contig 10106 bp, 8 predicted proteins | sample WorMetexBAHAMAS2_FD_187384 | JGI IMG/M metagenome (GOLD analysis project Ga0209780, IMG submission 187384) | Marine gutless worms symbiont microbial communities from Max Planck institute for Marine Microbiology, Germany - Inanidrilus exumae... | ecosystem: Host-associated > Annelida > Digestive... | reverse complement strand
ATTATATCGTAACCTGTGCAGTGGTCCGAGTAAAGTCTTGGTCTTGGTCTTGGCCTTGAAATAAAAAGTCTCGCCTTGGTCTTGACCAAAGAGTCTTGGTCTTGGTCTTGGTCTTGAAAAAATATTGAGGTCTTGGTCTTGGTCTTGACAAAAAAGTCTTATTTACATCACTGCTGTGAATGTGACTGTAGCACGGAATAAATGGCCATTTTAGCAATACCAGTGAGCACAGAACCATCAACTGCCACATGACTTCGCTGGTAACTTGGTAAAGGCGTGCTTAACGTTCTAGATGGAGTCCTACCAAAGTGATATTTGCCGTTTTAGAGCTATCACCCAGTCGCCCTTGCATTTGCTTGTGGGCCACTTTTTACCATTTATACGAGGAATAAGTATAGACATGGACCACCTGAGAATACTTAACCCATTTTAGCTAAGTGTTTTCAAAATAGCTATATATACACTAATCAGGGATTCTATGCCAGGCTGGCTAACCGACTATTTCTAGTTTTGACTTTCTGGCACTCTGGCGCTCAACGCTGAGCGACAGAGTGCCAAAAGTCAAAAACTAAAAAATGGTCGGTTAGCCAACCGGGTGTCGAATCTCTTAGTCACTGTCCCGATTTTGGAACTCTGGGCAAAAATGGGTTAATTAAATTGTAGAAGTGACATGGAACATATTCTGGACATTTCGTCGGATTTGTAGATAGTCCGGTAGTCGGTTGATGTGAAAACTGAAAGTGAATTTGGGAAAACCCAGTTGCGGCGGTAGCAGTTGCGACATGAGAGAAGCAGTAAGAGAGAGCGAGTGGCGGGAAAGAGCGAGGTCAGAAGTGGCTGTCGGCGTCCGCGACATTGGCACTAGGCTAGATTCCTTCGTGCATGTAGGTGCCTGTGTGTATCGTTGGCTGTGGTTGGGAGCCAAACAAGTCGACGTCTACCGCTCATGCTGCTGCTGCTGCTGCTGCTGCTGAGTGCTGCATCAGCCGACGATAATGAACCGCTGAACTGCGGCGCTATGGCTGAACGCTGATTGCTAGAACTTAATCGCGGAACACACACAGTCCTAAGAACATGAGCAAAATCTCGGCTCTCAAGCGTAGGGCCGGATTTCGTCTAAATGATACCCTGTTCGGAAAATATGTGGGCCTTTCCCTGCCTTAATACCGTTGCCCAGTTGTCGACTGCCTTCGCACACAAAGTTGTCGTCGTAAGCATAGCGGTACTGCCACAGGTCGGTAAAATCCTGGTGTAGTTTGAGACCAGCCTTTCTGCGGTCTACTGGAATATGACCCTGACCACGCCCCTTTCAGGTTTGTTTGTCATCCGTGAGCTGGCACTTGCAACGAATAACCCATATGTCAAATTTGAAGTCTCTATCTCCGTCAGCTACGAAGATATGAAAGGCGATACAAAATGTGGAAAATGGGGTGGTTATGGGTAGTTAGGGCCACTCAAGGTCACCGAAAATAGGGCCATTCGATAGAGCGCATACGAGTTCCTATTAGCCTTCCATAGTAACTATGTCCCTGTCTTGCACCGTTTCTGAGATATAGCGAGATATTGGTCAAAAGTCGTCTATTCTAACCTACCACACCTGTACTTGATGCCCCCCGTTGGGGGTGACCCCGTTGGAATTTCGCCGAGATCCTTGGCTTCAGTAAACTAGACTAGGACTGTCTTATGGCGTTGTTTGCCTGATCCTAGGTTTAGCCGTCTTAATAGAACTTGTGACAGACGGGCGGACAGACAGATACACGATGAGAGCAAGTACTGTGTTAGCTGGCGGAAGAAGCCTCGGGAGAGGAGACAACGGAAGAGGTGGGTAGAGAACATTAAAGAGGATGCGGCGTGTCACAAGCCGCAGAAAAGTGGAAGGACAGAACCTCGCGTGTTATTTGAAAACATTTACTGATGTTATCATAACACACACTGACTACATTCACTACTCAAGGACAAATTGATAAAGCTACTGTAGGCCTGCGTTATTTTTTAATCACTGTATTCAATTTGCATATTGCCAAGCTGACTAATTAACGGATAGGTTATGTTATGTTACGGAAAGTATTCACGGATTTCTTGAGGACAGATGGACGGGAGTAATGAAGATGAAGAAGAAGAAAGATAGCGTCGCGTGGGTAAAAACTGATACGACCTCACTGTTACTTGCCGCGTCGATTGCTTGCTGTTACTTCTGCGGTTTTGTCACTCAACGTTGAAACGGAAGCTGAAAACGGCGGACGATCGCGAACATCTTCAGGCGCCGCTGTGACATTTTAGCGCCGTTGTGCTAGTGCCAAAAGTAAACATACTTACTTACTTATAACATAGTCACTGTGTGGGCTTATAGGCGGAAGGCGAGGTTCAGACACTGACAAAGCGAGTCCGCAGTCTTGAGGAAGAGTTCGAAGGCACAGAAAGCAGGCTGCAGGCAGCAACCGAGAAACTCGATGAGGCTTCGAAAGCGGCCGATGAGAGCGAAAGGTTATACTTACTGATGGCTACTTGGTCGACTGTCTTTGAGCTGCTTAACATGGAGACGCTTGCAGTAGCTGGAATTTTTACGATGCATTCTTAGCGGTTACAGTATGTTTTCTTTTCGTGTTTGATGCAGAGGAAGGAAAGTGCTGGAAAACCGCAACATCACCGACGAAGAACGAATTTCGCAACTGGAAAAGGAGCTGGAAGAGACGATATTACTCGGAGAAGAGTCGGATCGCAAGTTTGAGGAGGTCAGCGTTTGTCCAGTCCTTAATCACTCGCCTCTCATCTTGGTTCGGTATCCATGGCTCTGTTCTAAGCTGGTTCAAGTCTTACTTATCATCTTGCTCCTTTCATGTTAAATGTTATAACAACCTCTCATCTTTTCATACTTTCTCTTGTGGTGTCCCCCAATGCTCTGTTCTCGGCCCTCTACTTTTCATCATGAACACTACCCCTCTCAGTACTCTGATCTCTTCCCTTTCCCACCACCTTTATGCAGATGATACTCAGCTCTTCTTTTCTTTCCACCCACGCAACTTTGACTCAAGCATTTCTCACATTCAAAACGCTATTCAGCGGATCTCTTCCTGGATGACTGCTAATCTTCTTGCTCTTAACTCCTCTAAGACTGAATTCTTGCTTATCAGACTCAAAAACCAAAGTGTACACAGCTCCTCACTTAACACCTCCCACTTGAAATCTCGGCTTCATCTTCGACGAACATCTGATCTTCTCTGACCAAATTACGTCGCTCTCCAAAGCCTGTTACTATCACATTTGTCAACTTCGCCGTATCCGGCCTTACCTCGATTCTAAGTAAGTCAGTAAGTAAGTAAATATTTATTGTCAGTCATCAAACGTGAGCAGTACATAAGAACCGAGACAAGTAAAACGCAGCACATAATGTAAAACACAAAAACGCACACAATTATACGAACTTAAAACGACAACGGGAGACGAAAGAGTTTTTACACAAGCTATAAGTAGGCCTACAGTGCGGAAGGGTAAATGTATGCCCTCTCATTCTCAGAAGGAGCTGACGAGATGTATTATTACCAGGTAGGATAGGCTAGAAGCAATGAGCAAATTCTCTAACAAGTCTTCAATACAATATACACATATAACCCAGACTTTCGGTCTCGTTTCAGGAAGGCATTAATTCGCTACCTTTGCTGATTAGTGAGATGGCCGCCACAGACTGCGATAGCATACGTAATGCATGACAGTATCAGGGCAGTAAATACTGTCTGCAGCTGCTTCGGTGCTAAGCCTTGGCTTCTCAACAGTTTAACAGGCATATACGTTGAGAACTGACAGTCAACACAAGATTCACCGCATGTACCATTGTTACCTCTATCGTTCACTCCAAAGTCGATTACTGTAATTCACTCTATTATAGACTCCCTAAGTCTCAAACTTTCAATTATACCGTCTCAAGCAGATTCGGAACTCTCTTGCTCGTACTGTCGTCAAAGCTCCCAAGTCCTCTCATATCAATCCCATCTTACGCTCTCTCCATTGGCTCTAAATAACTGAACGCATCGAATACAAGCTTCTGTCACTTACGTACAAAGTTCTCACAACCACCCGACATCCATCCATACCGTCGTAATTTCATCTCCGTTCAACGTGCTTTAGTACTCGCTCTTCATCCGTCGTTACTCTTGCTCGGCCACCTTCATCATCCTCTTTAAAAGTAACTCATCGCTCCTTTCGATATGCTTCACCTTGTCTCTGGAATCAGCTCACTTCATCTCTTCGTCAACCTCATACTGGTACCAGTTCCTGTGTTTCCGACTCACCTATTCCTTCACCCATCACTTCTTCCTCTTTTGTGTCATCACTCTGCTCATCCATTACTCCCTCTTTCACTCTCGGCTTAAAACCTACCTGTTTCACAAATCTTTCCGCCCCCGTAGTTCCACTTCTTCCTCCGGACTGTCTTCGCAGTTCATCACTGAGCTACTCGGTTTTTTATCTTTAGTTTTTCTTCATTTTTTCGTTTAGATTTTTTCTCTAGATTAAGTCGGCCCTCCCCTCCGTTTTTAGCGCATGTAAATATACCGTACCGTATCCTATCTTTACGTCAACAAGGAAACCTACAATGTATTTTAGTTGCTGCATTTTGTCGACTTTAGCTGAATGATACCGAGTTTCTACTGATCGAAGTTAATACCATTACACGGCGAATAAAGGTTTCCGCGGTGTTATAATTTCTAGCTTATCTGTGGCCGCCAGGTCATAAATACCGGAATCATCGTCGTCGTCAGTTTATTCCACGAGCATATTTTACCGACAGTTTAGTAGTCGAGGTACAGCATTCGCCTGGGGTATGTTCTGTTCTTTAGCCGTCCTCGATCCGAGGGGAACAATGTCAGGTGCACGCAGTCGAGGAAGACCGCGCTCGGTCTGGAGGGACAACATCAATACGTGGACAGGACTCCCCGTGGAAGAGTCAATCAGCATGACAGAGGACAGAGATAAATGGAGAAAGTACGTCCATGGTGTCGCCAACCCTCGGATCGGGGGACGACTAAAGAACTAGACGAGCAGATTGGTCACCATATATTCGTAGATTATTCAGATCACGATATGTTGAGCTTTATGGTTATTTTATCACCGACAACGCCATGAAGGTGAAATTGTGGTTGAAATGTGCAGGCTTCTCGTAAGCTGGGTATAACAGAGGTGGACCTGTCGAGAGCAGAAGCAGGCCTCGAGGCCGCCGAGGCGTACGTTTCTATTTCTATACACGCACTTCGTAGCACAACGTCACGATTGACGTAACTTTAAAGCCGGTTGTCACAACAAATTAAATTTAGATAGCGTTTTTAGTAACACTTTGTTTTATTCATCAACTAATTGACATGCCGGTAGCATTTGGACTCTTTCGTGTTTATCTGTAACACAGTGTCAAAAGTAATTTGGTAAGAGGCCGCATCGCCGTCTTGTCACCCCTTTCTGCGGCGAATGCATTCGTCCGCCGCATGTGTGGGGCAAGCACATTTGACTGCGGTAGGTACGTTACCATGGGCCGGTACATATCTCCCCTCAAAAGTGCCCATACCCGCGAGAATCTGGACCCCCATCAAATACATGGTTCCTTTGACCCACGTGAGTCAGCCCTCCAAACGGCATCTCGATCGGTTCAGCCATTTTTGCACAGCTCGCCAGTGTGCCCAACGCACAGACCACGCTACGTGCTACGTGCGAAATCTGTAGCAATAGGCCGCATCTATCTATGCATGCATTGTATGCAGGCGATGTGGCCTAATAATTAATATGTAACGTTGTCTACTGCGTTTCTGGGCCGTGCGCTAGATTAAGCTGGCCATCTCGTCAGCTTGTGACGCACGTTAATCTACCGTATCGTATCGTATCGTATCGTAAATGCCTTCGGATACTTTTACTTTTAATAAATGATCGATCGATCGATTGATTGATTGATTGATTGATTATTCATCATTACACGTCATCGACAAGAAATGTACATGCAAATCGTAAGGAACGCTTAACGAGCTCGCAGCAAAATCGTAGTCGTATCGTGGTCATTGTGGCGCGCGCGGCGCTTGTGACCGCGGCGCCTTGTGTGTGTTCAACTATAGCAAAATCTTGGAGTTGGAAGAGGAGCTCAAAGTCGTCGGTAACAACATGAAGTCGCTGGAGATCTCTGAACAAGAGGTCAGTTCACAGTTCAGTCCGTCAACTTTGTTTTGTCCTCATTTTTGTCTCGCAGTGCTGCGACTGCATAGCGCTACTCGTGCAGTGTGATTTTCGCTAACGAAAAACGAAAATAAGCTTTCAAAAAGTCCTCCGATCGCTGCTCGGTTCCACCGTCATATCAGTTTAACGACTGTTTTTCCACGTGTACCGGGTTCGCCGGGTCTTTCTCGCAGTTTTCTTCGTCCACTTGTTCCAGAAGACTGGAAAGAGACAATTTGGGCGTAGGTTTTTGAGGACCACCCGAGCAACAATGTCAAAGTACTGAAGGAGACTCATAACATTAGCCATAAGCGCCGAAAATCACTCAATGGCCTTATCTTTTCTCAGTGCTGGCGCCAGCAAATAAAACTTAGAGGGCTTAAGCCCACTGTATGACGAGCGCTGGGGGTCTGGGCATTTTCCCCCAGCGGGGTCCAGGGGTCAAAGCGAAGCCCCCCTGAAGCTGAAAGCAATCGGACATTCAGAGGGACACAGTTGTTTACTGCTTAAGTTTTACGGTTTTTTTTCAGCAAGCATGTTTGTGATGGCTGTATAGGCAGCTCAGCGCGAGGAAGAATACGAAGAAAAGATCCGTGATCTTACTGACAGACTCAAGGACGTGAGTATGACGGCTGTGTTTACTCGTCGACACTGCAGTCGTCTCCCCCGTGTCATCGACATTTACAGCAATATTAATCAAAAGCCATTTAACCAATCTACGCTCGAATTATCAGCGATCTTGATCACCTACTGTTCTCCGACAGAGGTGGCCAACGATCAACCTAACATACCCAATACACATCGGGAATGAACTAGCCTGTCTGTGAACACAAAAGTAGCCCATAGGCGTACTTCAAACGCCGATTGAAAGCTCACCGTTTTACATAGCTATTCACATCTACCACTGCTGCCATCTAGCGCCTGCGACTCAGTTGTGACTGCTAAATGATGACAGATGTATGCATTAATATTACTATTTTAAATAAAATGTATTATTATTATTTATCTTCAGCACCATTAATGTTATTATTTAGTTCCAGTAAACTATCAGAGTGACAACTCCGCAACGGTAAGGTTGATTTAAAGAAACGTCTACATATAATTATTTATTTATGACTATGTTGACGATATTTGAAAATAAGCTCTAGTAAGTTCACTCCGCCTTTCGTTTTGATTTAAGTCTTAAGTTTCCTTCATCTCGTTATTACGTCACATCAGAATGACCGGCTTCTGTATGTGCTGATTTTCGTTTATTGCGATTAATTCAATTTGTCAGTTGTCTAAAAGGCATATCAACTGCACAAAGTGGGGATAGACCGCCTAGACATATCCGCCTTACTTTCATAAACTCACTCCATCTGTAATACTATATTGTTTTATTGTTCCATTATTTTTAAAATAATGAAAGTGTTAGTAACGAAGAGTTTGTAAAGCAATTGCGTGACTCGACTCGTATCAACAACAACAACAGAATATTCCGCCGATAGATTATTTTTATTATTGTAACTGTCTACATTTCCCGTCTAGAAATTATTACACTACTTCTCTTTAAACGCGGAGCGTTATAGCCTCTTTCAGGCATTTAATTGGTCTTTGCATTAACCGCATGTTGCAGGCGGAGACTCGGGTAAGCGACGCCGAAAACGCTGTCCAACAGCTGCAGAAAGAGGTCGACAAACTCGAAGGTTTGTTTGTTTGTTTGTTGATCAGTGTTTATTGACCGACTCATTCATGTTTAAACGTAGCTATTATGTTCAAAAAATTATTTATTTATTTATTTATTCATTCATTCATTCATTTTTTGTCTTTGCTTGTCAGGAAGCCGCTACATACAGTTATTTACTCTGTGAACTATTCAGCGACATTTATCTGTGCAAAGGACGGAAATTATGCTTTTCTCTTTAGTTTTTCTTGTCTTTTAGCAGATTAGCCAAATAATTGTGAATTAATTTTCATGGAAGTTTTGACAGCGGCAGGCCTCGTTCTATGGATGATCACGATATCTGAACTGAACTGTGTCCACGGTAGTGTAAACTGGCGCCCGTGAACGCGGTCCGTCTCCACGGCTGTCCACAGTGACAGCCGTGGAGAGGGACCGTGAACACACGCAGCCGTTGTGTGTGTACAGAGGAGCTGCAGAAGGAGAAAGAGAAGTGCAAAGTGGTCAACAACGAGCTGGATGCCACGTTCGCCGAACTCACCGGCTTCTAGGCGTCGTCATCATGTCGTTGGTCGTTCTGAGGAGGCAGACTGCGCCCTCGGTCCGGCGTCGTCGCCACTCCGCTGTCTACTCTCTCTGCGCTACTCTGCCGCTTCCGCTGTCACCGGCGAATGTCGTCGACGCCCAATCTCTCTGTCTTTCTCTCACTTCTTCAGTGATACTCTCCGGCCTTCCACACCACCAGCAGCGTCTCGCCTACGTTTATATTTTTCAGAAAAGAATTTTTACGTTTTATTTTTGATTATTACTATTTATTTTGTGGACACTGGAGAAAAGTGTCATCCGTCGAGCTGTGTTGAAGTTGCTCTCAACTGCAGTAGAACGTTTGTCCGTGTCACAGCCAGTACTGTTTTCGCCCCGCAGTGTTGTACGGTAGATTAAACCCCACGGGCTAATGCAGTTAACGAACTGTAGACGAAAAAAACAAGTTCTCCGTCTGTGTTGACTCACCGTGTATATTGGTAGAATTTGACTGTGTGTGTGCGCGTGTATGCGTGTATGTGAAATTCCCGACCGCAATAAGGCAAGACCGCCGACAGCTGAAAGTAGCAGATTAGTATTGTGGCGATATTTTTGTTTTATAATTTTGCTTGTTTGCAGTTTGCACTGCTAAGTGTAACCTTCTGTGTTTCTCGTAATTTTTGTTACTTATTTTTATCGGTAAAGCTGGTAGGCTACCGGTCTGTTAGGTTTGAATGACGATGAAACTGCATTTTATTAAATGCTGCTGTTTCTGTCAGTAATATATGTAAAGCCTCTGTGTGTATTTCTCCTCCTTTTACACACTAGCTAAGTTTTATATTGCTTTATTGTCGGCATTGCTTTCATTTTCTACCGCGCGACACTGTGATACTGCGGTATATAATCATAGTCATAATCATAAAGTAGAAGTTTAGTGCCCTATACAGCGAATATCGGACCGCTAAGGCATTACAGGAGTACACATACATAAAATTCAAGCAACAAAACATGAGTTAAAAATATACAATTTAAGTTTTCACTTGAAACTGTCTAGACCGTCAGCTGAGCGGAGTGATTGTGGTAAGTTGTTTCACGTTTTCGGACCGGTGATCGAGAACGCCCTGTCTCCGAGTTTGGTTCTATTGTGCGGAACTTGGTAATTGATACTGGTAGCTGAATGGAGTCGCCGACGTCCGGGATCTTCACTGACCAGTCACGCAGTGTTACTAATGTATAGTCATGGCACTGGTGACTGTGCACCAGGAACATCATCATAGGCTGCGGCCGTGTTTGTATGACTGTCCGTCCGTTCGTATATCACAAGTGAAGTTCTACAGAAACGGCTAATCACGCAAACAACGTCGTACGATAGTTCAGGCGCCCTAGTTTTTCGGCGCTAAATATCATTATAAAATTCCAATGGGCTCACCGCCAACTGAATTGCGATAGGTCAAAATCGGTGGTACTCGACCTATGTCTGTGTCTCAGAAACGATACAAAGTAGGCACATGGTTATTGGTTACCATGCAAGGCTGATATGAAATCGTATGCGCTATATCGAATAGCGCTGTTTTCAGTGACCTTAAAGGAGGGGTATAGCGATTTTTGAAGTTTCAAAATAAAGTGCATAGTTAAATACAGGTATGTGCTCGTGATTAAGAAAAAAATATTATGAAAAATTATTTTTGCATATTAAGGGATATATTTAGTTTCAAAGATTTTTTTAACGAGACTACCG
>Ga0209780_1005376_pt1 | contig 10107 bp, 5 predicted proteins | sample WorMetexBAHAMAS2_FD_187384 | JGI IMG/M metagenome (GOLD analysis project Ga0209780, IMG submission 187384) | Marine gutless worms symbiont microbial communities from Max Planck institute for Marine Microbiology, Germany - Inanidrilus exumae... | ecosystem: Host-associated > Annelida > Digestive... | reverse complement strand
ACCATGACATCGCCAACGGAACGAGCGCCGGCCATTGCGCTGCGATTTACTGCGTCCGTCGCTCGCATTGTTCGCCAACTGTTGCCGGACAACAGCGGAAGTTCGCGACACGACCCAGAGATCTTCCGGTTCCTAGCGAACGTCGGCCTACCTTCCTGCGGTCCTGCCTCCTGCCCGTTTGCCTCGCCGCGTTGATATGTCAAGGAATCTCGACGGCACGCAGCCACGTTAATAAGTAATTTGCATGCACTCGCGATGTGTTAATTGCGTTTGCGAGATATCCAAGGCTGACTTTCTGACTAACTGAATTATGTGCGTGTTCGCGATGCAAACAGAAACCTTCGCTGTTGACTCAGTGGCCACAGTAATGAGTCAGCAACGAAGGTGAAATCAATTATGTACAGTGTTCGCGCAACCACTCAATCTTCATATCTGCAAGACCTTGCATCCGTTCAACCACCACAGCTCTTCTAGTCTGTTGTTATCTTCTCACGACCGCCTAGATCATCCTCATTGCAAAACACAGATTGCTCCTTTCGATATGCATGATGTGCATGATTCATTCTGTCATCCTCATTTAGTTAATTAACTATTGATTCACCTTATCTCGCACCTACCTGCCTGATCAACAATTTCAGACCATCATTTTCTCTCGATTCACTACAGGTCCACTGGCTTAAATTTGCGGCACCATTCAAACAAATGTGAACCGAATGCAATTAAATTTTGGTAAGTATAAACTGCAGCATAAGAGACGATCACTGATCAATTCAACTCATTTGTAATACAACTCGAACTCGATCTTTTCGGCTTAAGGGGTTTTTGCTTTTAGTCTTTTTCGTTACTTTTTTCAGTTGCGGCTCCGTGCAGTAGAATGCTGCATGGTTACCGGCTTTTGGGAGCACGTTAATTCATCGTACCGTTTCGTTTCGTTCATGCAGTTGTGTCAAAGTAAGGCCCTCGTGACGCAAAAACGGAGTGTTACAAAAGGCTCAAGATTGGTGAAGAATTTAATCAGGGGATGGGCAACATAGGACAAGGCAAAACACAAAAGTCATAAAAGATCATTCTTTGCTGTTCAGGTTGTATCTTTCCATAAAGTTTTAATTCTAAGTTTTTTTCTCAGTCTCCCGTATTTATTTCTTTTTAATTTTATAATATCTAAATCACTTTCGTTATTTAATTTAACTTTTCTAATCGGTTCTTTCGCTTTTATTCATTTCTACTTCAGTTTTCGTATCACCGATCAACTCAACTTCTATCTTCCCTGCCATCTATTATGCATTTAATCTACTATTCTCTCGTTCTTCTCGTTCTGTCGTCATTCTTTCATCGCTCCTACATCTCACCCTCCAGTCATTCCTACTCAGCTCACCCCACGCCACACCTTACCGCGTTTCAACAGTTTTGTCACCTTACCCACACTCCGTCTGCTGTCTGCCTTCTGTTGCCATATTCACGTACCCTTATCTTCCGTAGTCCATTTCTTCTTGCCTTTCTTCTGCTTTCTTCTCATTTAATACGCATAAGGCAGCACAATGAACATTACAATAAAAACACAAAAATACTAAATATAAGATCTAAGAGAGTGAACTATAGAATGAAAACCAGATAATGTCTTTTAACCAACGCACAGGAAGATCAATGACATCTTTAATCGTACGATTATACATAATTGCATATAGCAGCAATATTGTCCATACACATTTTTGCTAAGGTTTGTAGTAAGACATTGTCAGAGAAAACCCGTTTCTTCCAATATATGATCCTACGTTGATGAACTAACTAAAAGCTGTAGTGGCTTCACGCTTTCTCTCCAACAGACATGATTGTGTCGTTGACATGGAAAGGCAAAATAAAGTCTCTCGCACTATGCGGAATAGTAATTACTTACCGTGACTTTGCGAATAATCATAGAATCGAAGTCTGTCGCTTTTTTACTGCTGATAACCCGGAAGTAGCACGATGACGGATCAGCGTGCTATTCTCGACGACGTCGGTAGCCGCTCAATGGGCGCGCCGCGTCACAGAAGCAAATTCTGCTGGAACAGCTCGCCAGGCAGTGTGGGGGCGACGTCGCCGCCCGCTGCCGCCGAGGCAGCCTCAGGCCAGGCCCGGTCTTAAGCTGCCAGTGAACGTCGCCGGCGCCGACCAGAAGACCGGATACCGCCGCCCCTGCCTCCTCCGCGACGATCGAAGTATTGATCGTCTTTGTCGGCGGCGGACCTGAGTCTCTGGACACAACGAGGGCCGCGGCGGCGGCGACGATACCGGGCTGCGATGCCGTCGACGCTCCGGATACAGCTCCGGAGGACCTCGTGGAATCCTTGTCAGCGTTAACTTATAGCCAAATGACGGTCGTTGCCGGACGGAGCGAGGATAACAACGGGACAGACATTAAGCTGCCGCATCCCCGGCCACGGCGGCCGCAGCTGCTGCAGCCGGCGACTTTGCTGGGGCTTAATGACCGTCGACGACCGTCGTTGTCACTCGGGCTCTCGTTTTTCATTACATTGACTCAGCCGAATGCGACCGAGTCGTATCATCGTCGTTAATTGATTCCCGGCTGCAATCGCGAATCACTGCTTCCTCCTCTGTAATAGACAGCGTCTGAGCAGTAATGACTTTCTGCCGGACAACGGGAAAGATTAATCATCCGAGCAGTTTTGCAGTGTATGGTGTACTGATATGCAACACGTATAGCAGTTTCTGCAGACAACTGTTGGATCAGATTTAGGTTTTGGTGTGTTATTGCGTCTTGTTCTTAACCACAGCCAGTTTGTTCGTGTTTAGAGTTAGTTTTTGGCGTGTCTTTGAGTTTGACAAACGGTAGCGTCACCTTTGTCGATAACGTATAACGACATAGCTACAAATAACTGACATCTTTAGTATTACTGCGGGTAAAGACTTTCATGTGTTGGCCAGACAGATACTGAACTTTTGGCAGAGTGTCTGAGCATAATTTAACTTTAAGTCGACCACATACATGTAAAAAGGTCATTTGGGAGACAAGAACTTTCTGAATTTCTGTTGCTATACGGCCAAGCGTGTTCTAATAAAAATTAACCCCTTTCCATTATCATCGTTTATTACGCCAATATGGCAGCTCAAAGAGACACACAATAAGACAGGTCAAGTACAGACAAAAACAAAACGTCGTGTACAAACTATATGAACACAATCATAAAGTCCCAGAACAAGCACACATCCACATATACTCAATTAAAAACTTTTTTTTCATTATTCGTTTATTTGAATACAGCGCACAGCGCCAGTAATACATACAAATATGACCAGCACTGACTGAGTTCATGACAAAAGTACGCCAGATAATAATATGACTTAGTGCTTTTTCGTGGTAATGAAAGTTTTGCTATGTTATATTTGTGAAGTTGTGCCAGTACTGAGCCTTTCTTATGCGGAAGAAGGGCATGGAGGATATTGTTAGAACTTCTTGATATACGACGGTAAAACAAAATAGCTTGTTGTTCAGTTATGCGAAAACATCCATAAAACTAAAAAAATGAAATAAAATAACGCTGGAAGAATTTTTATGTTGTCTTTATTTTATCTGGAAATTTTATCGACAAAAGCATCGGAAACTTTTATCGAAAAATTTATTAGCTTGAAACGAAGTTGTAATGCCTAAAAATTGCCATTTGATAAAAATGTACAAATGTTCAGTATTATCAAAATAGCATGCATAACCGTTCTTCAGATTTTAATTGGTTCCTATAAGACTTTTGAGACTTAGTGATTTTTGCATCACCCGTATAAACGTCAGTCAGCAGATAAGGTCGTTACGTGCTCGATGTAACTGTGAGGCCCAAGCATCCGAAAGCATGCACATTGACTGGAAACAAACGGGGTTGCGAACTTACAGCAATTAATAGGGTTACAGCGGAGGCGGCGGTTGGTGATGATATGCTCTGCAATGCATTATAGATGTCAACAAGTCGGTACGCTGCCACAGCGTCAGCAGCAGCAGTGGAAACAGCATCCCACCTTGTTCCGTTCGCATTGCACTGCTACGTCCCCGCCGGTCACACATCTGAACACAATAGCGGCCGGTTAGCGGAGATATGAAATATTAACGATTCATAGCGGCATGCAAGTCAGACCAACAGCGGTCGCCGATCGGCCGTCGCACAGTCTGTGAGGCTGTATCCATCCATATTGGTTGCCATGAAATCCGAAATGACTGCGCACCTTTAACGCATTACGTTTGATGACAAATAAGACTTACATCTCATCTACGTCCCTATCTTGCACCGTTTCTGAGATCTAGCGAGATATAGGTCGAAAATCGCCAATTTTAACCTACCCACCTCTATTTGGCGCCCCCGCTGAGGGTAACTCCGTTGGAATTTCGCCTACATTTTTAGCGCCGAAAAGTATCTCCAATCACTACAGAGATATGAAAGACGATACAAAATGTCGAAATGGAGTGGTTTGATGATGGTGGGATTCTACTAAAAATTAGGGTCACTCACGGTCACCGGAAATAGCACCCATCGACAGAGTACATATGAGTACCTATTAGCATTCCGTAGTAACTATGTTCCTATCTTGCACCGTTTCTGAGATACAGCGAGATATAGCTAGCGAAAAAAGTTCAATTATCACTAATGGGAAGTCGATAATGCGCTTTCCATCGAGCCATTGATAAACCCTGTTCGTTACCCCTATAAGTCCCCCAAAGGGTGGCTCAAAACGAGAATTTTTACATTTCGCGTTGGCTTTTATATCTTCGATGCAGGTAGTCTTAGACATTTCAAATTTGGTATGCAGATTGATCATAGCACGTCTCAACCTATGGACGACAAACTGTCTTTGAAAGGGGCGAAGTCACGTCACGTGATCCACTTGAAATTTCAAGGCCCTGAACATACCTCAGGAATAACTGAAGCTAATCGTCAAAATTTTTACACAAGTAAACTAGATCTAATGTTACCAAAAGGATGACATATCACCCCCTAAATGGGCGTGGTTATGGTCACGTGACTGTTTAAAATTTTGCCGCTTGCCGCGGTGCAGCGCGTCGCGCGGATTCGTCAGCGGCAGCTGAGCTACTTGTAGATTTTGAGGCCAACAATGATATCTCTGGAACGGCTAAAGATAGAATCATCAAATTTTGCGCACAGGTAGATTGTATCAAATCCTTGCTTTTGGATGACAGACCAGCCCTAGAAGGGCGTGGTCAGGGTCACATGGCTGAGACGAGAGTCGCCAAATTTTGTATGCAGGTTGAATATGTCAAGTGCTAGCCTTCGGATGACAGTCTACTCCCTAATTGGCGTGGTCAGGGTCACGTGACCCGTTTTCTTTAAATTTTGTCCCAAAGCATATCTTTGGAATTGGCAAAGCTAGGCACTTCAAATTTCATGCGCTGGTTGATGCACAGGACAACTGGTGCATGCATAATATATTATCCCAGAAAGCCAAAAGGGGTGTGTTCAGACTTACGTAACCTCTAGGTTTTTCGGAAATAAGTGATAATATCTCGTTAACGGTGCAAGATAGAGACATAGTTGCAATGGAAGACTAATAGGAAATCGTATTATGACCTATCGAATGACACCAGTGCCAATGCCCTTGAATGACCTTCAATGTGACTTTTCTGATTGAAACCTTTCTAACTGCCACACCTCGTGAAAGATGGCATCAACTTATTAACATAGAGCGTCGCGCGATCCTTCTGCGATAGCTGTGCTTCTTGTTAAGACGCGGTGTAGATCACTGCTCGTATGTTGCCCATTGGGTCCATGGTGGCTTGTGACCACGATGCACCGGAGACTCATTTTATCAGCTGTCAATGCGAATGCATCGGTAATCAGCTGTGTGCGTGATAGCGCGAAACAGCTCGCCACGTAGCCATGTATCAGCGATGCGGCGGCGGCGGCTACGGCAGCTGATGTGCTGATGCCTGCTACACAACGTCCATGAGCCCGATGGTTAACACGATGTGCGGCTTTCATTGCGATTTCAAGTCGGAGCTTCGTGTGACCTGACTTCAACCTTCGACTTCTTAATTAAGTTTGAAAATTTTTGGGCTGTGGAAATTGGCGGGATCATATTTCCACAAAATTCGAATTACAAATAACTTTCATCGGCTGTGCGCATTTCGTGCTAAAGCTGTGCGATGCACGGCTTTAACCTTTGACCTCTTAACATACAAGTATTTGTAAGCTATGCTTACAGTCGAGAGACGTGAAATTTGCTTACTTACTTACTCACTTACGATGGAGGACCCTGTACAAGCGAACTTTATTTTACTACAAACCGCTATTATCATGACTGGGCAGACAGACGGAGTGTGGACAGCGTGCAATGCGCAAATCGGCCTAGAATGGGATCAGACGCATAATAACGCAATGTTTAGGTTCGTTCCACGACGTGTGCTCGCTCCAAACCGCGATATTGCAAGCAGACTCGATAGATTTTGTAATAACAGCACAGCGAGCTTTGTAGGTCTTTGTATCACATTCGTATGTGGCGCGTCATTGTGTGGTAAGTAACAGATGGTGTTCCAGATCTTCGGCTTTGAGCAGTTTCGTATATGACCGAAGACAACAGTGTAGTCACAAGTGTTTCGTCGCATGGCAACTGCAGTTGTAACTTGTTCAGACATTCTAATTTTGCTGGGCTAGTCTTCCAACAGCCAACAGTAGGGACGCGCCTATCGTTTAATTTAATAAGGTGTACGCGAAACTTGTAAACGTTTACTAAATGTTTACACGTAATATGCAGTGGAGCAGCTAGAGGGTGCGGGGAGTGCGGGCCGCACCGGGCGGCACTTGCCAGGGGGCTGAAAAATTGTAAAAAAACAACCGATAATTGTGAAGAAAAGTGCGTGCAAATTCAGATTATATCAGTTCCTGCTTGCTTGCGAAAAAACCCAAAATAATTAATTTTTATTAAGCCTTAAGTCAGCGAGTTACTCACGGTTGACACCGTGCAGGTCCTTGGTCCTGTGCACTCAGGTAGCCTCGGGAGCGATTTTGTTAGTATTAGCCTACTCTGAACCCCAGCGCTGAGATCGTATAGCGGTCCAGTGCGCTTGCCCAGGGAAAAGAAGGGAATTGGTAGGTGTGTGCGATGTGTGTTAGCGACGTGAGGGAAGGCAGGCTAAGTAGGAGTGAGCAGCTTGTCGCTCTATAGCGCGCCCCTTCTAGACGTGGCCTACTGTCTGGCTTAGCCCTGACTGGCGTTGTGTATTACGCCAGCCAGCGGCCAACCAAGTCTATTTACTTCGACTCACGCCTGCGCGGCAGGCAGATTTGACACTGCTAGATCAAGGTGTCTGCAATGGTCACAGTTTATAGAGGACACCGTCGTACTCTCTTTTTCCTGCCCGGGATTATCTCCCTGTTCATCGTGTGCGTAGAAATTATGCAAGACCGTGCAATGCACTAGCCCAGTATCTTTTATCTCGCAGCGTTGGGAAGGACCTTACTTACTGTTACTGTTTATGGACCGTGGACAATGTGCTCGGCGTGCCACGGGAGACATACACACTCATCTCGCGTGGCGGTCGTTCGGTCGTCCGTGCTCGCGGCATGGATCAATGAAGTCCGCCGCCGATCGATAACGACGTCGTACGTCGTCGTCGGCCGGTGTCCATCGGGCTCGTGCTCAACGTCGTCACTCTGTTCCAATCGACCGTGAAGCGCGCGTCTTTGACCATTGTCACGTCATACACCTCGAGTCGCCGAACGGCCGCCAATGTGAACGTTTCGTATCGTGAATTGGTCACGATCCAAAGCCCCGTCCACGCCAGCAACAATGTCGAAACAACGTTGGTAAATGCTACAAATCGAACGATTCTTTCGACAAAGTCAAACGTTGCTTCGACATTGTTGCCGTTTTCAGTTTGTTTCGGCTTTGTCGAAAGGACGAAATTTCACGAAAAACTCCTCTACGCTAGCATCATCCATATTCTTAATCAGCACCCTTGAAAGATACAAGAACCGCAAAAAAACTTTGTGGGGACGCCAAAACAGCGTTCACCCAATAAACAGCATTTCACAACTGGACTAGATGCTATGCTCCCTTCCCAGGTCCTGTCTGGTGCATGCAATCGATCGTTTTGCGAATGAAGGGTGGTGTAATTGTGACCAGGTAATAATCCGAATATGTTGTGCGTGTCTGTTGTCAAAGCAAGTTAAACAGTACAGCGTTTAAGTTAAAAGATGCAATTTCCGTGTTTCCTGTTTCGCCAGGTAGTGCATAAGCACTAGTTAGGTGCGGTGGTAAAGTAAAACATTGTTCGATGTTTACTATCTCAGTAACATTTCTGCCAAAAATATTGAAATCGGTTCATGTTTGTCAACGTTATAGCAACGATATAACAGTTTAGACACAGTGCAGACTGTGCTTTGCTTTACAACCGCGCCCTTTATTCGTAACACGATCGATTGTGTGCACCAGACAGGACCTGGGAAGGGATCACGAACTGTGCATGTCCTCCGGTTTTTTCGAGCTATTGCAGAGAAAGATTTGCGGATTATATCACGCATCGGCGACGTTGTTAGACCGAAACGTCACATTCGATGTTGTCATTTTCGTCGACCACTTGATCGCGTCCTTGTGATCATCCCACGTGGAACTGAATTATGCATACTGCTCATGCACCAGCAACTCACGAGGAAAAAGACCGGCGCAGCTCCGAGTCGCCGGCGCTGATAGAACAGAAGCACGGCCGTAAATCGACTGATGAGAGGGCGCTTGGTGGAGCCGGCCCGGCCCGGGCTGCGGCTGCTGGGGGCTTTACGGCCGTCATCCATTCGGTCGGTCATTTGTTCATCGGCGTGGCGTCGTGATCTATCCGTCGTCGTTAATGAACCGACGTCTTCGGTTGCGCGGTGCTTCGGTCGAGTCAGGCATCCGCACGACAATGTCCTACCACGACCATTACTCGCCAGCCGGGCTATCAGTCGTCAATAACATCACGCTATTCACAGATGAACGCCGAACTCTAATTTAATGAAATCTTCTTTTGGCACTGCTAATAATTATTGTAATAATTTGATAATGTCGCTTTATTTTGTCAGTTACTTTTATCATTATAACGCTTTCGGTTCATCTCGATGAAAATGTGTGCGCTATGAATTTATGTATTATTATTATTATTATTATAAACCCAGAAGCGCTAAGCCGCAGGTAGTCAAACCGTTAGAAAAAAGTATTACAATGAAACGGCACTTACATATTCCGGCTAGTCGTCCTTCAAGAATAAGCAAAACAGAGTTAAGCTGCTGTACAATCACAAAAAATCTTTAAAAGAAAACGAAGCCTGCCTAACGTCACAAGAAACTGTCGATATTTGTCTTCCCAGATTATTTAGGAAACAACTTGCGTCTTCGTTTGACGGGCCGGCCCAGTTTCGACCGCGATTGGATAGAATGTGTATTGTGTCGCCAGATTGCGCTCAGCTGCGATGTCGGCTACATCGCCTGCCTTGCAGGCAGAAGTATTATTATTTTTATGCAATTTTTATACACCTCACTTTATACTCGTGGAACAGTACAAATTGAAGTTGGCGTATGCGGAGTTGAGGATTAGACTTTTGCTCACGGCGAGTTGCTGATGTAGACGAAGACAAACGCAAAGAGGTATGACGAGAGAAAACCGCGGGCCGCTGGTTTATCTTTACCGGCCGTGTCAGTTCGTCGTGTCGCTGGCAGCGCCGTACGTCGAACTAATTCTCTTCGGACGTCGGTCCGGACGGACGGACGGATGCGTGGCTGGGCTGATGGACAGCAAACGTGACGTCACCGTGACGTCGACCAACTTCCAGCAATCTGCTCGCCGGACGGTGGTCAGCCAGGCCGGACCAGCCCAAGAGAAACGCGTAGGAGAGTCTGGGCCAATCAATACGGCGACACATCGATCACTGATAGGCAGTCGGCTGCTGAGACAACGAGATGTTATCACGGCCGCAGCAGCAGCATCCCCGGCAGCAAGTCAAGTCGCCTTTACTTATCGTTTTAGTCAGTACTGCACGACGCCGACATATAGGCCTTTAAAGTAATTTGTCAAGAGGCCGCATCGCCAACTTGTTACCGCGGCTGCGAATGGATTCGTCTGATTTTGACCCCCCCCCCC
>Ga0209780_1005375_pt1 | contig 10107 bp, 6 predicted proteins | sample WorMetexBAHAMAS2_FD_187384 | JGI IMG/M metagenome (GOLD analysis project Ga0209780, IMG submission 187384) | Marine gutless worms symbiont microbial communities from Max Planck institute for Marine Microbiology, Germany - Inanidrilus exumae... | ecosystem: Host-associated > Annelida > Digestive... | reverse complement strand
CGTTGTGTATATAAGATATTAGTTGCATTTGCACAACGTTGTGTATATAATAAATCTGTTGCATTTTACACAAGGTTGTGTATATAATATCGGGGTAAGAAATATTGCTTCGTTTCGAAACTACGGCCAAAAATGTTAAGAAATCGAGTAAAAATCGAGTCCAAATTTCGATGTGTCTGACCCCTGCAAAAATTAGGGGAGGGTTGGGCGAAATTCTGGTGCGTTATCGAGTTCAACCTAGGCCCTAACATGTGGTATAACTTTTATGATGCTCTTTTTGGTTTTGTAAAAGTTCAAACTTTCAACTGCCAATAAAGTATGAAGGGGGAATTTGTGTCAGCATGCCAAAGTGCTTACTGATCGATTAACCTGTTGTGGAGATATGGCCGATTTTTGGTTTTTCAAGATGGTGCCCTCCTGCTATCTTGGATTTTTAGAAGTTTGAAATTTTAACTGCTAGTCTGATTTGGAGGGCCATTATGCGTCACCATGCCAAATTTTGTGTTGGTCGGTCAAACTGTTGCTGAGATATGGACGATTTTATTTTTCAAGATGGCGGCCGTCCACCATCTTGTATTTTCAAAAACCAAAATTCTATCCGCCCATCCGATTCCGAGGCCCAGTTGGTGTCATCGTGCCAAATATCATGCGAATCAGCCAACTGGTTGTAGAGATATGCCCAATTTTCGATCTTTCAAGATGCATTTGTTGTCCGTCTCTTTGGACCACCCACGAAGAGTACTTGGTGTTGTTGTCACTGTGCAAAATTGGCCAGAATCGGTGCAGTGGTTTCAATAATATGCAAGTTTTAATATTTTGCACGTTAGTCTTGAAAATGCCTATTTACACGCCCAAAATAGGTTTTTTTGGGGGCTGTAACCCCCAAAATGGGGAGCAGTATTAACGAGACCCCAAAAGGCACATCCTTGTGCGGAAACAAATTGTAGTACTTGTAGGTCGTCAAAATCGGTCTACTGGTGCAGGTTCGGCGCAAGCCGAAAAATGAAGCAAAAAAGGTATACTAAGAAACTGAAACAGGTGACACGTTATGTGTTTCCCCAGACCACCCACGTTGTCACAGAGCCACATGGATTTGCATGTGTGGTCATACCCAAGATGTAGTTATATATTCCAAGTTTTATCGAAATCCGTTCAGTGAGCCCCAAGGGGTCGAAATTTGCCGCTTTCCATAACTTTGGCTGTTGGCTTTTGTTCAGCTTGTACTACCATACAAGCCATGATATTTCTAAGATGTTGTGGTTATTGTCATCAAAATGAAGAATACATTCCCACCTTCCTATGTGTGTCTTTTGTGTTTGCTGCAGTGAAAGGTTATAATTTTCTATGAAGTTGTGGAATATGGAATTGGAAGTAGGCTTCCAAGGTAAGAAAATCAAATCCAGGTTGTGTGGTAACTAGTTAACATACATTTACTATGTTATGGCTAGTTGAAGTTTATCAGATCTGCAGGTAGCTTTTCAGTACTTTGTTTCATTCCAAACTGCAAACTTCTTGAAGGTCTGATCTGATTATAGAATGCCACAGTAGCAGAGAATCTGTGCATTAGGGTTATGACTTTTACATTTTATCCAAAATTTATATTTTCCTAGTGTTGCATCTTATGAACTTTCTACCCATATTATTTTTTTGGAAATTATTTTCATTGGGTTTTGTGAAGCCTCCACACCAAATATCACTTCACTGTTGATAAATATGCAGGTAACAAGAAATGACTAAAACTTTATTTATGTAAAATAGGTGAATAGAGGGTCGGGCGGCAGGCGCGGACGAACGACGTTCGCAGACCGGCTGCGGGCACAGGCAAGGGGAGAGGGGCGGCACGGCGCGTGGCTTACGGTGGGCGGCCAAGCCACAATCAAGCATAGCGAGATTGTGGCTTGTTGAGTCTGATGATCTGATTCTGAGGTAGTTCAAGAAGAAGTTCCCGTAATGTGCGAAATATCACCCAACAAAATCTGCTGCCATCCGATATCCAAACCGTCTTTAACAGTCTTTGTCAACCTGAAAAGCACCAGATGTTGTACAACGTTTGGCAGAAGAAGAGAGATGTGCCAACACTATCACAGTCGGGGGTTTGGCTTTGAGTGATCAAGGATGCAGAACAAGTTAATAGTCACTGGCTGCCAATATCACATCCTTGATCTTGTTTTTCGGTATTTGTTGGACTTCTTTCTTTTCCTACGAAAACTCGGGCAACTACAAGTTTATTGATGAGATCATAGCAGTGAATGATGAGTTGCAAAACACATTCTGTCACAGCAACGATGCCTGAGCACGAGAACCCTTGATGGACCGACGATTTTAAATCCCTTTTGAGCTGTGTGAATCGTACAATTTTTACCAAAGAGAGGGGAAATGGCCGCAAATCAAGTGGTGCAAACTGCTCGCCAGATGGAACTCATGAGGATTTTTTGCATTAATTGCCTTTTCCTCCCACATCTGAAATTATTTCCACATCTTAATCTTAAAACTCACAAACATGCCATCAGGTAATCAGCACTGTATGGTTGCATGAAGAATCAGTATAATTTGAAATTGGGGACACCAAACATATGCGGCGTAGGCAAACTTTGCAGTTTTTGAGCATTATTTCTGAAGTCACAGAAATGGTACAAGATAGGACATATTTATTTGTTGTCGGATAGTTAGTTATTATGGAATGCTAACAGAGTCACATGATTTATGTGACCTTGCTTGACCTTTAGCTATCCCAAGTGATCCATCTTTGTGAATTTTGGGACTTCTTACTTAATTTGGAACAAAAAGAGATAGATGCTGCAAATATTGTGTGTAGATTCATCATGGCAATTACTAGCCAGGTGATGATAAAGTGTACCACAGAGGAGTCTTGGTCATGGTCACATAACTCTTTCAAGGTATTAGAAACCATGTCCTGTCTTTGGAGCTGGTGAAGTGAAGCATTTCGGGTTTGGTTCACAGATTGACCAGTGACTGTGGCAAGTGCCAGCAAATTGTATTTCAACCTCACTGTGGTTAGAAGTGTGTGTGAAAAAACGTTTGTATTTCATGGAAATTGTCGTCTCTGATATTTGTGCTGAAAAGGGGCGTTAAACTCCAACTAACTAACTCATGGTAATTGATGCAAGGTTACAGTTGCTAACGTTTGCTAAGCATACTGTAAGTTGCCTACTGAACAACACCTTTTTTGATGACCTTGACTGAACATTACCTATTGCGAGCCTCTTAAAATGCAGTTTTTCATACACTCGCACAGCATTTGACCGCTGTTGCTCGTCCCCAATATGTTTGTGATAGCTAAGTTTCTTATATATCATAGTATAAACTTCAGCTGAAGGTGGAAGTGATGTGGCAGAATGTATGAAATGTGTGGAATGAATCAGATGTAGAAGACCTGCTGGTGTGTGGTTCATGTCAAAGAAACTTTCCACTTGGCAACATTGTCAGCTTTGTTCAACACAAGAAATTTGATTGTGCAGATGTGTCCATTTCTGGTAAGTAAAATTTTGACTGTTGAGTCCAAAACTGTTTTTAAATTATGCCTTGGCCACCTGACAGAGTTGGCAAAGGCATTATGTTTTTAGGCTCACCCGTTGTCTGTCCATTCACATTGCATTCGTTCATACATTTGTCCGGTTGGATATTGCTACCATGATGCGTCATGAACGGCTTGAACAGTTTTGATAAAACTGACAAGAAATATTCACAAGCCCCTACTGATTAGATTCTGTAGGTCAAAAGTTAAGGTCATGGTCACAGCAGGTCATCGAGGTGAAATATTGTGAACACCATATCTCATGAACTACTTGATCTTGATCAGTCTGGATGAAACTTACAGGAAATAACCACTAGCCCCTACTGATGACCTGGTTAGATGTTGGAGGTCAAAAGTCAAAGGTCAAGGTCACACGTTGGTTCAAGTATGTGGTGATGAAGACATCACGTCAACACTGGGGTGTCAAAGTCCACCTTCTAGTTGCTCCACTAACAGTTGTGTTTAGGTAAATCTGCCTGCAGTTTGAACATGCAGGAGGCAGCATTTGTCTGATTGTAGTTACTGTCACCGTAATACAAGAATTTGGCTGATGTTTTTGTATGTTTTACTTGTTACTTTTACTTGTTCTCGATCGCCGGTCAGAAAACATGGATCAACTTACCATAATCAGTCCGCTCAGCTGACAGTCTAGACAGTTTCAAGCGAAAACTTAAATTTTTTCTTTTTAACTCATGTTTTAATGTTTGAATTGTTTATGTATGTGTACTCCTGTAATGCCTCATCGGCCCGGTTTTTCGCTGTAGATAGGGCACTAAGTGTGTACTGTATTTTATGATTTTATGATTATGTGTTTGTAATATTTGCAGGACTAGTATGCCAGTCTTGTCCTCAACAGTTTGGTACTCCCTGGAGTCTAATGAAACATGCACAGAATGTTCATGCACTGAAGATATATTTGGAAACTGGACCGTTTTCACCAGATATTACAAGAGTAAGCAGCTACTCAGAGGAGCAGTTTGCGACATCAGACAAAAGTGCTAATAACATTAACTGTTTTACTGAAGTGGATAATGGTAAATCCAGTATGGAAATGCCTTTATCAACACGACAGTCTGTCGGATCAAGCAGAGACGTTACATTCTTGTTGAAGAATTCTTTGTCTGATGAACTGCAGGTCATTCCAGCAAGCAGTGTAGTTTCTGGGACACAGCACCAGAGCAATAATTCAAAACTCTTGCAGTCGTCACTGTGCAATAAGTTGTTAGAAAACTTTGAAAATGTGCCACCAGAAGAATATATGGGACAGAACACGTGCTTATCCATTGATAGTGATAATTTGCAGAACATTTCTGGGGATCTGACCATACAAGCACCTTGCAGTGAGTCGTGCATGGAAAACGTAGACAGCATGTCTGGTCATTCTGCAGTCCTTGAGAAATGCTGCAGTTCTGTACTGCCAAAGAAGCGCAAGAGACACATGGAAATTAAGCATGCCAGTAGCCGTAAACGACTACCAGTTGTCTCAAGTGGCCCAACAAGTATTTATATTGATCTGGAACCAGGATCTGAAGGTCATTCGTTTCAAGCATCTGTGTCGCACAGTTCTATACAAGATGCAGTGACTCCTGTAGAATCAGAGTCTGCCGAGATGCTGCATCCCAGCCTCCGCAGGCGTTCAGTCATTATTCAGCCTGGTATGACATTTTCAATACCAGTGTCGCGTGCTTCTGTGTCACTGGCTCCGTCGGTTACCAGTCCCTTAGTCGCATACACTGTTACAGCAGATGGCACAAGCTCATATGAGCCATCCAGCGACAACGTGAGCAGTAAGTCTATAGCCAGTGAGAGAGTGACATGCCAGCCAATGCAAGAATTTTCAGGTAGCAGCACAGATGCGCATTTACAAGATGGACTTGTTGGTGAAGAACAAGGCCAGGGCAAAACTCTGGAACAGAAAAGACGAAGGTACCCGACTTCTCGTCCTTTCAAATGTGACCAGTGTGACAATGCATTCAATCAACGCATACACTTGAAGAAGCACCAGAGCAAACACACAGGTGATGATCTTTCTGTTGTTGCTGAGGTTCAGTGGTACTGGGAGAAATTTTTGATGGGGTAAGCAAGGTCAGATCATCAGATCAGGTTCAGTGGCAGATCCAGGGAGTTCGGTGGGTTTGGACAAACCCACCTCATACCTCCCGTTTCTGTAGAATTTTACAGTAAGTTGCAAAAATTTTGTTTTGCTGTCTTTCAGAGTACATCACTGTAGTATAATTTGTCCTCCAAATCCCTTCCCATATCCTGGAACTGCCCCTGTGGTGATCAGAGCCCAGCCCTGATTGGAGGCCTGGCAGACAAGTCTCCCACGAGCTGACGGATGATGAATTTTTAAGTCCCAATTTTTAGGCCACATCACATGCACACAGTGCATAGAGGTGGCTGTTGCTACAGATGTCGTGCGTAGTATGGTCTGTCTGTGTGTGTGTGTGTGTGTGTATGTTTGGCACACAGATGAGCTGTGTAAAAACGGCTGAGCCCGTCGACTCGAGATGCCATTTGGGGGCTGACTTATGTGGGTCCAAGGAACTGTGTATTAGATGGGGTCCAGATCCCGCCACGGGAAGGGCGCTTGTGAGGAGGACATGTTCCGGCCCATTGTAATGTACCTACGCATGGTGAATGTGCCTGCCCAGTATATGTGGCGGACAAATGCATTCGTTGCCGTGGGAGAAGACAACACTGTGATGTGGCTTGTTGCAAATTACTTTAGTCACCTGATTCACATTAGCGCAGTGTGGGAAGCTTTCCCCTCACCCACTGCTGACGTCATTAGAGAATCAGTGATATAATTGTTAATGGTGAACATAACTGGAAGTAAAATTATTTATTTTAGTTGATCGTAAGTTTACTGAAACTAAAAACTATTTTGATGGTGATAAATTGATACAAAGTGAAATAAATCATACAGAAACTGAAATTAATTTTAAAGCCTGGATGGAGATTATATTGTATACCATCACAACATTCAAATTATATATGTATTCATGACCTTTGTTATCATATTGGCTTTATTTAACCCTTTGACTGGCAACCGCGGGTGAACCCGTGCTGCTAATTGACAGGTAGGCCCGGTGGGTACACCCGCGCTTGCCAGACAACTGTCAATTAGCAGCTCGGGTTCACCCGCGGTTGCCAGTCGCTTGGGTTGCAGTGATGTAGTACTCATGACTGACCACGTGCAGAGAAGTATGACTCCATATTTTCGGACTCAAGACTGGTTGGCCTCAATTACAGCACTGATAATGATAAGCAAGTATTTCTTGAATCTGATGATGTTGATCTAGACCAGAAAATAGCACTGTCCATTTTGATTGCTTTCACACTGTAAACTGTAAACAAACTACATGTGTAACTTTGACATTGTCTGTTCAATGAATGTATGTGAATTGATTATGTGCATACAAGGCCAGTCATGTTACCCAGGGCTGGCAATAACAATGAACCTGTGATTTTATTAACATTGCATTGCAACAGTTGAAGGAACCTGTATTGACGTCAGTTAGCCCAGCTGCAGCATTAATAGTTGTATTAGTTTTTAATGTGTTTGACGTAGTTATACAATTCACTTCATAATTATTCTGCTCTTATGATTGCAGGAGTGAAACCATTCAAATGTGACCATTGTGACTATTCGACCGTGGAACGCAGCCATCTTAAAGTGCACATTCGAGTGCATACAGGTTAACTTGCTCATTTTGAGGAAATGCATCTGTTGTACCAAACGTGTTTTGCTAGTTTGGTTGTAGTTGTAATAGCCATCTTGCACCATTTCCAAGACATTGACACTAGTTCAGCGAGTTGTGTAATAAATAATCTCCAGATAAATTGGTGACTCAGTTGCAGCATCAGTTATGACAGATGGTGGGTACTGGTGTCAAAGAACCTGTGTAAAACTGATTCCCGAGGAAAGAGATGTTGCTTCTTTTTATGTCATCTTTCCTAGCATGTGTGACTACCCAGTCTTTATTCTGAGTACAGTAATGTAAAATGTGTGCTAAAAGGTAAAGGCGTCCCATACTCGTTATAGCATTGGGCCCAGAGCTGATCCAGGTGTATACAGGCAGTCAGCCCGCAGGTGACTATAAGTCATCCACCCGTCAGTAGGCTGCCATTACTTTCCACCAGGCCTGCGGTTACCTTCCCAGCCGCAAAGCATCACCGCCCCTTTGCCGGTACCAAGTTATACTGCTTGGTGACAGAGACATCGGTGTGACGTGTGAACAACTTGCCCAAGGTTGTTACACAGCTTTTGGCCCAAGTAGGATTTGAACCCACGATCTGTTGATCGCAAGTCCAACGCTCTACCCGTTGCACCACCATGCAACCAAAATGTGTGCTGCCAAAAGTAAATTCCAATTTTTCAGCAATTATGGCCACCTGTAGTAGTAGAATAGCCATTGTCACGGCATTGTGTCGCATGCAAAACAGACGGCCAAGTTCTAACGCTCAGCTGATCTTGAATACTAATGCAGCATGTGCTAGCTGGGGCAGGCGAGAGCACCCATAGTCAAGTGGGTATTCAGCTAGTTTATTTGTAAAATTTATAAACTCCACTATTATGTCAAGATGAACGCAGTTTGTTTCATCTGCATGTGATGAATTGAATATATCGAAACACATTGATGTGCATGAAGTGTAGAAGGCATATTGAAAACTTTTGCACAAATTTAGCTAATTGTTTTAATTTCACACTGCAGTCTTCAAAAAACTGTGTGGCTTTTAAAATGCGGTAGAAAATATTTAAGTACCTGATATCAGCTTTGAGTAGTTTTTGCAGCGAGTGATTGATTGATGTTGACTAACAACACTACCAGTAAATCCAACTACATTGTTGGTACTTCACCCCCGGTAGGGGTGCAAAGTATGCGATCAGCGTGTCTGTGCGTGTTTGTCTGTTTCTTTGAATGTCCACTTGCATATCTCAACTAGACGAGTTGCAGTGTATCTGGAGACACACAGCAATATAGGCTTGAAGAGAGCTTTTACCACCGGCGTACTCAACAGCTGACACAACTGTTTACTTATTTTCTGACGCACAAGCTGTTTAGTTCCTGCATTCAACGATACCTATTGTCTCTGGCGTGCGACTGAGTGATGCCAGCGTTAACTGCCGTGTTACTTCCTTTCAGTTTCCCATTCAGTCTGCTTTCTTCAATATATCACTCACTAGGCCGCACCAGAGCCATATCTATGGCTATGGGCCGCACCAGCACTGCCGTGTACTATTGGACAATATCAGACAATGGACGTTGTGAAAATTTGGGAAAAAGACTTTGAAGTGATTCTAACGGTAAAAATGGAAACTAGACATCCCGTAGGGGACCATTTTGCCATGAGTTTTCGGCATTTTTAATCATTGTGGAGTTATGACGGCCTGAAGTCGCAAGACGTGGAAATTTTGAGCAATTTTTGCATTTTTTAAAAATGATCCCTCTCAAACTGTCGCAACTGTGCGGATCGCGCCCAAAATCTGCCAGGGCCAGCCCCATATTTGGCTCACACTGTTCCAGATTTCGTCTGAATCAGTTCACTTTCGGCAGTTATTGCTGAACTTGTGAAGACCATCTTTGCCCCGTACAGTAGCCTATAAAAACACACATCCATATAGCTCACCACATTTTCTGTACATTACCTGTGGCCATGGCTCAGTCCTCCTGTAATGTACTTCTGGTTTTGTTGACGACATCATGTTTTTCATACGATGCAGGGTAGACCAGAATATAAGACTACACGTTTTGTCCAGTACGCCAGGTAGTGGCACCGGGGCAAAGTCTGCCATCTTCGACTGCATCTTGTTGATGACTGTTTTGCAGGTGAGAAACCATACAAATGTACATACTGCGAGTATGCAACAGCACAGAACAGCACGTTGAAGATCCACTTACGGCGTCATCACCAGGAGCCAGTCAGCACAGACTCGGCGCCGAGTGATGCTGTCTATGTTTGTAGTAAATGTGGCCTGCAGTTTGAACAGCATGATATGTACCAGTGTCATGATGCGGAGCAACACACTGATGACACTAGAACTATGCAGTCCAGTACATCTGTGAGCAGTGGGCAGCCAGTTGCTACCGGTGATGTTGACAACCTTGATAGCTTTAGCTGAATGTATTCGTAACATCTGTTGTTATGCACTATACAGCTATACCTCCGCATCCAGTCGGTGGGCCGTTCCTCTACGAAGCGTTCCGGTGGATTTTGTACGTTTGGGGGCCCTAGAACATGCATTCCGGTTTAATTTTACTTGTTTAGGGGGCCCAGAACACTAATGGGACATATTCGGGGGGGCCCTGGAGTGGCATTCAGCTTACTTTAACCACTGAGTGGATCAGGAATGGACTAGGGAAGAGTTTATTAATATTTTGGAAATGATTCAGAAGATATTCTGGTTGGAAGATATTTTGGATGTCTTGGATACTGTTAAGTTTACCAGTCGGTCAACACTACACAAATGCTACAAAAATTTCCAACGATGCCACTGCTTTCATTTTCGTTTTCTGTTTAATTTTGTAAACGTTTGATAGTTATGATACATCTACATGTGTGTGAGC
>Ga0209780_1005374_pt1 | contig 10108 bp, 9 predicted proteins | sample WorMetexBAHAMAS2_FD_187384 | JGI IMG/M metagenome (GOLD analysis project Ga0209780, IMG submission 187384) | Marine gutless worms symbiont microbial communities from Max Planck institute for Marine Microbiology, Germany - Inanidrilus exumae... | ecosystem: Host-associated > Annelida > Digestive... | reverse complement strand
TATATATACATGGATTTATATAGAGCCACGTCCTACACACAGGGCGCTCAAACATGGATCACAGTTTTACCTGCAAACTACACCATGCCTGTCTTGATTCCCCAGCCACAGAGCATCACCGAACCTTTGAGTGGTACTCATTTTACTGTCCCACGGAGGGTGGAAGGCTGAGTCAACCTGGGTGGCTGGTTACATATCGAAAATAAAGTGCCGCCTCCGGGAGTCGAACACGGACACGGTCACCCATCTTAGTACTAACCGGGCTCGAAGTAGTGTAACGTCGTTGATACGACCACCGCCGGTACCATTACGCCACGCCGCCACCCTGTCAGGCAGGACGCGGCGCCTCGTCGCACCGCCGCACCGCGCCGCGTCCAGTTCTTTTCTCGTCGGGAACCCGACATGGAATGAGTCAAATTGCAATATCGGGTTTCCGGTGTCTAAACACATCCGTAAACAATAAAGAGGTTTTTTGTTCGCAAAAGGGGAGTTATTTCGGATTTGTATTGCGTTATGATGCCCGCAGGAGGAAAAAAGGAGGGCGAATCCAGTGGAGATGAAAGCAAAAAACGCGCAGCAAGTCCTGCTACCGATAACAACGACTCTGATAGTGTGGATGGCGGGCGGCGAAGTCGCCGCAAGAAAACGAAAGTGTCTTCGGTTTGTAAAAGGGTCCGGCCTAAACACGGCCCGGCCCACAAAATTTTAATGGTCCCGTAATGTCCAACAAATCATCTAACCCACACCGTGATTAGTTCTGGCTTATCCCTATCTACAGTATTATTTATGGCCATAAACCTAACTATAACCTTACCCCGATATTATATACACAACCTTGTGTAAAATGCAACAGATTTATTATATACACAACGTTGTGCAAATGCAACTAATATCTTATATACACAACGTCGGCAGATGGCGACACTCGACGCACCAAAAGTGTTACTGCTAACAAATAAAACTAAACTGACCCTAACCGTAACACTTACCCTAACCGACACAGTAATGCAAAAAAGTAAAACTAAACTGACCATAACCATAGCACTAACCGTAACCGACACAGTAATGGTGATATTTTTTATGCGCATGCGGATTTTTTCCATTTTCTAACTTTTTACCAGTTTGCTGACAAGAAGTCGATAGTAAGTTCATACTTTATCGTTGAAAAGAGGGTTTTTTGTGGGGATATATAAGAAAAAGGGGCTAGGTCTTTTGTGGGCATAACATAAAGACGAAATTTTAGAGTTACGAATTTTTGCTAAAAAGTGTTGTGTATATAAGATATTAGTTGCATTTGCACAACGTTGTGTATATAATAAATCAGTTGGACTGTACACAAGGGTGTGTATATAATATTAATCATAACCTTATTGTATGTCTTGGCCCTTTTTGAGTTATAAATTCTCGTTAATGGTGAAAGATATGAGGTGTCTAATATTGTGCTTATTCAGCTGAAAAAGCCACTACAGAATTATATTCAGAACTGGTATCCAACTAACAGTTATTTCTACTTGCAGAAGTATAATTAGAGATCCATGATGCTTACAGCAGTCCATTAATGAGGCATTACATTTCGCCGGGCCGTACTTTAGGCCAGATGCTGTTGAAGTAGAAGGTTACATTTACAAGAAGCTTAGCAATCGCCGAAGCTTGACTTGCCACTCGTATCGTATGAAAATTGTACTAAGTTAACTGTTGGCTGTATAATGGTAGACGATTTCGATAGTGACTGTCATGTTCTGTAAATGAAACATTTACTGATAAAAATAATGTGGCATTGCTCTTTGTAATTAACACCTTTTTTACTAGGAAAAAGCCTGAAAATAGTGAAATGAAGTCTACTTTCAGCCTGGAGAAGGGCATATATTTATGGAGAGAGTAGTTGAAATGACTGGCAGTGGTACTTTTTGTTCCCCTGCAATTTAGCTTCCGGGAGGAAAGTTTTACACAGGGAACCTTCGTTCCTGGGAATGAAAGTTCTCTGGGACTTAATTGTAACTGCATTCAACAGATGGTATGCAGCTGTGTTTGTTTCAAACATTAAATGTATATCTGTTTTTGTAATGTGCACTAATTTTTTCATTATGGCTTTTGTGACTATTGTTAATATAATGCCATGTGACTTATTCACTAATTATTATTCACTTGTCTGTCGTCATTTCTGATAACTTAGTAACAAAATAGCACACCTGTGTAATGTAGAATTGGATATAATTAAGCATGTGAAAGACTTCTCCAGGTCACAGGCAGTTATGCACACTGTAAAATTGGTAATACTACAGAACAGGAAGTGGTATATGGCTTATTCAATAATGGTAAATCTGATGACCTTGAGTGATTTTCAAGGTCATTCAGGCCTTTTCAAGTGGGATATTTGTACAGTTTGGCAGCATTTGACATGATTTCAACTGTCGTAGTGCGTAGTGTTACCATTGTCACAGTCACTGTTATACTTCCTGTGCTGTAACTGTGAAGGCACACAGGTTACATTTTTAGAGTTTGTGTATCTGCTGCTAAGGAGAATTATTGCATACAGAGTACAGACAACAAGGTCCATTGCATGGGAAGCTGGGTGTCAGTTATGGTTAAATCCAATCAAGTTAGTATATCACTTATTGCAGTTGGATGGCTGGCTTAGTTAGCAACTAATGCCTTTATCCGACTAGGCCAATATGCATATGATTTCAATACCAGAACTCACTAATTCTTTCCCAGCAGTGCCAATGACCATGTCTGTGAAGAAGCCATATGGCTCATACCAGAAATGCAATTTCAGTTTTTTTCTGTGATGTTTTTAGATAGAATATCCAGAAGTCACAAATTTGTCAGAAGATGAACATTTGTCTGAAGAAGAGAAATCTGATAAGCAGAAGGCCAATACTGTGCAACAACCATCGGCAGCTGGAATGCCATCACAGCAGCCTGCTGAAGCAGAGGAAGAAGAAAGTGAAAATGATGATCCTACAAGTAATGGAGGTAACATATTTGTGCTTTGTTGTATTCTCAGTGTTGTGATAAAAAAATGAAAATGGACAAGCATTTGCACTGTTCTTTGTTGATGTCTATAACTGTTATCCAAAAATTATACATGTTACTAGATTAACACAGATTTAGCTGCTTAATAAGTTCTTTGGCTAGGCGTTGAAGAAGCGTCAGTCAGGTGTCCAGGCGCTGAAGAAGTGCCGGTCAGGGCTGGTGCTGAATAAGTGCCAGTCCGGGCTTAGGCAGACAGTAGGCCACGCCTAGAGGGGGCACACTTAGAAATACCTGACAAGCTGCTCACGCCTACATCAGCCTTCCTCTACCCTACAATGTGCACATATACCGCACACATCTCCCTGGGCTGGCGCATTGGACCGATATAAAGGTCTCATCGCTGGGGTCCAGAGTAGGTTGAACCCCTGCCTGTAATAATGAATGAATGAACGAAGCTGATACAAAAAAAGGAAAATTGAGTTTATCCTATTGCATTTGTTAACAGAGTTTATGCTGATTTTATGCAATGTGACAAATGTTTAGCATGTGCTGGCTTATTTGGATGGAAGGAAGGTTTGATTACTGAATGTTGTTTTGAAATGTTTTTAGGATTGGAGGGTGCAGCTTTTCAAAGCCGTCTTCCTTATGATAAATTGACGGCTACAGAAGCATCCTGTTTTCCCGACATTGCTCAGAGCTCTCCTCAGACACAGAAACTGTTTCTTTACATCCGCAACCGGCTGGTTTGCATTATGTTATCATTAAAATTAAGCTTTGTGGACATCCGTTTGTTCATTGAAAATGAGTTCTTGCATTTTTTGCAGATACTGTTGCTGCGTATTATTTTTGACAGGACGATTCAGTTATGTATACTACCTGGTAATAGAAAATGCTATAAGTGTAAGTGTTTAGAAATTTCTTAGCCAGGCAGTGAAAACAGAACAACATTCGGAATGTTTCACTTACTCAGTGACCAATCTGAGAACTCACACTTACATTTAGCATGTAGATCGGAATGAATAAAGAAAATTTGGGATTTTGGCATTTGCAATATTTGGTGTTTATTACTCGTGCCAGTGACAAAGTGTTAGCATAAGTAGAGTAATCGCCGGCATCTGTGGTATGTTCAGTATGTATATATTACACTGGAGTTTCGCTGCAGCCCGTGGCTCTCACCTGTAGTGCTCACTGTGGCTAGAACCTGTAACATGTCTAGATGGCAGCGGTTGCTATGTGTTCGCAACTGAAGTATACAGCATTGCAGTGCATGTAGTGTAAGTTCATGTCATTGAGAGAGAAAGGCTTGACACTGCTGTCAGCGAATGGTCGACATGCAATAGCGATGTACACTTGGTCTGTGTTTTCAGTCTGTGCTTCTTGTCACTCATGGGACTGGATTGTGTAACTGATTAGAGGCAGTCCATATGTCGCGCGGTAGCAGACAGCACGTTGCATTTTGGAATATGAAATACCGTAATGTCTTCCTCCGTATCGCAGAACTTGGGGACTGGCTGATTTCTGGCTCTAGTCACACTTGACCTTATTACCAAGAATGTCATAATCTGACATTCAGCCCATCTCTAATTGGCTCTAGTCATGCTTGACCTCATTACTAAGTAGGTCAATTGAAAACAAGACAATTACTGCAAACATTGTTGGATGTTTTGAAGGAATTGATTGTGTAGCATACATCTTTTGACTATTTTCTTGAATAAATGCTGTCTAATTCTCTATTTGAATCGATTTCGACTCGCCTACAGCAGCAGCGGTGGGTGGGTGGGTGAGTAGTTTCTTAACGGCACGTGAGCAGTATTATGGATGGTTTGGCATATCTCAGCTTGTTGGTCTGATGGCGGGTACCACATGTCCTCTCTAGACAGCAGCAGCTGCAGCAGGCATGCTAGTGATGTGTCACTGACAGCATATGTCCCACCTGGCATTTTGGACATTAGCTTGCTTAATAATACAGATTACTTTCTGTTTGTTTGTCAGTCTGTGAAGACCTCTGATCATATTTGACTTTAGACTTGGTACATGTATATTACTAGTCCTCAACAGTGCCTTAGTGATTTTGTTGTGGATCAAAAGGTCAAACATCAAGGTCACAGGATTACTAAAGGCAAAAGTGTGACTAACACTGCCAGCATTTTGCTGCACCATTTATATATTGATAGATTTTATATGCTGTAAAAAAGATACTGCAGTGTGTGTGTGTGTGATTGTTTGTGTACTGAGGTATATGATAGTTGTGTTGTTGTTCTAGCTCCAGCTGTGGCTAGAAAATCCAATGTGTCAGTTGACATTTAAGACTGCTCTGCCAAAGATAGAAGCACCATACAACAGTAAGTGCTTATCTGCGCTGATGATGACTAACGACAGTCAAAAGGAACAGAATGTTTGTGTATTGTGTATATCATTGTATACACATTTATACTGCACAGTTCTGTAATGATAGCCAGGTCATTGTGAGAGTGCATTCTGGGTAATATGATGAATAGGCTGTTAGCCAAACTGGGCATCCATCAATGCACAAACAACCTGATTACTGACAACTCGAGAGGTCATCTTTCTGGTCTGTGCTACTTATTGCTCAGCTTCAGTCAGTTGCTGCCATCGAGCTATTGATATCACTGGAAGCACCTTTCAGCTTACATTGCAACTCAAGTCGCTTGGCATGACCGTCAGTTCACACCTGCTGTTCAACAGCCGTGCAAGAAACGTTATTTAGGCATGTAACTACCGTGCTCATGCCCTGTACACAGTTTGCTGACTGACGACATTGACAAGACAGTGTCTGCATGCAGTATTATTACCTTTAACTTGACTACTTAGTCAAGGACCAACAACACCATTTACTTATACTGAAATAGTACTGTTGTTCTGTTGCACTTTTTATCAGCTAGCAAAAGTAAGTTGCTGTGTAAACTTTCACAGAAAGATTACATCCTTATCGCACACACCCTCCACACAGTCATCTCACTGCAGTTGTATGTCTGCATGCTAGTATGATGTGATGTCTCACAGTCGCAAGTTATCACTGTATAAATCAACATTACTTCCTATTGTAACAGTGTAAAGCAGTGGAATGAATGTCTGATGTCTGCAGGTGATGGACCTCTTGTAATGCGAATACATGCGTATCTTGAGAGGCACGGGCTGATTAATTTTGGTGTTTACAAAAGACTGGAGCCACTGCCCGGTATGTAGGATTGGAATGAAATTTGCAGCGGTTAATGCACAACACACTGGCTGAGTGTGAGTGGGCCATATGCCCTTATTGTCATCAAAGCAAAGTGTTATAGCACTGAAATAAACAAAAACCACTGAAGGCAGTGCATGTGTACGTATACCACACACATTGTTGTTTTACTGCCATTATACATACCAACCGGTGTTATCCAGCAGCCCCAGTTAAGAACTGTCCAGAGGATTTTATTGAAGCAGAGTCTTACTGCCTGTGCATTCTGCTGATGGCAACGAGTGCATAAATTGTATTAGGGAGAAATTGCCATATAATACTTATGTTGATGTTTTATGTGGTTATTTGGTGATATACCTATTTCTGGTGAGATTTGTAGGAGAACTATGCAGTTTATTTCAACCTGCTAGGCTTCTTGTGGCATGGCTGTAGTCTGATTGTATCTTTTTATGTATAATGGCATTTATTTACACCTGGCATTTCATTATTTGGCAAAAATATCCATTATCATGTTAATATAGTGGTGAGGCGTCGTTGTTATAATTTAGTGGGTGAGGATCGAGTGAGAGTTTAGGAGTTTCTGTGAGACTTAACAGCCTGCAGAGACTGGTATAAGAAAGATGGTAAAGGTTTAATTTCTACAGAAGAAATCTGTCCTCTAATATTATCAATTTCTTTTCAGTTGGTTAGTCGGTGGTGTATTGCTCCTGTCCTGTCTCTGTATGCATGTTGCTATTTTTCTTTTTTTGTGTTGTACCTTGTGTATGACTTCATAATAATAATAATAGCATTGAATACACATAACGTACATGTGGTGTAGTTGATTGTCGTCGTTTGCGATATGTTTCTCTGTAGTGCGTAAGCAAGGCAAGGTGCTGATTATTGGTGCTGGCATTGCTGGACTTGCCGCTGCTCAGCAACTGACATCCTTCGGCATGGAAGTTGTCGTTTTAGAAGCTCGAGTAAGTCCGTCAGTCACATGTGTATATTTTTATATGTATAAATGCAGCCATGGTTCATGATTTAAGTGATGAAGTTTCTTTTTGGCGTTCCAGGTTCAGTACCCGCTAACATGTTTTTGGTCTTGTTCTATTTCCAGGCAGGATGTTGTAGGAGGCAACCAAACCTGGCTTTAGTTTTTTGTGTTGATTTTATGTTGTAGTATATTTTGTTACCGATGCATGTTTGTTGTGTTTGATTTCGTTTTTCAATACTAAGCCAGGAGATTCGCTGGAAAGAACGTCTCTGAAATGGCCTATTTTATGTTGGGTGGGACGTAATATCTTAACGCAATCAGTCTATTTGTTTTTGGTGTCAGGAAGGGCATCAATGCTTTGTAGCTGTTGATTGGGTAATGGAAATGACTTGCAGCCTGTGAAGTCATGGTCCACAAATCTCAAACATTGACGTTTGTGAGAGCCGTCTGACATGGAGTAACTTTTGTGGAATATTTCAGATGAACAAACCCCAAGATTAGTAATAATGGTGGTAGTAATAGTAGCAGTAAGGGCATCTGTTGAAAATTGCTCCATTTTTTTCATGCTGTCAAGCAAGGTAGTGTTCCGTACTAAGAGGTATTTCATTCTTAATGTCCGTTAGATTGGTGTTTGTTCGTTGATTTCTAATTAGCGAGGCATGCACAGAAACATTGCTGTGGCATTTTAAAAACAGCTTTAGCTTTGCTTGGATCTTCTGATGCAAGTCTGACAGTTTTGATATTTGCATGTAGTTTGGATGTGTTTAGAATAACAGTGTAGTTTTTCTCAATTGTAGGATCGTGTCGGTGGTCGAATTGCTACATTCCGCAAGGGAAACTATGTTGCTGATCTTGGTGCTATGGTTGTGACAGGTCTCGGTAAGTTATCAGCATTGTAAATGTATGGTGTTGCATCTCGGTAGAATGTGACGATGTTGGATGGAAAATGAGATGAATGTTGTCTGTGATGTTGTTTGTTAGTAGCTGTGTCACAGTCTTACAGTTGCTGCAACAGTTTAAGCAACTCAGCTGGCTTTGCTGTGGAGGCAGTTGGCACTGTGTACTACAAACCCGAAATGACGTTGATGATGATGATATTAGTTTCAGTTGTCACACGTATCTCTGTTTTAATGACCATTTTCCAGGTAGATTGTGGGCTAGCTGGATCTGCCGAGTTTTTCTTCTTCCAGTTGTTCTAACAGCTGTCTCATGCGAGAGTCAAATTCCGCATTATATGCAGTGCATTTCAGAAATTGAGAATTGATGTCCGCAAATCGGCTTAAGATGAACAGCGACAAGACTGACTTTATCTGGCTTGGTTTCAAGCAACAGCTAGTCAAGATCCAATGTCAGTTCATCTGCCTGCCTCAATGGAGTGCACATTCGAGTTTCAACTGAAGTCCTTGTCTAGGTGTCCGGTTTGACAGTCAACTCACTTTCACTCCTCACGTTCAGTGTTTGGCTCGCCGCTTATTCGATTATTTGCGGCAGCTCTGGACTGTGAGGAAGTCACTGACAACAGACTCAGCCAAGACATTAGTACATGCATTGATTGCTGGTCGTCTAGATTATTGTAATAGTGTGCTGTACCTAATTAATACCAATGCCATGAAAACTCTACAGTCTGTCTTGCACTCAGCTGCTCGACTCATCATGCGGACACAGAAGTTTGACCATACCACACCGACACTTAGAGATGATCTACACTGGTTACCAGTGTCGCAAGGATCACTTACAAACTATGCACCATCGTCTATAAGTGTCTGCACCAATCTGCTCCAGAGTACCTACAGGAATTGTACCTACGGGAACACATGCGAGTTGTCATTATCTGCACTCAGCTGTTCACGTTGATCTGCAAGTCCTTGCAACTTGAACTGTTACTTACGGCCCTCCTGCATGTGCCCCCAAACTCTGGAACAGCCTTCCAACTACACTTCGACACTGACGTTTATACAGTTTTGTAGCCAGCTAAAAACTTACCTGTTTGGATTAACCTTTGGAAGTGCTTCGTGACTGTTTAGGATGTTAGATCGTGCTGTATAAATACTTTATGCATACGTATAAGAGAACATTTGTGGATAAATGGCACAGGATTTTTATAGGCATGATGTCCTGTCACCCAACCAACAGAGTCAAAGCCCTGAAGGAAACACAGAGCACTGATTCCAGCCAGTGGCCTGGCTTCATCCTTTCTTTATCTATCTACTACCGGGTTCCTGATGAAGTAATATGTGGTGAACTGAAATATGCACATGCAATCACGATCACTTCACATGCCTTGAAGCAAAGTCTTTTGTTGAATCGCTGTTACCTAGTCTACCTGGTCAACAATAAACACTGTTGGTCAGTCTTTCTTTTGACTTTTGAGTGACCTTTGTTCATCAGTCTTCCATCAGAATGACTCATCTGATCAGTGGCTGAATTGCTGACTTATGATTCACTACAAGTTTGTGGTGTTTTTGAACCACTGTAGAACAGCAAGTTAAGTGAATTCTTATTCTTTTTTTCTATTTAGAAAACTGAATGTGAAAAATGATGTTTAAAACTGGTTATTGGTTCCATTCCCAAACGTGTGGTTTCCACTCTGTCTTTAAACTATACTTTGATTCCTCTTGATGACGATGACTTACATGGAAGTGACCACTTTTCATTCTTATATCTTCAAACAGTTCCTTTCCAGATGAAAAACTTCCACATTGGAAAATGACTAAAGCTAATTGGACATTGTTTCAAACTCAGTGCAATAATTCACACTGTATACTGTGTTGTTGGCTTCATTTCAGAGAAATAGTACCCATAAGTTTATATTATAGTTATCATATGATGAACGAAAATGTAACATTGCAGTATTCTTGTCCCACTTCAACATGCCAGGCCTTCCATCTTCATATTAAAAATACTTTGAGTGTTAAGAACGCACTGATGTAATGTGGAATTGGATACATTAGTGTGGT
>Ga0209780_1005373_pt1 | contig 10109 bp, 6 predicted proteins | sample WorMetexBAHAMAS2_FD_187384 | JGI IMG/M metagenome (GOLD analysis project Ga0209780, IMG submission 187384) | Marine gutless worms symbiont microbial communities from Max Planck institute for Marine Microbiology, Germany - Inanidrilus exumae... | ecosystem: Host-associated > Annelida > Digestive... | reverse complement strand
AATGAGATTTCTGAACGATTTCCGGTTCCGGTCAGGCTGGCTTTCCAATCAAACCTTACTGCCTGGTTACACCAAAACTTGTCCAAACGCTTCTTAAATACATCAACAGAATTAGCATCAACAACAGTCTGGCAAACTATTCCATAGATTCACCACTCTTGAGGTAAATGAATACTTACGAACATCGTAATGGAAACTATGATTGATTAATTTATATTTGTTGCCTCTCGTATTTCTATTACTGTTGAGTCGAAAAACTGGTGAAACAGTACATTGATATTTATTAGTAACAATTTTATAAACCTCAATCATATCCCCTCTAATTCTTGCGTATAGCTTTACGAAAAGAGACTTTGGTGTCAATACATAATGAAAGAAAGTATTTATCAACTTGTTCTGTTACGAACTTAACTCTACGAGAGGTAAGGCGTTGACGTGACGAGTTGACGAGTTTACTTACTGAGCACTCACGAAGTTGAAAACCATAAAATATATATTATTGTTCGTGCATTGAGTTTTATAGTGTTTTGTTTCCTTTTTGTACATTATATTGTTTTTTTGTGCGTATTATCAATATCTTATTCTTCTATATGAATCCAGAGGAACTTCGCACCTTTTTGCTTTTAAGAGGCGTGTCGTCCGATATCGCTGATAAGTTATACGGTACGCCGTGTAGTGTACAAATTGCGTGGTTATATTGTTCTTAGAAAAAAGGCGGGAGTGCGGGACGCTACGCGGAAACGTACAGAGACCACAGGAACAGTAACTGCAGAAATCATACTGTTGGCCGAGGGACGTGGCGCCGTGCAGAAGCGAGAGGTGTAAATGACTTAGTAGAGTACGTTCTAGTAAAAGATAGGATGAGGGGTTAGTGCCAGTTATTGCGTCCAGTTAGTCGTGCTAAATGACGCAGACAACGCGGACAACGATAATTAGGCGATGATTACGCGAGCGCCTCCCGCCACCGGGCCGTCACCCTGGCCAATCGTCCGGTTGTCATATTGACTTGCTTATTGCGTCACAGTGTTATTAAGTCACATTACAAATGTTGTGTAACTTGGCATCATCATCATTATTTATACGCAGGTGATATTCATCCGGTCACCGTATACATAGCCAACAGGCTATTGTTCCGGCAGTAGGATACATAACTACAACTGCGGCAGACGATATTCTTACGGTCACCGTAATAATAGCCATGACACTATTTGTCCTGCAACTAATGGAATTTATTACTTATTAAATGTTGGAGTGAGATAACTGGTCGGACAGGACGCCTATACCATGCACAAGCCTACATGTAAGCATTCCTTGTCGTCGAACATTTTCGATGGGCATTGCCAACCTGTTTCAAATCGATCTTGCAGACATGTCGAACCTATCGCTGTACAACCTAGAAACAATTTAGGTTTTTAATTGTATTTTATTTAAATTGATGAATTATATTAGTTATTTAAATTTCATATTCAAATTTCAATCGCTTATGTAATACTGAACAAAGTTACCCCTGATATTTCTCAATTTAATCTTGCAGTTCGCCATAAGATTCAAATTTCTTTCCCGACACCGAATCGGAATCGCGCGCCATGTTACATGTTGTTGACAATGCCTGTTACATAGTCTATCCTAGGCCTATTGACTCGTTTTCGTTTGACTGGATGGATAGCCGTCAGAGTGGAGGGGGATCATAACTGTTTTTTTATTTTATACGCTGGCATTAGAGTTAAAATGTTTTTAGAGAAACATTGCAACAGCATTGCAAAATTTGGCTATTTTCATCATGTATTGTCTGTCTGTGTCTGTCGTCTCATATTATGCCAGAGTGGCTGAAGCTATTACATATAGGCTGCCATTACTTTCTGCCAGGCCTGCGATCATCTTCCCAGCTGATGAACGTCACCGTCCTTCAACCAGTACCAAATATACTGCTTGGTGACACACTTGTGTGAACAACTTGCCCTAGGTAGGTTGTTAAGTAGCTTTGTCCCAGTGGGAATTGAACCCATGACCCACTGATCGCACGTCTGGTGTCTTACCATTATGCCACTGCATCACCCAGAGCATAGTCGCAATTAATCACTAACATGAAATCATATATGGGCTTTAAATTTTTGCAGAAATTAATGAACTTGAATGGTCAAAACGCATATTCACTCGATACCGGCACAATATTCAGCTAATGTTAATTTTACCAACCTACTTGTTTGATTCTGGACTCCCTATGGACTGTTGAATTACGTTTTAATAATGCCCATATCTGTATGTGCGTGTGATTGATAAGGTGAAGAATTGGATCAGGCATGTTTTTGTCAGCTGACTACTTCGCTCATATATCAAATGGGCATAAAAATGGGGCAAGCCTTGAAATTGAAAGCAGTTATAACCGAATTAAAGGTATGAACATATTAGTTCTGTCATCTATATAATCTGTTTATGTTTGATGTTTGCGTAGGCTGATAATGATTTACTGTTGTTACCTGTGTCCGAAAGAATGTGCTACTTTGAATGAATACACAGATCATTTACGACATCGGCATGCTTTGATTGAACCTTGCACATTGCGTTTTCAACCTACAAAACTTTACGACAGCACTGCAAAAAGCAGCATGACGCTGTCTTTATCAGCTCAACTGGTGATGCTTTGTTGTCTAGTCACAGTTACACTGATGAAGCTAATGCTGTAGATGACAGCCCTGCAGTTGATACTAGCGCTTGTGCACCAACTGTTGATGAATTTGGAGTTGCACAAGCACCTCTGAAATTTCTTATGGCTTTAATGGCTTCAAATTCTTTACCACTGTCTGCTGTAGAATTTATTCGAAATTCAGCTCAGGAGCTCATTAAAGACATTGTGAATTTTTTAAAATGCAGAGTCATGGAAGTTCTTCAGCACTCACATCTCGATATGAATACTCTGGTTGGGTTTCATGAGTTGGTTAATGATTTTGATGGTTGGCAGAACCCTTTTTATGGCATTGAGACTGTGCAGCAACTGATGACGTACTTGAAGACGAAAGGCTTGTATAATGAAGCTGAACCCCATGTCATAGGAAAGAGATGGGAGGTTAAACGAGACAGAATGACACAGAAGCAAGTGCAGGTCGAAGTTAGTGACACATTTTATTATGTTCGCATTGAGAACACACTCAGGCTCATATTGCAGCAACCACGAAGTTGGTCTTTTATTGACACAAGAACTCAGCAGGCACCAAGCGGCCTTTTGACTCAGTGGGTAGATGGTGACAATGGTCAGCATATGGCATCATACTGCACTTCACATTTTCCATCCAGCATACCCATTTTTATACAGATATATTTTGATGAAGTGGAGACTGTAAATCCTTTGGGTTCTAAAACTGGCATACACAAACTAGGAGCTTTCTATTTTGTGGTGAAGAATTTTCCGCCTGTTGTCAATTCGTCTTTACACAATATACATTTGTTGGCTCTGGCACACTCAGAGGACCTGAAAAGATACACAGCTGATGCCGTCATGCGTACAGTCGTGGCTGAACTCCAAGTACTGCACAATGACGGCTTAACTGTGAGTGTGAATGGCCATTCTGGGCATTTTCGTTGCATGTTGAGTCAGGTTGTAGGCGACAACTTGGGGCTGCATTCACTGCTTGGATATGTTGAGAATTTCAGTCGAGCGAAACATGCGTGTGACCTCTGCATGGCAACTCAGGCAGAGATGCAGACTGTGTTTACCGAGTCTACATGGTCTTCCATTAGTGTGCTGTCGTGCTTATTTTAACAGCTATCTTTTTTTTTACATTTTTGCCGTTGTTTTTAGGAGTGGTAATTATTACAACATTTGTAATCGATTAATTTTCAGAAAGACAACGTAAACTGCTGAAGTCAGCTACAGATTCTTTTATTATGTATTCTGTTGACATGTACTATGTGAAGTTGTGAATGTCTCAGCTCATCGGCACTCATTTCAGCCAATCACGCTGGCAAACTAGTGACGTTATATTTGCTGACAACTGATACTGTAATGCGCAGGTTAATTACATTAGAGATGGTAAGCATTTTTTAAAAAGTCGAACAAAAAATGTTCATAAAAATTTTTTTAGCGATCAATGTATTAATTAATTTGTAATTTCATTACTGTAACATTTCATAGTGCATAATATAAACCTCTGTCTGTCACATGTAAAGTCCTCACTACCAGCCTGCCCTTTTATATATGCGATTTGATCGCTGTCCAGCCACCCCGCAGGGCTCTGTTGCCATCTGTAGTCACTGTCTCTAGACTTCCAACATTATCCACTTTCTTCATCTATATCAGCATGGTAGATTAAACTCAACACTTGTCGGATTTTGATCACGCTGTAAAATTATTCATGTATTCATTCATCCAACATACTGCATTCTAGTTTTGTGTGTATGGCTGCCCATAGAAGTGGAATGGAACCTCTCACAATGACATTAAATAACTTTGTTTTGTTTCAGTTTCATAAAGAGTTCCTTCGCTGGTGCCCATCAGCCAAGGGCTTCCTTGTTGAGTGGGAGGACGCTGCTCCAATTGTCATTGAATGGGCCCGCACGAAGTCCAATCCTGTGGCTGCGATGATCGTGGAGGAGCTGTTCAGGAATGGCAAGCCCTCTCTTGGTTAGCAGATTACAGTTTATCAATGTTGTAAATATTGGCAGCTTGTGTTGATTGTTGAGGAACTTCGTGGTACGGTGCTACTTTCAACTTTTAAGTTCATTTTAGTATTACTTTCGCGTGGCTCATTATCTTCTTTATTTTCAACATACTGTGGCATGTTTGGTAGTTAAATAATCGTGCTGATGTGTTGCAGTAGCTTGTAGTGTTCGTACTAGTCTATGCAAAAGAGTGAGTTTACTTCATGTTTGTGTTTCTCTTAACTAAAGTAAAAACTCATTTATAGGATAATTTAGTGCGTCAATCATGTTTAAATCATGAAAACGTGTTGACTGTGGCCACCAAAAAACTGTTTTGAAAACATCAAAAAACACGATTGCCAAAAAAACATGTTTTTTACATCTCTAAGTCTGGAAGAATAGCATAGTCCGTCCCACAAAATTTTGTTTTTTATGTCTTTATGTACCTTTTTTTGCAAATACAACATAATGTTCTTATTGCTGTTTAGAGCAAGAAATGGAGTACGCACTGTACGTCTTGCCGTACATACTACAGGTGCCTCCTCGCAGGGGCAAACGTCCGTCTAATGACGAGGTGGCATTCCACTTCTTACAGTTTCACCCAGTAAGTGCTATAACTTTTATTCTCTGTGGTGTCTGTAAATATACTTTGTGTGTTCTGACAGCATATTATGACATGCGTTCTGCCTACTGATGTTTCCATGGTTGATCTATATGCTGTTTGTGTTTTAGCCTGTTTTATTTTTACTGTTTTACTGACATTATGCTTGCAGCATCAGCAGAGTGACTGTGCCTGAAAACACATTTGTGAAATTAAAGCATCTAAAGGGACGTTACCTCACTCCATGGCAGTACCAGATTCAGACCACATGAGCCCTGACGTACCACATAAATTGGGGGCTCCGTCTGTCTAATATAAATGCTGCAGGTATGGAAATATACACCCACATGTCGTCTTCATTGTGGGTGCATGATCCATTTTTGGGCCCCTCCCCTATTCATTTTTATACCAGATACCCTTGTTATTCACAGATCATCCATGTCCATACCAAATAGTCCTGTATAGATATGGTCCCCTACACCACAGGGCCTTGGTACAGGTGTGCCATGTTAATAGTTAATCCGCTGCTGCTGCATGGTGTTAACTCTATTTGTGTTGCAGCCTTCATCACCAATGGAAAGAGTCATGGAGAGCCTCAAGACTCAGAAAGTTTACCATCCTGTCATCATTGCGCTGGGCCACCGTGGAGAGGTGAACGAAGTGTTCTTGGCGGTGGAAGACAATGCCTTGCCTGTTCCGCTGGGCATAGTGGCAGCTGTTGAGAGGATGATGAAGATGCATTTTATTGCAAACATGCAGTTTGCAATGGAATGCAGACACATTCTGCATTTTCTGCAACGTGCTTGCATGAAACTACCTGACGACTTGCCATTATCTCGTGGTGCTGCTGACCTTTCGCTTTACATTCGTTCTAAAAAATCCAAGCCCACAAGCTAATGGCAGTCTGTTTGCAGCATTAGTTATTTCGGCTTTGTGTAGTTTTACATGACTGTAACACCTAAGTCTGTTCTGATTCTTAAATTAGTGCACAATACCTAATTAATTAATTACATTAATTTTAATTACATTAATGTTTTTTTGTTATTTGGATCTTTTACTGATTTTTTTTCTAATTTTTGCGTCACGTGACTTTGAAGTTGGCAGTAAGTAGAAGTCGACCGTCAGTCCTGTATGGCGCTGATTTTTATGACTTTGTAACAACTGTTTGTGTCAATTTTGCTGCACTGTTCTCATGATAGGTGCTAAGTCTGTTTGCAGTGATGTATAGGTGTACCATTTTTCTAGGTGCTAAGTCTGTTTGCATGTTTCAGCTTTATTAACTGTACATTGATGTTTTTGTGTCATTTGCATCTTTTACTGATTTTTGTTCTAATTTTTGTGTCATGTGACTTTGCAGTTGGCAGTAAGTAGGAGTCGACCGTCAGTCCCGTATGGGGCTGATTTTTATGACTTTGTAACAACTGTTTGTGTCAATTTTGCTGCACTGTTCTCATAATAGGTGCTAAGTCTGTTTGCAGTGATGTATAGGTGTACCATTTTTCTAGGTGCTAAGTCTGTTTGCGTGTTTCAGTTTTATTAACTGTACATTGATGTTTTTGTGTTATTTGCATCTTTTACTGATTTTTTGTTCCAATTTTTGTGTCACGTGACTTTGAAGTTGGCAGTAAGTAGGAGTCGACCGTCAGTCCTGTATGGCGCTGATTTTTATGACTTTGTAACAACTGTTTGTGTCAAGTTTTCTACACTGTTCTCATGATAGGTGCTAAGTCTGTTTGCATGTTTCATTTATTAACTGTACATTATTGTTTGTGTGTTATCTGGATCTTTTACTGTTTTTTGACATATGCTGACCTGTGTTAATGTTTGTAGCTTTTTTAGGACTTTTTCTGTAACCAATTATTAATGATATGGCCAAATTTGTGACTTGTTATTGATATATATGATTGCCATTAATGTTAATAGTATAAACAGTGTATTAACTGGTGTTTTGTCTTTCTACACACTAAATTTAAGCTATGACCTGATAGAGGAATAGAAATGCATTCTACAATTCTTATGAAAATTTTGTTGACGGTTGAGCTGAAAGCATGATGAGTTTCTTGCATTCTGATGTCTGTCTGACTGTGATTTAACATGTTTAGGGTCATGCACCACCAGCTGTTGTAAAGCAGGCACTAATTGAAAGCTCTGCAAATGTCAAATCACATTCAGTTAGGGAAACAACAGTGTGGGTGTGTTGCGACACCTAGTGACAACTTATAGTCAGAGCCATTGGTGTTTTTTTCTGCCATTAAATGTATGACAGATGCAGTCTTACAAAGATCCTGTATGATAACGCTTGCAAACTACAGGAAAATATACATGTATACCTCGACAGTTCAGGTAATTTTCCTGAACCAAGTTCAGGATGAGTCAAGTAGGCATACCACAATAGTTCAGGTACCTGCCCTGAACAGGTTCAGGTACCTGTCCTGAACCAGGTTCAGGTTCAGATAATTTGCCTGAATGTTCGTCTGAGGCATTCTACATCGAACTGGTTCAGGTAAATTACCTGAAATTTTGCATAAATTACCTGAAAAAATTTAAGAGTGTAGCTTTTGAAAATGGCCGGATTTCTAACTCTAAAAGGCTCGTGACTTTGACCTTGACCTTGGATCGGGTCATACTGCATACCGTCGTGCATCACTCATAGTCATTCATTTCGTTAAAATCGAAGAAATTTTTTGTGGAGGGACGGACGGAGAGACGCACGGACGGACATTTGAAACCGACTTTATTAGGTCGATTCTGTCGAAGCGTCGACCTAAAAAAGAAAAAGCTCCATAAATTCGCAAGCAGTGAGTAGGCCTACTGTAGAGTGCTCAAACTACCGACACTTAGACAAAAACAGACGTAAAAGGAGATACAATATCACAGCATTATGTTCAACTTCTTTGTTCTTTTAGACGAAGCGAGCGCAGAAGAACAAAACAGTTTTTGGAATGAAATTAAGTAAGCTGAAATTGCAGATGATATAGATGTGATCGAAGACGAAGAAAGAAAGCTAAAAGATTTTCGAATCAGCTAAACGAAGCAGAAAACGATGTGGATTACAGCTAAATATTAACAAGGTGTTGCCATAACAGGACGTAACTGTACTAGCCCGCCGTGCAGCGTCGGCCGCCCGACCGCCCACGCGCCCAGCGGTCGGCCGGCCGGCCCGCTGGCAGCGTTACAGACGACGACGAGAGACGACAACAACAGCTAGACGACAGACGCAAGCAAGCAAAACAATACTGGCCCATTAGGCGGGCCAGTAATAAGACAAAAATGGTATTTGGAAGTAGCAGGATAAAAAGATGATTTCAATTTAAAAAGTTAAGTTAGAAAACATTTACGTATATTCAGGAATCGATGTGACGTATGAGTTTTCTTGCAACAATGTAACTTACGGTCGAATAACAAAAGCATCAGCAAGTAAGAGTTAGAGATGTACTATACTTCTACTTGTTACTTGCAATTGTACTTGCCAGTTTTGTAAACTTATAGCCATGTTATTTTCGTTGTGGAAAAACTTCTGAGCTATCCATTGTTGTGTTGATTGGATATACCAGTAATCTTCTACTGTTGCTACAATTAGCTTACTACAGTCTGCACTCCGCAGCACTGTCGTGTTTCAGATCAACAAATTTATATCGTGACATGTTTGACAACGACAAAGATGATTCTTATGACAGTAATTGATGCAACAGAAATCGTGCAGTTCTGAGTAACTTATCTGTCTTTCAGACAGAGTGTAGGTGTGCCAACCACAAGCACTCCAATTTTAAAGTCCTATTCACATCGAACGAACTGAACGGAACTGGTGTCGTTATTTTGATTTTCACACAAAAATGGGCAAATAGAATATGAACATCATTTTCACTTTCAAATTCATACTGCTGCTTTACGTAACCAGTTCTACTCTCTGATCACCGATATTTGTCAATTTGTGGTCGCTTTTGAATGATTTTCCGTTTAACGTATGTTTAAGCAATTCTTATCTATCGTATTCCTTTTTCTATTGTAACGTGATGAAAAATTATCGTCACTCTACAGTGACGTTGTGTGTGCAGTCATTCGCTACTCGCTATTTGCTACTCCGTTGACATAAAGTTCATTTTCATTTTCCATTTTTTGTGAAAATAAATAATGGATGTTCATCTACCATTTTAAAACGTTCCACTGTCAGTGAACATAAAAATAACGGCAGATACGTGGACCTAGTAACTCCAGTTCGGTTCGGTTCAGTTCGTCATGCAATGTGAAAGAGGCTTAAAGCCACATTGTTTCAAAGCCACATCGTGCACGCATGTCCGACAAAGAGTTATCTCAACTAATTTCTCCGAAGTGCAATTGCAACATTCTATGGGGATACGAAGACATCTGCCTCTTCGGTGTACATTCAGTAGATGTAAAAATTTGCTGCCTCACAAAGATACTTCACATTTCACGTACAGATTTGACGGCTTTGAAGATACTAAAATGTATTAACACTTGAACACAAAGTACTTGTTTTTGTTCTTGGTGACAAAGAACTTGCTATAACATTGGTTATCAATTAAAACTTCAGCGCCTGGAAAACTAAATTATGCACTACGACGCCACATCTTTCTCCACGCTTGCTCGCTACGAAATAAACCTATAACGACTGCTAGGCCTATCTCGTATGAGAAGCGTTCCAGATCAGCGATCACGCTGCCATCACGTTGTTGAGTATCGGAATAAGACTACAGCCGTAACCCCCTAGCTACGGTCGGAAGTTTTTACAGACGAAGGAAGACGCATTTGACTAGAAATATCCTCAATTTGGCACGGATTGCCGACCGTGGAGTCGTGCGACGAATGCGAAAATCGTACAATGTATTATGCATGTCCCGGCATGGTGTCACGC
>Ga0209780_1005372_pt1 | contig 10109 bp, 10 predicted proteins | sample WorMetexBAHAMAS2_FD_187384 | JGI IMG/M metagenome (GOLD analysis project Ga0209780, IMG submission 187384) | Marine gutless worms symbiont microbial communities from Max Planck institute for Marine Microbiology, Germany - Inanidrilus exumae... | ecosystem: Host-associated > Annelida > Digestive... | reverse complement strand
CCCTGAAACGGCGGTGAAAACAAGATTCCCGCCACGAGCAGCGGACGTAGTAATTACAGCAGTAGAACCAGTTCGTCTAACACTTACGTATCTATCTCTTCGACTGACTACCACTCGATGTGGCTGATAGTCGTTGAGTCGGCGGGAAGATTCAAACCTCATGAAGCGATCCACTCTTCCAGAGTGAGTGATCGTCAGATACAGCTTGCCGCCCTGTAACAAGTCGCCATGCATCGGCCATTAACACCAGCCGACAGTGAACTGAAGAATAACTTTCCACATTATACTTCTGCAGTGGCATAACTAGGGTTTTTCGGCGCCCGGGCAGAAGCAACAAAGTGCGCCCGCACTCCGGAAGTCGTCACGTGGGTCTGACGCCAACAGTTCAATTTTCAGATTTTCGGTTAAATATGCTACCACGGTTGTGCCGAGCCGCCAACCCTGCAATTCTGTGATTTTCCTTAAAGAGTACATGCTAATCAGGTATTATGCGACGTGCTATGGCTTAGCGATAGCTACTGCTAACTTTATCAAACTCAATTTTGTGGTCATTAATCATAAAATATTTTTGGTCAGGCTGTTTTGCGCCCCCTCGCCCGCTGCACCCGGGGGCAACTGCCCACTCTGCTCCACCTTAGTTACGCCAAGTTTTGTATAAGAATCGAATCGCGCCTTAAGGCAGTGGCGGAGAGACAGAATATTCGCCCCGGGCGGCATTTTACAGGGGGTGGCATTTCACTATTCACTTAGCCCACATTCTATAAACTTTATGATCACTGGTCACTGTTTTTTGCAACAATAAATCCAAAATAAAACGTACACGATAACGAGCGCTCAATATAATCATAGCAAATGCCCGGCAGACTGTTGTGAAAAAAATTCGCCACTGGAGAATGACCACACCAGCGATGGACATGGGTTGGGTCCATCCATGGGTTTGGTTTGGTTTGTAAGCTGGTGGACTGGGTTGGGTTGGGTGAAGAAAAAGTTACCCGTGACTGGACCGAATACAGCGATGCACACACAAAGGGGCATATACAATTGACGACAAAATGCTCGATCTTGTTTCTGAAGAAACGTTCAGGAGTATGGGCGGCGCCACCACAGGAATTAAGGGACATTATCCCCCACCTTCCAAATGTCCTACAGCTTCAGTCTCGCCACAGTAGTCACACAAGCCACTGTTATGTAATTTCATTTGGTGCAGGTAAGAGTTTAGACGTCATGATTACAACAATCAAACATGTGCAATGTTCTGTTTCATTGCCCCCAGGTAAGCAAAAGGTGGGGGGTCCAAATTTTTTTGTAACTGTACCCCAACCTTCAAAACCGTGGCGCCGCCCCCGTTCAGGAGTGGCTGGGAAAGACGCATGCCGTACCCGTAACGTGAGGTGCATGTTATCGCGTTCATTGCCCGTGAACCAGATAAGGCCGTTGGGTCGGTGCGTCTGGAACGTGATCGTGACGCTCTCGCGCGAGTTCTGATCGAGGTAATGCTCCGGCAGCTGGCAGAGAACGTACAAAATCCACTTGTGACTGTCGAAATCAATCCGGACGCCAGGCTCCGGCGTCGTCGTCGTCGTCGTAGTCGTCGTCGTAGTTGTCGTCCTCCTAGCCCATTCGCCTTTAATGATGACATAAATTAGACGCCTTAGTATGAGATCGAGTAGATCCATCTCACCCGGTAAAGTGGTGCCGTTCATTATCGCCTTCAAACAACAACCGCCAACACGTTCACATGTAAAAAGAAGCCAGCACTCACAAGAGTGCATAGACCACCCCGGCTCCGTTTTTCGGACTGACCTTTGACCTTTTGACCCCAAAATGAACGGGTTTCCAGGACTCGTCGTGAAACATTTGTACGTCAAGTTCGGTGATTCTAGCTGTATCGGCTTTCAAAATGTGTGCCAGTAAAGCTTGTTGTATCAGATTTGAGCATGACTCGCAGTATCACACAAGTATATAATAACCGTCACGTGTGACAGTTGTGTAGGCGTGGCTATGCACGTGTAGGCGTGGTCTACACGGGATATTCGGCTCTGGAAAATATCACGTGACGACTCAAAGAACCAATGAAAAAGCGCATGTCCACGTAAGAAGAATGTGAAGTACCCTTTGTATGGTTCCGTAAAAGTTGGACGTCACGAATGAATTTGTGATCAGTCTCGTGTCATGGCTGCCTCCAAGAAACACGTCGTAGTCACGGTGGATCAGGTAGACGTCATGGTGTAAGAGCGTCGACATCTCAGCGTCATCGACTCTCAAAATTAGCTACAAACAGTCATCGGCGGCGTAAATAAGTAAGCGAATAAGTAAGCAAGTACGAAGTATTTAATACACGAACAAAATTCACATGTGGGTGCTTCTTACTGTTTTTTAAAGTTTCGTATCACGTCAACTAGTATCCGTTACCAAGGGTTAGGATTAGAAATCGCTTAAGTATGGAAGAAGATTGTATCTTGTGTACCTTGTGCTAGTGCTGTTTCTCGTGCTGTTGGCAAATTTTATGCTCCATTTAACAACATTATGTCAGTGCTAAGTAGCAGAAGCAGTGAAATGCCAGCTGTTCAATTAATGGAAAGCCATTGTCTTTCATCGCTGTTGTATGCATGTGAAATTTTGTCGATGAGAACTTGGGACGTACACTCAGCAAAGTTTGCATACAATAATGCTTTCAGCAGAATCTCTGACTACTGCTGGAGTAAAAATCTACGAATTTTGCAGCTTTACACAATTCATTGTCTCTACTGTATACTGTAGACCAAAGACGGATTTTGTTCTACGCTAAGATTAAATGTCATGACAAGAAACTTAAGAGTATGAGCTAAGTTATGCCGTAATGATATTCTCATCACTGCATCTAAGCACAACATTACGGAGTCGCAAATGATGTCGACCAGTTATATCAACAAGAAGCTCAGCTACCGCAGACGGACCGCGCGACACGCTGTGTTAGTAAATTTGTGCTGTTTCACGAGCCATGGGAGTTATAAAAGTTTCAAACAGCAAAAGTAACCTTCAAGGTCATTATTCAAGAGCAATGGCAATGGTGCCATTCGATAGGCCACATACGATTTCCCGTCAGTCTTCTATTGCAACTATGTCTCTATCTTACACCGTTTACGAGATATTATCACTTATTTCCCAAAATTTAAAGAGGCCACATGACTCTGAACACATCCCTTTTTGGGGGTATTACATCACGCATGCACTTGTACTCCTCTGTATCAATCAGTACACTAAATTTGAATTGCCTAGCTTCACCAATTACAGAGATATGGATTGGGGCCAAATTTAGAAAACGGGTCACGTGACTCTGACTACGTCTCTCTTAGAGGCCGTTTGTAATTGTAAGCTAAATTTTGATAGTCTACCTGCATGCAAAATTTGACGAATCTAGCTTCAGCCGTTCCAGAAATATCATTAAGGACGTCAAAATTTAAAGTGGGTCACGTGACCCTGACCACGACCCTTTTAACTTTTTAAGGGTGCTTTGTCATCCTTACGCTGGGACTTGACATAGTCTTATATGCACGCTTCCGCCCCCAGAGCAACGCGGTTGCTTCGCTCCTGGACCCCACTGGGGGACTTCCGTCCCCCCGTCCCACAAAACCGTCTAATTTGTTGTATCACGTTCAAAAACAATGACACGACTGTTACGACTCACTCTCCGGTTGTCACGGGTGAGGATGACGCGATGTCTCTGATTGTCGTCGAGTCTGCCGGCCGATGGCACCGTCAGTCTCCGCACCACTCGACCGTTGCGCGTCACTATCAGGTACAGCCGTCCATCCTGCAACGAGCCAAACATCTATGTCCGTTCTCCTCGGACGAGAATATGCGCTGACCGCGTCACCGTCACGTGCTGCCCCCTGGTGAGTCATGTTGAGTATGCGCCGCATGCTCGATTAACGTCAGGAAAGAAGACGCGCCCTATTAAGGTTAGAAAAAAGATGAGACAGACGGACGGGCGGACGCCAGACCGATGCATTACGCTTACCGCTGAACGCAGCCAGCGTAACAACATGCCGTAAAATCATTTTATCACCAAGCTAAACACAACCAAAACAACTATCACCAACATATCCGTTTTAACAATCAATCAATCAATCAAACATTAAAAAACACAAGATAACGATTATAATTAGTTAAGCGCCGACAGTTTGTGTCTGCGACACAAATAACCGTCGTTTTGTTGCAACAGATACCGAAAAATACGATTTTCAGGCCGCACCGCATGCACGCAGTGCATAAGATGCGGCCTACTGCTACAGATGTCGCATGTAGCGTGGTCTGTCTGTATGTCTGTGTGTGTGTTGGTTACACGCATGCACCCTGCAAAAATGGCTCAACCGATCCAGATGGCGCTTCGGGGCCGACTTGGGTGAGTCCAAGGAATCATGCATTAGATGGGGTCGATAGCCCCCACAGGAATGAGCAATTTTGGGAGTAGTCCGGCCCACTGAAAAGCATTCGGAGTCTTTGCTCCGGTTTACGCAGCAAAAGGGATCATTCAGTCATCAATAATTCTGCATGCAGCGATAGGGACAATTCAATCCTGTATAACGGCACGACATGCGATGCTGCCTTTTATCAAAATTCTTAGACAACGTGTTTTTCCAGCGGTTATTGGAATCCAGTATACATACCTTTAACGCAAGGTACATGTTGTTGAGTTCGTTGCCCGTGAACCAGATAAGGCCGTTTGGCTCATTCGTCTGGAAAATAAGTTCGAACGTCTCGCGGTTGCTTCGACGGAGGTACGACGGGGGCATCAGGTTGAGGTCGTACATGACCCAGAAGTCTCCTCCGAACACGTGACCGGGTGGCGCCGTGGTCGTCGTTTGCAGTGGAGGGATGGTGCCGCCGTGTGAAGACATGTAGTCGAAGAGCAGGTGCCCGTTGAAGTAGAAGTTACGCATGTAGCCATAGAACGACGTCGGAACGGTCCGGCTGGCGATGGTCTTGCCGAAGATGATAGAGTGAACATCCAGTGTAAAGTCCTGGCCCGGCAGCACGGCTGCAAAGCATGCACAAGTATCACTGTAACCAGTTAATAATAACAACTAGCTATCAATAGGCCGCATCGCCTACACGCAGCGCATAGATGCGGCATATTGCTACAGATTTCGCACGTAGCGCAGCGTGTTGGTCATGGACGAGCTATATAAAAACAGCTGAACCGATCGAGATGTCGTTTGGCTGGCTAACTCATGTGGGTCCAAGGAACCATGTATTAGATGGAGGTCCAGATCGGACGAATACATTCACAGCCGCGAGAGGCGACAAGTCAGCGATGCGGCCTTTTGCAAAATTACTTTGCATACTTGTTTACTTTCACAAAGAAGTGGCATAAGTTGCAAACGGTTAAAGTAAAGATAAAGGCGCATCAATAGGCTATGTAAATGTATTCATTATAAATAAATAAATTTATATAGCGCTTAATTATGAAACTGATCTCTAAAGCGCTCAGGATGGCACGTGTTTAACGGATCACACAGTTTTACCTGTCACTCACACGTTTAAACACGAATGATATGAGCCATCCTGCCTTTACTCCCAGCCCCAGAGCATCACCGCACTTTGACCGGTACTCATTTCCCGTCCCACAGAGGGTAGGAGGCTGAGTTGGCCTGTGTACAAGACATACACATGCTTATCATAGAAAACTAACAGAAAAATCCTACGTGGCCTAACGAACAGCACTGTTGTCAACATCTTGAGTGACTTTAAACGTCACATATAGCACATTATATAATATATAGTATAGATATGACATATGACATATAACATATTATTACTCATTACTCAGTTTGGTTATTGTTTAAGGGTCTTACTTTGCCGCTGTTAGTCCTCGTTAAGGTGCAGGGTCCCCGAAGTCTTCTAAAGGGCTGCAGTTGGGGGCTGACGGAGTAGAGTTTTTACACGCCAGACAATAAAATCTCTGCAAATGCTATTTTTGACGCCCAGCAAACACTATCAACGCATAAAAAGCAGGGAGAGAGAGATGTCAATGTTTATGGTGACGTTATCATGACCACAGCCATTGCCAGATTTCACCCAATCACCCGGTTCATCTGATGAATGCAGACTCAGCGCCAGGCGTTGTCAACTCCCAGACCAAGCCAACAGATTTGAACGGTGAGTTAGCCTATAGGCTGGTGTGGTCAAAAACAAAGGAGACGGACCAACAGAAACTGAACAACGCCTCAGGGGCGTCGAAAAATAGTTCGAAGTTTGGGAGCTGAGGGGATGGCGTGTGGATAGGGGAACCTCCTCCCCACGGGGCGGTGTCTGGGGCTGTGCCCCCTCCACCAGAATAAAAATTAATTTTTTAAACCCGACAACGGCGTGTGGTGGTGCATTCTAATGCATTATCTTTAGCGCTTCCAAGCGTGAAGCACCAGATCTCAGGGGCCCGGGAAACGGGGTGTACATGCAATCCAGGTAAAAAGTTTTGAAAATTAAGTGCGAAATCGTGCATTCCGACGCGCCCCACAAGTTGGGGAGCAGTCGCTGACACTGTTCTGCAGTGTTCGGACGCCCTGCAACGCCTTCAACGCTTTAATACAGCTGGTCGGGTGCCAGGACGGACAGGGCACCTGGCGTGTGAAGTTATAATACCGCTCCATACATTAACCAACATTTCCTTGGAGAACGTCCGGAATTCTCGGCGAACCCAAGCCTGAGAAATTAACGACTACCATAGTTGTAAAACATTTAACATTTTAATGTTTTTTATTTTTCAACAAAAAATATGTACTATAAGAGGCTTGATAAGTCTCTGTAGCTCCTTAACTTAGTCTCAAACTGCAAATGACACTACTGATGTCGGACGTTTTTTCTATGTTTTAAAATGTTTTTATTAAAGTACAAAAACATGTTTTAATGTTTTTATCCCAAAATCTATATTTTACAACTATGACGGCTACGTGCAAAGCATGGTACAGACTGTTGGCTGGGCTACAGTTGTCGACGCGCGCTTCAAGCTGATTGGCGCGACGTTTGATGGTCAGAATATGCCACTGGTTATCGTTCACTGGTCGATCATTTTCACACAGCACCGCCAAACTCAGCACCTGCAGTTAAAGGAGACAGAAATGATCATCTCTGTTCCACAAAAGTCAGACAATGACAGACGAAACCGAAGGATAAAATTCAACACGAATAAGATCGAAATGAGTTAAAAACAGACTGAACAGCACTGTCTTGAAATATAGCTAGCGTACACAAGAATTCTTCGTATTTAGGTACACCTGGATTGTACGTAGGATAGAAATACGCTTAAAATGCATTTTTTGCAGTTGTATAAGATGTGCAACAACAACTCTCCCCAATCCATCAATAACAACTGTAACTGACTCCCATGTGGTGACCAAAAATCCTACGGATAACCATATTCCAGCAAACATTTAACTCGTTAATCTGTCTAGATTTAAGTGACAGAGCAAGTGCATTATACATAAGCACTAAAAGGCTGTATGATTTCTGCATCATCAACTACACCGCACATCACAAATCAATTGCCTTATTTCCAGTCACCATCAACGTTTGACAATGTAAGACAACGAAAGCTCGACCTCTACCTACATGCCAAATTTAACTGAAATCGAAGAAACTTTTTGTGGACGGAAGGACGTACGGACGGACGAACATTTGAGACTCACTTTATTAGGTCGACTCAGAAGAGTGGACCTAATAAAAATCGTTAAAAATCGCGACTTTTCGTCGAAAATAAGCACTGTTTCGAACGTACGGAACGACAATGAACAGAAATACGTGACTTACTTCTGCACTGGAACGTTCAATAAATGTGTCCAGATGAACGTGGCCGTCTTCAAGATACGCCTTCATGTAGTCGTTGTTGTGGCCGTTCCACGTCGTGAAGATGACGCCGTCTTCCTTGGCAGTGCGGAAGTGGATGACGATGTCGTTGGTGTGCGTGATCTGCGTCGGTTGAACGTGGATCTGCAAGTTCACGTGCTCGTCGAACGCCACAATCGGCGCCTCTACCAATACAACAAACTAGATGGTTAATTTGTTAATCCGCCACCCACAAACGGTCTCCCAAATGTGCAAACCTTTCTGGACTGCCGAACAGAGGACTAAACACTCTGTCATCTAACCAATTGTGTTACAGCATTTAGGCCCCGTAACTATAAAAACTATGTCCGTCCTCGTAATACTCGGACAAAAATGTATGCTGGCCGCGTCCAGTGCTGCCCCTGATAAGTCACGTTGACCATGCGCCGCGCATCTTCCCTATTATAAGGTTTTAAAAACATAGGACAGTCAGACAAACGGACGGACGCCAGACCGTACATTACGCTTGCCGCTAGATGTGGCCAGCGTAAAAAATCATTTACAATATGGAAACATGTTTAGTATGACGCAAAAAGGCCAATGAACAATGACAGAAAGCTTGTTCGGTGGTCAACTTCCAGACTTTTTAACGTCCGCCCTTCACGACTGGTCACTATCGGTGACCGCTTATTTTCTACGGCCGGACCACGACTCTGGAACAGCCTACCTGAAGATGTTCAGTCATCCTCGACCTTGTCACTGATAACATTTCGTCAGAAACTAAAATCGTACTTCGGCAGTCATACTTGAACATTATTACTGGCCCGCCTACACATAGTGTAGGGGCCATTATTGTTTTGCTCTATGGCGTCTGTCGTCGTCTGTAACACTCCACGGCGGCACATATGCAACGTAACTCAAGAGGGGGCAGCACGCGACGGCAGGTCAGTAGTGTTAAGTCCCGTTAGGGCGAAACCATGCTCTATAGCCGTGTAGCCATAGTAGACCTTGAGGTTACTACTACTTAGACCAGTGTATAAAATAGTCTCAATGTAAACAAGTATATCCGTAGTCGTAATACTCGGACGAAAATATACGCTGGCCGTGTCGCGTGCTACCCCCTGGTGAGTCATGTTGAGTAAGTACCGCGCGCCCAATTAAGGTTAGAAAAACATAGGACAAACAGACAGACGGACGGATGGACGGACGCCAGATCGTTGCAATACGCATACCGCTAGATGCAGTCAGTGGAAAAATGTCACTATGCTCTTGATCGTAACTTTGGCAAATTCTCATCAATTATCAACATTCTTTCACTGTGAGACGGTCCGTCGACCCGACAGTCGGAATAGCGGACTGGAATCCAATAAATATCCCACCGCACCATAAACATGTCGCTACACTACCGTGTGATTACATATGTCACCTTTCTCAAGTTTTTTTGAATCACAGTGGCCAATGTCCCATCTTCTGTGCCGTCCTGCAGATATAGCCGAGAGCGAAATTATAATTATTTATACAGAAATTTCTATAACGACAAGCTGTCAGACAGTCAGAGTACAAGTAGTTAACCAACCTCTGTGACACCGAATGTCAGTGTAGGCAGTTAGCGCGCAGTAGCAGACCTGGCCAACCCAGCGCTCGCGACAGATTCCTCCGTGCTCACACGACGTCCGAGAGCAGTAGCTGGGCATTGCCGAACAGCCGGTGCGGATCAGGAACATTCCCTGATCAATCCGTAGCTGACCCAGTTCCACAACGTCGCCGTCGTCGAATCGAAGATCCCACAGACAGCCGCGGTAGAAATCTCGCATGCGGGCGTACAGCAGCCAGGGAAGTCGCACCGGGTTTGAAGTTCCGCCAACGAAGAACGTCGAACCCAGATCCAAGGAGCCGTCATCACCGGATGACAGACGATCGTGATGCTGTTGGCCGTCCAGCGTGAAGCGCACAGATCGACTGCTGGTGCGTTCTATTATCACGTGATGTGCTTCACCGTCGTCGACGCCTGTTCCGACGAGGAAGCGCTGGGTCCGACCGCCGAGGTTGAACACGGCGTAGAGGTCGCCGTCACTGAGCTCGACGGCGAAGAAGTCGGACCGATCCTCGCTGGAACTGGACACCATCAGCACCCCGTGACGCTGGATCGTCTTGAAGTTGAACTCGATGCGGCCGCGGCGGCCGGGCGACCAGCGCGGAAGACGCAGGTACGACCTCCCAGACGTGAACGTGACCGACGCCCGCTCCCCTGGAGGTAGACGGTGGCGTGTCGTCGCATCCGGCCCGATGGGAGGTCCAGTTACCGG
>Ga0209780_1005371_pt1 | contig 10110 bp, 6 predicted proteins | sample WorMetexBAHAMAS2_FD_187384 | JGI IMG/M metagenome (GOLD analysis project Ga0209780, IMG submission 187384) | Marine gutless worms symbiont microbial communities from Max Planck institute for Marine Microbiology, Germany - Inanidrilus exumae... | ecosystem: Host-associated > Annelida > Digestive... | reverse complement strand
CTGTCATATACACCATAGCACAGAGCAATTCCAACTATCTTCCCTCTTATCTTCCAGATAAGCACCACAGTTCAGCTGCTGTCTATTCGAAGGGCGGGGAGTCAAGAAAATAAATGCCAAAAAGTGGCAAGAAAAATCATCATCATCATCATCATCATAGGATTATTTATAGTGCACCGACTACAAACGTAAGCCGCCGGTGCATTACAATGTCAAACATTAAAATGGTAAAAATTAAAATAGTAGTAAAATGTTAATAGGATTAGTTAAAAGCTTCTGTAAATAGATATGTCTTCAGCTTCCATTTAAAAATGTTCAGAGAGGGCGATGCACGAATGTACTGTGGAATTAGGAATATTTCCGAGAAACAAACACGCAACGGTCACAAAGGTGATAAATACAATGAGACGAACCAAAACGAGTGGTCCGCTGTGGTCCAAACGCCCGCTTCCGATTCAGCAGCGGTTTCGTTGCTGCATTTTCCTCGTCAGCGACACAGCCGGGCTGGTTGACAGCAACATTGTGGGCATGCTTTGCAGTGCGAGCATGTCCTTTGAGGTCCTTGTGATGAGCACGAATCATGACGTGACAGTACAGACACCGTGCCTTGTGCATGTCACCACTAACAGGTGCTATCCAGCCTATATACAACCAGTGCTGACATTACTCTACACAAGTAGACAATGAATGGTGCCAAAAAATGCGGCAAGTATCTACAATCCTGTTATATAACATTATATCGGTAAGGAGTTTTCAAGCACCACATTTTTGTATTATATAATACATGGATGAGCCTGAACTACAGTAACACATCATCAATATCAATAAATAACTAAAAGTAGTAATGTACTGTGATGTACCGTAATGCAAGCCACGATTATATATAGACAAACTGCCAATTTTAAAACAGATTTTAGAATGACCCAAGTAAAAACAAAATGTCACCCTAACAGGATGACTAGCCCGCCGTGGAATGATGGCCGCCCGACCGCCTGGCCCGCCCGCCGACAGCGTTACAGACGACGACAGACACCAGCAAGCAAGTTAGGCGGGATAGTAACAATACGACAATACAGATAACCTACCTACTGCATACTCAAGAGTAGCCAGCATCGCAAACACATGGTAAGATGGCCAAAACTAAGAATAAGGGAAGAATGATAAAAAATACCATTAAAAATCCAAAAGCGATAAAGAGAACTAATCAGTTGTTGTTAGTAATTCGTTAAAAATGCAAATACTGCTCTGTTGTCCAACTAAGCAGTGAAATTAAGAATTCAGCCTGTTACAATATCATACCTTGAAAGAGAGGGTCGTTCTCCCACTCAGTACGATATTTCTGTCGGTAGCGTTCCCACTGTGACCGACTTAACATGTAGCAGCTTGATTTTGTCTCCTGTCAAACACAACAAAATTTAAATTTTTCTCTTTGTACACTAACGGTTGGTAACAAGTAAGACATTCGATCCATAAAAATGCTATTCCACTAATCCCAAGGCTCTCTTCTGGAACAGGTGCAGGATGACCAGAAATAGAATCACTTGACCCAGGTTCAACTGGAAAAACAGTCATTAAACGGAAAGTTGTACAGAACATTGACACTTTTAATGACTTCTATTCCAATGTTAACTGACTTTAATTTATTTTGCACAGATGAACTAGGTGTAAACCATACGTAATTCATTTTGTCATGGTCAGCAGGACCACTTAGACTAAGCACTATCTCAAGTCAATTCCGCCTTTAAATCAATTACAATGTGCATAAAAACTGCCATATTTTATTGACCATAGAGCACAATGCCTGTGGCATTGGACGAACATAATATCATCATCATAGCAATTTTGATGATGTATTGGAGACATTAACAATAATAGCAGTTAGTTTTTAAACATTTATCAGAAGAAATACATCAATACATTTTCAACACATATACACCAAATAATAAAACAACAAACATTGAGTATCTAGCATCCTTCACTATGTTGGAATTATCTGTGCATTATCTATGTCACAAATCTGAAAGGCACTTTATGTATGAGATGGTGTTTAAATTTATGCAAATTATATGATTTGCCACATGTCCAGTATACAAATTTTCACAACAGACAACAGCAGTATACTACCAAGATCTGCCAAGATGTTCAACAACAGAGTAATTTATAATGCAAATATTCCTATCTACTTTTTGCTACATTAAAATTGGAAATTTCAGCAAACACTTGATTTGCTCACCATTCGCTTCTTGCCTGTTGTAGCAACTGCCTCGGATGAATCTGTGTAACATTCACTTACAAATGTGACTGCTGAGATAGGAGCTACAAACGATCACATTACTCATCGACCTCTACCTACATACCAAATTTCATTCTAATCGAAGAAACTTTTTGTGCACGGACAGACGGACAGACGGGCCGACAAACATTTGAGACCCACTTTATTAGGCCGACTCGGAGGAGTCGACCACTTTACTAGGCCGACTCGAAGGAGTCGATCTAATAATAACTGAGATAATATGTCAAAGCCATTGCGAAAGTTCACCTAGTTCATTTGATGAATGCAGACTCAGCACCGAGGTGGCCGCCAACCCTCATACCAAGCCAATCGACTTGGACTGTGAGTCCGCCAGAAAGAAATGGTAGCTACCATCCACATCCACCATCACCATTTTATTATTACTCAGCCCGAGAGCTGATACTCATTTTACCGCCCCATGGAGAGTGGAAGGCTGGGTCAACCTATGCACTGCAGTAAGGGTGTGCAGCCCATGCCCTAGGCTGTATATCGTAGTAACTGTCATGATAAACACAACTGCCCGCAAAATATTTCACATGCGGTTGAGTTCCTAAATGCAAAGACTGGTACTAAAAATTCTCCAAACAATCCATTAATAAGTCAAAGATATACCACATGGAGAAGAATTGGTCGTTTTCTGCAAAGACTGGAAGAATTTATTATACTTATTGACAGCATCACCACCATCATCATCATCAGCAACATCAGCAGCCTTGATACACACGTCACAAATATCCAGTTGACACGTGCCTTACCGCACCTTAGTTTAGTAAGTAAAGGTATACTGGGTATACCGCAGTCCTAAGGGCTGTACAGGCTGGTGCTGGTCTCGGTTTTCCGAGGCATATAGGCCTGGCCACAGATGACATCAGTCATAAACCTAGCATTAAGTTGCCTTTACTTTCTGCCAGGCTCACAGTTACCTTCACAGCTTCAGAGCATCATCGCCCTTGGTTGGTACCAATTTATGCTGCCTGATGACGGTTGGTTGGAGTTTAATGGCGCTTTCAATACTATTTACAGCTTGATGAACACAGGCAGTTGTGTATGAACGACTTGCCTATGGTCACTGCGTGACAACACTATGGCCAGGGATTGAACCAGTAAGCTGTAGACTGCTTGTTCAATGCCTTATCCATTGCATCACCACACCACACACCACAGTAAGTAAGTATAAACTAACATTTAAATAAAGCACCATTACCAAAGACTGTCAGATCAGGCTGATAAAAATGCCCAAACATTTGTGTATTCAACCAGCTATGAAGCACTGCCATTTTTGGTACAAGTGTATCGTCATCCACTGCATTCGTCATTTTGCAGATCGTTCGAGCTACCATCGGCGGCCGAGCTTTCTCTGCAGCCGCGACTTCCATTTGTAACAGCTTGCGTGAAGCAGTTCATTCTTCGGCATCCCTGGCGCTGTTCCGAAAGTCACTAAAGATCGAACTGTTCAAGCGATCATAATATTGGCTGATTGATAGCTAACTACACCAACATGTGACTCGCTGTTCTTTTGTTACGTGACCTAGAAGTATTTTGGACTATACGTCACGTAAATGACAATTCTGTGTTACTAATTAACTAAAAAATACCTGTAATCCCATAGGTATGCAAAAAGCCAAAACAAAGAAAGCTATGTGTTGCACGGTGGCTCAGCAGTAGGGCATTGGACTTGCGATTTACAGGTTGCGGGTTCAATTACTGCACGGTCGACTTTTACGTAACATAGGTCAACTCAGCCTTGCATCCCTCCGGGGTCGCTAAATTGAGTACCTGCTTCGGCTGGGGGTAAAGGTGGGATTCTCACCTCTGTCGGGCGGCAGGTAACACTGTGTGATCCCATATGGCATGTGAGTTTCCGGTGAAGAGCTAAGTTGATGCTAAACTGTTATACACTGTTTACTTTACTTACTTACTTTACATTCCTTCCTTCAGAAGTCAGTGACTGAATGAACAAAAAATGAAATGCAGTGAGTAATTCCCAGGAGTGCCAACCAGACATATGGAAACACTGCACTAATCACTCATTGGCATCAAAATGGCAACAGGCTAAACCAAGTTCACTGGTCAAAACTGTGTGCATCTTTGTCAGTAACATTATGTTTGATAGTTAACAAATGACATGGTCACGGTTTATCTTACCATGCTAGATGCACATACGACTCTGTTATCATTACAGACTTTATCGTCAGACACAAATTCCACTTCTGCACACAGCATAGCAACACCACATCTGATAAAACACATGACAACTGGCACGCATGCTGTTAATATAAGCAAATATTCAACTAACAGCAAAATTACTGCAAATCACAATTTTAAAAACAAGAAGCTCATTAGTGATCTGCAGTAAAAAATGTTTCTATACTGTACCATTTTGGAGACATTTTTATAGTGTACATGAATGCCAGTTACTTTAAGAAGTCCTTCATTCTCAAAAATTACCATTACAAACATCGGCTACAAGCACTTTCAATTCGTGGGTGAAAATATGCTGGCCAATACTTGATTGACAGAGTTAAGGTTTTACGTCCCACCCAACACGAAATAGATCATTTCGGAGACATTCTTTCAGCCAATTTCTTGGCTAAGCAGTGAATAGCTAATACTTGCTACCTTTTCTGAGGTATAAGGCATAGAGGTTAAAGCCATTCAATTGATCACCTAAATTTTTTAATCACTACCAGCTTATTATCTTGTTACTATTGTGCACCAGGTTAAGCACATCTACGCAGATATTGCAAGACTGAGCCCAACACCGCTCAGTCAGTTAGTTAGATAGTTGGAGTTTAGCATCCCATATTTTCAGCACAAAGATGGCTATATCATAACACAAAATCGACACACACAAAAACTGAAGCCAGGTTTAGTCACCCCCTACGACATCTGGCCTGAAAACGAAGTGGGACTATTCTGGTAGAATATGGGAAAGGATGGAAAAGCAACAAATAGATGAAGCGAGTAAGAAAGGGAAAAAAGAGAAAGTAAAAGATACTAAAAGATAGAGTAAAAGGTGGGGAAGTGAAGGGATAAGGGGGGATTGCCCCGGGCACATTAAGCCACGCTCAGTCTTGCAATTCTGAACGGTATTGGGCTGCACTCTGCAGATTATCTAGACCACACAGTACCGATACAGTAAACTAAAACCTGTATTGTTGAGCAATCTGTAGCTATTGCTAACATGCTCAGCACACGATGCATGATCTTTCAGCTGCTGATAATGAGCAGGCAGCAGAACTTGACATCTCATACATCGTGCCTTATAAACATCGTCCGTCACTGGCTCAATCCATTCTAAACAGTATCAACAGAAAACCATTCCAGTGGTCATCATTTTAAAGATGCATCTGGTTAAATGGTGGTCTGTAAAAGTGTGTAAAAAAAGCCTTTAGAGGCTGCCAGTCAGGCATCTACACAGACCAGATTCCATTCATGACAGTGAAACTAAAACCAAGTCTGTCGGGTGTGAGCACATCCTACAACTGTGAACCACTGTTTTCACTGCAGTCTCAAAAATACTATACAAATAAATTAGCCCCGTGTGGGACTGACGGTCGACTCTTCACAAGTGATGTTTATGCCAAGTTCAAAGTCACGTGACACAAAAACTAGAACAAATATAAAAAATGTGGCCTGATCAAATTTAGATATTGTATCCTAGTTTAGGAATCAGTGGTCAGTTGCTAGCTGCCACTATAAATGGCGGAGGAGATAGCTGTTGACACTGGAAGGATTTCCAACTTTCAAGGGCTCATGACCTTGACCTTGCATCGGGTCATACTGCATACCATCGTGCATCACTCATCGACCTCCACCTACATACCAAATTTCATTGGAATTGAAGAAACTTTTCGTGGACGGACATAAGGACAAACGGACATTTGAGACCAGCTTTATTAGGCCGACTCAGTTTACAAGAGTAATAGAGTGTGGTGCAAAAAATAACCATGGTTCAAAGTAATTTGGCAAAAGGTCACATTGCTGTCTAGTCACCCCACATGGCAGAGAATGCATACATCTGCCACATGTGCTGTGCTAACACATTCACCTAAGGCGACAGGTGAACAATGCACAATGCAGTCATGCACAGGTACACTACAATGGCCACTGGCCAGCACACACCCCCTCAAAAGTACCCCTTCCCTTGGATGCATCTGGACCCAATCTAATACATGGTTCCTTGGACGCACAAGTCAAACTGCAAACAGTATCTCCATCTGTTCAGCTGTTTTTTTTCCACAGCTTACCCGTGTGCCCGACACATAGACAGACAACACAACATCTGTGGAAATAGGCCACATCTATGCACTGCATGCAGGCAATGAGGCCTAAAACTAGATAACAGCGACTATGAGTCAACTGCCACTGTACACAATTTTGTTATCAGCTGCTGAAAATTCTTTCACCATCAGAGTCGCCAGTAAATTTGCAATAAAAATACTGTTGCAGATCACCCTATATCTTAAACATGTCACTATACAACCTTGTGAAATATCTGTCACTTACTAGTTAACAGTTCATTGTGTCACCATGTACATTAACAAAGCATAAAACTCTTGCCCATACACCACATAATCAAACACATAATGTCACTAACAGATATCAAAAATATCAATCAAAGCCAGGTAGAAATTACACACCTACTACATAATGCACAGTAATAGTACACACCTTTAAGCAATGGATCAGTATTCCACTTTGACCGATATCTACGTGCATATGGTCGTCTTGCTTGATTACAATGACTTAATGACTGTGAACAACAGAAAAACACTACAACCTCTAAAACAAACAATGCATATCGGAAAATATGAGTACATAAAATCCTTACTAATCGTGCCTTGCAAGAAACTATTTCTATACTTATGACGTTTACTGTATCAATAACTTAAATTTACAAAACACATAGACATAACTAAACAATCATAATATTCTCCAGTCAAATGTCAAGCAGAAATTTTATTGAATAACAAGTTAACGATGTCACAACATTGCATGAATTAAAGAAATTAATTTACATCGCAATTCAAGCACCTGATGACTAGATAGTTGCACCACTGCACTGCCAGATATGAGGACAGCCTTTCCAGATTTCTGCAGCTTATTTGCATTGCTTTTATGACACCGGGTATTCACCCTGTTAACTGCACGTAAATACCATTGAAGTTAACATAACAACATGTACAATTATGCATATTTACAAGTCAAAGAATATCACTTTAAATGGTTAAATTGCCTAATGTCTACTACTTCTGACTTATTATGATTGTGACTAGAAAAGGAAAGAAAAAAAAAGTATCTATATAGTGCCACTATGTATATCTCAAAGCTCTCAGGCATGAATCACAGTTTTACCTGCAAGTACACCATGCCTACCTTTCCTTCGTAAGCGTTCACCAGATGGCGCCACCCCTAACTGAGGTAGGAGACTACTGTTGCTGCTGCTACTACGATAACACATAATACAGTATGGTGGGCTAAGATAAAAATGGATGTTTGGATATATGGATGTTTGGTTTTAAAGTAACAGACACATTTGTGTAAAAATTTGAGAGGAAGAATTCACAGATGATATAGTTACCCTGCTACAGCAAGATAGATGGTTATCGCACATCGGCGTCGGTCCACACAAACGGACCGGCGCCAATTCAATTCACAGTGGATCGGCAACAGTTCAGTATCAGTACCAAGACTGGTTAATTCTATAACTTTAAAATCTAAATTAAAAGCACACACGTTTCATCAGGATTAAAACACTGAGGATGCTTCAGCCATCCAGCAACTCTGATTTGTTTATAAACCAGTTTTCGGTCAGATAAGAACAGATCACATTAATACATACCAGCATGAGTAACGTCATCTTCATAGACACGAAGATCAAGTGTGCACTGTTGACTGATTTCTACTGAGTGATGATCAGCTGTCATGATGTTTATATACCATGTGCTATATACACAAACATCATAAAAAGCAATTAGTACTACTCTCCTCTATATTGTGTACAACTGCCAAGCTGAATAAGACTGTATCTCATATGTGGTACCACACGCCAGTTGCACTGGCTTCCAGTCCGTCAACGAGTGCGGTTCAAACTGGCCTGTATCATGTACAAGTCACTACATGGTCAGCTCCCCTCCCCCAGTACTTGGTCGATGATGTCCAGCTTCTCGCTGACAGCTGACGGCATCTCCTCCAATCAGCCAACTACACAACATGCGTTGTCTCACGAACACAGAACAGTTGTGGAGACAGAGACTTTTCTGTTGCCGGACCCAGAATCTGGAAAGATCTGCCACCAGAACTGCGACACGTAGACATCAGCTTTGGACAATTCAGAAACATGCTGAAATTGTATCTCTTTAAACTTTAGTCAGCCATGGCGCATCGTGACTTTTTTATTATTGCACCTTAGAATCTCTCTTATTTACTTACTTACACATCTGTTAGCTAATAGTCAGCAGTACTTTAACAGGTACGGTAATTTAAAGACAGGTGTGACATCGGTCTTACGATTACAGGGCGCTGAGGAGTTTTGCACCACATGATGTTATCTTCTTATTACTGGCCCACCTACACACAGTGTATGGGCAGTATTGCTTTGCTCGCTGGCATCTGACGTCGTTTGTCGTCGACTGTAACATTCCACGGCGGCGCTACGTAACTCAGCTGGGGCAGTATGCGAGGGCGGGCCAGTAGTGTTAAGTCCCGTTAGGGCGACACCTTGTTTTTAATACAACGACGACTCACACAGGCAGTAACAGTGCAGACACGTCATTGCAGCGCAATATATGTGAAAAACTTCATTATACAATCATCTATATCTAAGAAAAACGCCCAATTGAATAAGAAAACAACACACACAAAATCGCATAGAATGTATAACTTCCATGATGCATGGTGATGGGTCAATTATTTCATTTCAATGACACCCACGTCAGTGACATCATCCTCGTAGTCATCATTCCGAATAACTGAAAATCAGGGCAACCGGGAATTCATTTTTGAGAGTTACAAATCCTCTTTTTAGTATCCAAAATTCCTAAAAATTCCAGTTATCAAGCAGTGTGTATTTTGCGCAGTGCGGATTCTCTTAGCTCTGATTCGTCTGTCATCAAGTGACCATAGTTTCAATCTAACCAATCTTTCAACATATGAGAGATGTTTCAAATGTGGTATCATTCTCGCAAAACACTTCGCCGGAAATTCACTACCAAACTGACCCTCTACGGGATGTCTAGTTTCCACTTTTACCGTTAGAATCAATCCAATATTGCGTATTACAAGAGCTCATCAGAAGATGAGATAGCGAACGTCAACGTTTTACGACGACATCGCACATGTAGAGGCAAGAGCATACGCCCATTAAACTGAGTTCCTAATTTCTACTGTAACTAAGCGTCAATGCGAATCTATGTACTGCAACCAATCATCTATGCGCCTCGCATATCATCAAACCGAGTTATCAGAGTTTTTTTGCCTAAATAATGCTGAATAAGGAAACAGATGGTATTAATATGGCCATAAACTATCAAAAGTATATTCTGAAACCGAGGTAAAACTAACAATTGTTTTACGACGACATCGTACACGAATTCGGTAAAATAATACAAAATAAGGGCCATTTCGCCGTTCAAGGTCATTCAAGGTCGCCGATATTTGTACCAATCGAAAGCTCATATACGACTTGTTATCAAAACGATAGCTAGGCCAGTACTGCGCATTAAGTCTTAAATTTATCAATCTGCTAGGAATTTATACCGTGGGCGTCGCGCGGTCTCTCTGCAAACGTTTACTACTAGCCAGAGTAATCGTAA
>Ga0209780_1005370_pt1 | contig 10110 bp, 6 predicted proteins | sample WorMetexBAHAMAS2_FD_187384 | JGI IMG/M metagenome (GOLD analysis project Ga0209780, IMG submission 187384) | Marine gutless worms symbiont microbial communities from Max Planck institute for Marine Microbiology, Germany - Inanidrilus exumae... | ecosystem: Host-associated > Annelida > Digestive... | reverse complement strand
TTTGAACGCAGCACTAGCACTCGATCCTGTCGAGTGTCGAACTGTTTTGACAAGCGCTCATCAGGAGATGAGGGATAGCAAACGTGAATTTTTTTACGACGATATCGCACACGTAATTCAAAATACCAAAAAAAAAATCCTACCTGTGGTATTCGAACCCGAGATCCTTGTGGTAGCGGTAGTGGTACGGTACACTACTAAAGCATGCGGCCGCCTTGCCGTATATGCGACCGTTGGATTAAATCAATTCATATACGCTTATTATAGTTCCAATCGTGCAAATTGTAAATTCCTTTTGGCCTAATGTCGATATAGTTACTCACAATTATAACAGTATGAAAAATTGCATGCTACAATAAAGAATTCATGTAAAGAAATCGCTAACATACGTACGACAGCTATATCGCCAGAACAAACACCGGTAAGTAAAAAATATTGATGGACATTCGAGTGACACTCCTATGATTCTGAACTGTCGATAGCATCATAGCATGTATACCGTATCGTAGTAAGTGATATATTGCTAAAAACTAGATGATTTGGGCTACATTTTGGCGCTCAAAGTTCGGGTATATCTTCAACCGCTTTTACGTAATGCGCCCGGAAAGCTGCTAATTAAAGTTCGGTGATATAACGTAAAATAAGGGCCATTTCGCCGTTCAAGGTCATTCAAGGTCACCGATTTTGGTACCAATCTAAATCTCATATACGACTTCCTATTAGGGATTAATACTAACTTAATTACTTCCTATCTTGCACTGTTTCGGAGATACAACATACCAAATGTCCAAAATTGCTATACTTGGCTACCCCTCTTGCGTTTAAACCCCCTCCCCCCGACGAAGGGGTTCCCTGGGATGATCTTCGTAAAATTTTCCGTGGATGTCAATGGATGGACAAGGTACCAAATGACGAAGAAAAATTGCCGACGATTTCAACTGGCTGAGTAGGGCGCACGAACGTTACTGGCAGACGACAGACGAAACGGCGATAGCATATAGCGAACGTGAACGTAAGTTCACGTTCGCTAAAAACGGATTCCTGTCTTCATAGTCTCCATTCGCCTAGACAACCGGCTGTCACCTTAAGGCTCAGATCTTCTCAAACCTTCCCCAAACGTTATATGAGCACACAGCGCTACTGTTCGTTCACATAATACGGCCTTAATCATTACCATCCGACGTGTGTTCCTCATTTCGATTTCATTGAATTATCAGAAGACTCCATTAGGACTAGGGGTAACAGATACAAACTTACTTAACATCACTGTCATTACGACTTAAGAAAATATAGCCTACTTATACCAACCGTGTTATACCCATATAGAACAGTTTATCCAATTATGATAGTTTCTGCAAAAGCGGTTAACACCTTTAAACGGCGCATAGACAAATTCATGATCTGATCAAGACGTGTTGTATTATTATAAAGCAGATCTCCATGGCATCGGAAACCGCAGTACTATAGTGTAATATTTTGTGAATCAATAATATTGTTATTTAGTCAGTATTACTCAAATACAGAGGCCTTTGAGGCCTGCTTCAGTGCTTCCGTTTTCTCCATGTGGCGATGAGCATAAAATTAATAAATCCTAGTTATTTTGTCATTGTCTGTGCTCATCCTGGTTTTGCTACTTGTTAGTTGTATTAGTGTAACGTTGCATGTAGGCTATCTTATATCACTGATTCATTTGTGTTTATTATGCTTTCATCACTGTATGTATACGTATTTACATATTGATGTACTGATCTATTCAGCTGCACAGCTGTACGTCGATCTGTCTAATAAACTTACTTACTTACTTGCAGGTCACAACTACCAGCTATAGCTAGCTTCCTCTATCCGATAGTACCAAAACCCTTTCTATAGTAATAGTATACTCCAACGCCTTCATGCTAAGTCGTTAGCACAAACTCTGTCAGAATTTCGCCAAGATCTTTGGCATAAAAACTAGAGAACCCGGGCTATTTTGTAGTGTTGTTTGCGTTATCTTACGTTTGAAAGCCGTAGAACATTGACTTGTGACAGACAGAGGGCAGACGCATGATGACAGCATATACCGAGCTAGCATAGCGTCGCGCGGTAAAAATCTACTTAAGGCGTGCGGCCTCAGTGCTAGTATTGGCATTGTTGACAACTTGACAACTGCGAAAGCACTGCAGACAACAGACTAGCGAAGCGTGAACGACCAACACTCGGCGACAACCGCGCTGTTATAGCGCAATGTCATTCGGCCTATGACGTAGACGTCAGAGATAAAAACAACTTGAGTGTAATACGCGTTGCGTAAATTTGTAGGCGACGTACGTGTCGAACGAATCGTATCAGCAAACGTGACTTCGTCGAATATGTTAAAAGGTAGGGCCTAACTAACGGTGAACATGCATCTTACAACCGCACACTAGGGCCTAATAGCTATCTGAGCTATAGGCGCACGAATGAATGAATAGATGTCATTTCATGATCATCATCATCATCATCGCATTTTATCCTCTCAGCAATTTCAGTATTGCAGTGAAACGTGGTGTAACATAGAATAAACTAGAAATGTGGGCAATTAGCGATGCATTGCCACATGAGGCCGCCCGAGCCCCCAATCCTTCAGCCTGCCAAGTTTCAGCGCAATCGAGCGATGCGCGGCTGAGTTATTGCGATTTTACTGAACCCTCCCCCAGAGGGGGCCTTAACTCCACCACGTATCTCGGAGACGGGTGGTAGAAACGCTACCAAATTTTTTGTGGACATAGACCCATCATCGATCCTACACGCTATTAAATGGATTTAATAAATATTGCTTCGTTTCGAAACTACGGCCAAAAATGTTAAAAATTCGAGGGTTTTGACCACTGCAAAAATTAGGGGAAGGCTGGGCGAAATATTTGCGGTGCGTTATCGAGTTCGACCTAGGCCCTAACATGTGGTATAACTTTTATGACGCTCTTCTTGGTAGTCGCGGAGATTAGATGTGGAGGTTTTTAAAGTTTACGCTAAAAAGGACAGCAGTAAAACCTAAGGCAGCCCGACTACTAACGTACGTCGGGAGGCCTAATTATATGTACACAGCATAAAACATACAATCATGAGACAAAAACAGCTTGCAGGCTGCAAAAACATACAAAAGTTAACTAATAAAATCCTACAACCTAAGGTATACAAGACAGATCACACAGATGAACAGTTACATGTCTGTCTGTTTGTCTGTCCGGTCATATAATCCCCAAAACCGCAGTCCAAATTTCACCAAATTTTTCTGTACATGCTATAACTTATATCATGTTGCCGTGGCTCGGTCCTCCGCTGACGGTAATACAATGCAGCCTATACTTCTCGTTTCGTATGACGTCATGTTTTCACATATTGGAGCGAATTGGCTATAATCAAAGACAACGCCTATGTTTCGTCGAGTTGGCCATGTGGCGGCACCGGGGTCGAAGTCTGCCATCTCCGATCGCATTTTCTGTATGTGCTTTTCTTTTTCACATGTTGCATAAACCAAATAAAAGTAAATAGTTGTACGTTTCCTGTTTTTCACTGTCTGTATTACAGGCGTGGGTTGGTATTACGACGACAAGCTAAACGAGGCCGTTCACAGATACCACGAACTGCACGTTTGTCAGTCACCGCAGTTCGAGCAGGCTCAGTTTCTTTATCTCCATGTCCTGGAAGAAATCAGAAAGTATTTGTCAAATGGGGCAGCGATCCATCATCACCTAGAGCCGATCGAAGACGCTGTAGTGTCAGGAAATACCGGTACAGCAAAAGACGGCTTCGAATTTCGCGTTCACTTTGTTATGGTAAGCAACGTCATCGCAGACTGTTTTGTCATTATTGACTTATAAACCAGTGACACTTACACTGCACGTGAACGGAGAAATAACAATACCGTACAGCAGTCGGCAGTATAAGATGTCGTTTTAAAAACTGTAACTAGAAATAGGCATCAGACGCTACACAATGTATATCTCTCTGCAAGTCTTGGTCATTATCAACACATTCGTGATCGTTATCGGTCTGATGATGAGCTCAGTACGGGTGACACCACGAGTCCTGATCGACTTAGAACAAGTATGTCGGTCCTCCTTATTGTCAGGCCGAAATGTACGCTGGCCGCGTCGCATGCTTGCTGCCCCCTGGTGAGTCACGGTGAGCAGGCCTGTGCCGACGAGGCAGACAGACGGACGGACGCTAGACTGTTACATTACGCTTTCCGCTGGACACGGTCAGCGTAATAATGCCGGTTTTGTACATCAGTGCATGTGTCGGGAAATAATTAACATAATTGTAACAATTAGTCACATTTTGTTGCCGAAATTCCGCGGCATCGAAAATTGCCAATTTCACATATCCCACGTGCATTTGGCGCCTCCGCTGGGGTTATCCCGTTGGAATTGCACCAACATCATTGACGTGGAAAATCACAGAATTGAGGCCACCATGTGGCGTTGATTGCTTGGTGGTCGGTTAAGTCGTTTAGCACAATACCAGCGTGTGACATATGGTCGGACATACAGACAGACAGACAGAGTTGCTGTATCAGTATCGCGCTGCGCATAGCCATGCTGACGCGCGATAAAAAAATTATAGTAGGCCTATATGCGACACGATTTATTTGTTGATTCTGGCGCTACATAAATTGTTTGCTTTCTTAACTTCCTTACTTACTTTCTTCATTACTTATTTACTTCCTTACTTATCTACTTCTCTAACCAGGCCGGAGGTCATAGGAGTCGACCGAACCTGGCTTTAGTTTTTTTGTGTTTATTTTGCGATGTAGTAGGCCTTTACTTTGTTATGGATGCATGTTTGCTTTTGTTGCGTTTGTTTCAGCCTTTCAGTACCTAGCCAAGAGATTGGCTGGGAAGAATGTCTACAAAATGACCTATTTTGTCGGGTGGGACGTAAAACATTAATTCAATCAATCAGCACTCAATCATAAGCCTATAATTTATGTAAATTCGTTTTGTTGCATATGCAGCGGCCAGAGAACGACAGTGCTCTGGAAGAAGACGTTGCCTACTTTAATCCGTTAAAGGCCATGCTAAAAGTGAACTCGGAATCAGAACTGGGAGAACTGTTAGCTCGCACGACGCTGAGTTACAACAGCATCCTCAGTCACTTGCGTTCGCGGAATAAATGTGTCAATCCGGCCAAAGCGGCGGTTCTGGTCAGCAGCCTACTGCAAGTCGCCGTTGACCAGTCAGTAGCATTGCGGGACAAAGTCCGACTGGTTTCGGAAGGGCAAGTGGTTCGACTGGAGGTATATCCCGATGTCGGACGACTACTGTGGGGCAGGCTGGCGTGCACTGTCATTTTCATACCCGGCTTCGAGCTAAATGGTCACTCCTATGTGTCGCAGCCAGACAACGGCCAATTTACTTCCGGTCACCGGTGGAGTCGGACATTCACCGTCGAAGAGCAAAAGAAACTCAAACTGGCGGACAAGAAAGATCACGGGTGTCGTATGATGGTCCTCAGAACTTTGAATATTCTCCGCCGTCGGGTGCCGTCACTGGCAGGTTTTGGAACTTAATTTGCATTTTTACTAGTCTTATCATCGCGAGGGAGCTGCTTGGTCCCTACATCGTTTAGGTTGTCCAAGCAGAATAATTCGGCACCTGGCAGACGACAATGACGATCTTCGACGACTGGGAAGGGTACCGGTAGGCCCAAGGAAAGTAATGGCGAACGACCAATCGCCACGTGTGTCATCGTCCGGTTTAAGTTGATGAAATGAAGCAGTGACCGCACTTAGAGAAGTGTCCTAAGTAATTTGGTAAAAGGCAGCATCGCTGACTTGTCACCCTTCGCCGCTGCGAATTGAATTGTCCGTTTGACCCCCCATCTAATACATTGTTCTTTCGACCAACACGACTCAGCCCCAAACGGCATCTCGATCGGTTCAGCCATTTTTTTGCACAGCATGCCCGTCTGACCAACACAGAGACGAACGACAGACCATGGCTAGGCTAGCATAGCGTCGCGCGGTAAAACGTATGATAAATCAGCATGCAGTAAGGACGACGTAGTGGTTCGTAGTAAATCGTAAACATGGTAATGAAACTGACAAAATATGGCAGTGACTTGGAGTGTGGCTGATCGATTTATTCGGATGAATATGGTATAGGCCTACCGGTTTATGTCCATAAGAACCACAAAACGAGTGTTTTTCTAGTTTAATTTAATCTGCTTAATTCGTTGTCGACGTTTAGCGTTACAGTCGTCGATCTGAAATTTTCTGCCCGCGCAGCCCTCCGACTGCGAGTCGCTTCGCTGACTGTTGCCTCGTTTGCCAAACACAAAGGCTTATGGGGCCTACTTGTTTTCTTGCCTGGGCCAGTGCACTGCATTTGAAAACGGTTCGAGTAGTCTACTATTCGCCAAGCTAGTCACCGTGTAACTTACTGTAGCCCATAACCTGAAAGTCCATTCACCGGATGACCGACCATCGAGGAACTTATAACAGGGCGTCGAATCGTCTGCTCAGTTTACACAGACTGCTAATTCACGTAATTTGTCGAAAAGTCGAGAGCAACAATTTTTATGCATTAATAGAACGTGATCATTAACGTCGTCGATGCATAATATTAACATCAGAAGCAATTTTCACTACAGAAATTGTACTCAAAGTACAAGTATTTAAACAATGAACACACAATACAGGAAAATGTCATTAAATCTAGCATAACACGATACAGCTTGGAAAATATGCAGTTGAACGAAGTTTCTCGGCACGGCCATTATGCTGCGAGGGCTCGCTACACACGATGGTTACCCATGACGCCAAGGCAGTCGCGACGGTACGGTTTTATCTCCGTTTGTCTGTGTGTCTGTCAGTTTTCCGCATGATGTCTCAAAAACCGATGCAGCCAAGATCACAAAACTTGACATATAAATGTTCCACGATGAATCCTGTAAACCCATTCATTTTGGGTCAGAAGGTCAAAAGCAAAGGTCATGAGTCACAAAAACATTGCCGGCGTGGGTCTTTGCGCTCTTGTGCTGCTTCTTTGGTTTTAACTTGCGATATCTCTGATATACACCAGTAACGCCTTGTAGGAGAATTGACTTTCGACGGATAATTACCGATGAATAGTCGCTCACTCTATACACCCTGAGGACTTTTACATGCACTATACAATTTGCAATTCATTAGGCCTACTATCGAGTCTTAATGTCATCATCATCATTATCATCATCAGTGTTTTAAGCCATTTGCCGAACGCGATTTTGTGATGCGTTTTTCAGGTCTGAATCCGTACTATCTTAAGACGGCGCTGTTGCGAGAGGCTGACGAGACATCCAACTGGTCCAGAGGAGATGCTGGTCGTCGTCTGATGGGTGTACTGAAGCAGCTTGAAACGGCCATCTCCACGGCCAAGTTACAGCACTACTACATGCCCAGCGTCAACCTGCTGAGCGGCTTGACATGGGCAGACACCAGTGAGTTGAGTCCATTCGGCCACGTACGGTGCCTGCTGAACTCCAAAGCTGAAATGATGAACGTTCTCGCTGAGTGACACTAAACAGAAAGAGAGCGAATATTTGTGGCCTCTAGCTCGGTTTTAAATTCATTTTCGGTTTAACCCATTTTTGCCCAGAGTTCCAAAATGGGGACAGTGACTAAGGAATTCGACGCCAGGCTGGCTAACAGACCATTTTTAGTTTTGACTTTCGGGCACTCTGCCGCTCAGTGTTGAGCTCCAAAGTGCCGGAAAATCCAAACTAAAAATGATCAGTTAGCCATAATCTTGTATCCATATACACATAGACATCTATAGTGACGCCTAGACACCTGCATGTACAATCACACGATGTATACTATAGACTTCTTTTGTAACTTCAAATCAACGCTGAACAGGATTCACAACCACACAGTATGTAGGTAGATCTGTGAAAAATAAGGTTTTGTTTAAATTAAATGTTACTTGACTTAGGCCTAAGAACAATTTTGCATGCATCAAGCTTCGTTGTAGCTAATACTGAATTTTTTGTTACAAAGCTTGATTTTAAAAATTTATTTCATTGAAATGTGGTAATATGCAGGACTAGACGTATGCATTTATTTTGTGATTTGTGATAATAACAGTTTGTACTCTGTTCTGTCGTCTTTCCTGTTTGGCATCGCAATAACAGCAACCAGGTGCTCTTCGTCCGACCAATGGCATAGCCGATTATATAATCTTACGTATAATGCCCGGTCGCCAAAAAACTATCGAAATAAACTAAACTAAAAAAAACTATCAGACCGTCAGACCAGCTATATAGGAATGCCGGTGACGCACGATTAAAATCCACTGCACGCCGGCGCCGCCAGTAAGTCGGTATGCAAAAAACCTATAGTCTCGGTACATATTGACATTTTTGCCACCTACGTGGAGGAGCAATGGGTAAGCAAAATATTATTTACAGCCAGTGCGTCACGGTGCATGCGGTACTGCTCACCTGCACACGTCATTCATGTAAGTAAGTAAATTAATAAGTAAGTAAGTACGGTTAGTAAGTAAGTAAATCATTATTACTCATCAACAAATCGGTTAATTCATGCAGGAGTATACAGCGTGTCGATGCACACAAACATATCTCTGTCGTCAACTTTTTGGCATATGATTGGTACCACCAAAAATGCTCAGCTGTCGCCGAGAGACCCGCGCGACGTTCTGTGTCAGTTGAAATCGTGTCAGCTTTCTGCAACAGTCGCTTTTCTCCGCTACTTGCATAGTTTTGCACACGCTTCGTCACAAGAGATTCAGCTATCGAACAGCGAGCATGCGATGTTCCTGCAACGGACTGATAGACTGGCAACCTTTTCAGCGTGCTTTATTAAAATGCAAAAGGTTATAAGTTTTAGTATTAGTTAGTAAAAATGACACCTGTTTAGGAATAATAGTGATGGAATATTGTTCGTGGCACCAGTATTTAATAATTATTTAGAAATTACATTAATGTTAATATTGTAATATTATATTTTATGGGTAGCGCGGCGAGCGCCTCACTATATACGGATCGTTCGTTATGTTATTTGTGTCAATGTCAACAATAGATTTATGTAGCGCATAATCGCAAAGCCTCTAATGCGCTGTGTACGCTAACTGTCAAAAGAACTTGTCGGATCTCGAAGATAGTCTGGTAACGAGTTCCAGGCAGCCGGGCCAGCCACAGGAAAGGCCCGACGACCGAACAGCTGACGGTAGCAGCCGACCGCAGGTGCTGCCTACGAGCAATGTCTGAGGTGTGGATGCAGCAGTCCGTCATGTACTGTGGTGCCTTGTGCTTCAGACGTCGGTGAACCGTTGCGCACAGCTTGTACTGCACCCGCTGTGGTACGTCCAACCAGTGCAGCTCGTCGTGCAGTAGATTGTACTTCCTGCAGTAAATAGTACTTCCTGACTTATATATCTACTTCTTTCAGAATAGACCCGTTCCGTTTCCAGGCAGGAGGTCGTAGGAGGTGACCAAACCTGGCTTTAGTCTTTGGTGTTCATTTTATGTTGTAGTATATTTTGTTAATACCGATGCATGTTCGCTTTCTTGTATTTGTTTTAGTATTTCAGTAGAGAGATTGTCTGGCAAGAACGTCTCCGAGATGACATATTTTGTGTCGGGTGGGACGTAAAACCTTAACTCAATCAATCGTTGCATAGGCCTATTAGTGACCTTGATTGACCCTGGTTACATTGAGGATGCACGTTGGGTCAAACCCATAACGGCTTCAGCGCTGAGTAGTCCTTTGATAGGCTACTAATGCCTAAGGTAAGGTGATTGCTACAACATTAGTCATAGATTAATCCTAATCCATGCACAATATAACACCTATGTCGGTAATAGCGTGAATACGTCTAAAGCTTCATCGGTATTAAATTTTAAGAGTTGCTCTACAACGTTGGATGGTTACTGACGAGCCTTGACGGCGTATCCTAGTGGCCACGACATAACTAACGAACGCGAGCCATCAAATCATCATCATCATCGGGTGGCGCGTCCTTGGCAGGACATAGCCGTCTCCACGAGTTGACGCCACTTGGAACGGTCCTGCGCGCGCTTCCACGCCGAGTTGAGGCCGAGGTTGTGCCGCTGGAGGTCGAGCTCAATCGTTCGAAGCCAGGTTCGTCT
>Ga0209780_1005369_pt1 | contig 10111 bp, 5 predicted proteins | sample WorMetexBAHAMAS2_FD_187384 | JGI IMG/M metagenome (GOLD analysis project Ga0209780, IMG submission 187384) | Marine gutless worms symbiont microbial communities from Max Planck institute for Marine Microbiology, Germany - Inanidrilus exumae... | ecosystem: Host-associated > Annelida > Digestive... | reverse complement strand
GTAACGTACACGGTTCATATATGGCTCGTTGGAAAGCGCGTGGTCGACTTCCTATAGGTGATAATTGAACTTTTTTCGCTAGCTATCACGGTTGAGGCGTTATGAGCCGATATTGGTCGAAATTTCGCTATTTGAAAGGGGTGTCGGTCACTTTGAACAAAAATTTTAGGGGGAAAGGGGCGTCCCCCACCAACTATTTTTGGCACCAGAGAAGTAGAGTCCCTAGGCTATCGTATGGTGAAAAAAATTGCCGAAAAGTTCAACCGCCTGAGTAGGGTGCACCAACGTCACAGACAACAGACAGACAACAGACAACAGACGGAATCGCGATGGCAAGTAGCGAACGTGAACGCGAGTTCACGTCCGCTAAAAATTATTACCTCAAAACCTAAGCGTCCGACATACAAACGTCGCAATGACAAATGTTTGACAGTCGATTAAGTTCTTGTTCAAAGTGGCTACTGTTTGTGCGGTGTGCATATGAAATGATTGATACGGCTCAAGTAAACTGCAAGATGTGTCGCAAGTTTCAGCGCTTTTCATTTTGTCGTCACATTTTTGCAGCATAGTGCAAAATGCAAGTATACCGACGGTTCAAGTTCGACGAAGTTCACCCTGTACATCATGCGTAGCCGGCAATCGTGGCAGTAATGTCACTTTGCGAATACATGTATTTGCCAAATATTCTGCAGCTTTGTGCGTTCGGCGCATTTGTGATTAATACCCGTATATATCGTAAGCCTATGTTCTTTTCACACGATGCGTTTCGTGCAACCGTGCTAATCCACTTCAGCTCAATGTTTCGAAAATAGCTACACTAATGATTCAATGCTAAGCTGGCTAGCCATTTCTAGTTTTTGATTTCCGGGCACTTTGGCGCTAAGGGTTGAGCGCCGGAGTGCCCGAAAGTCATAAACTAAAATGGTCGATTAGCCAGCCTTGCATTGAAACCCTTAATCAATGTCCCCATTTGTAACTCTGTGCAAAAATGGGTTAAAGAAAAAGGGCAACGACGGCGCAGAAATCAGTAGATTGGCCGACGTGAGCGGAAAAGTTGCCACTATGCACGTGCGCTCGTAACTTCCTCAGATGCGGATCGATTTTTCAAGTCGTTCACAGTCAGACTAGGAAGTTAATGTGAAACAAAATCGCACCACACCTACAAACGTGTAACAACACTACCTCGTAAATTATTACCCGGCACTTATTCGAGTAACGGTGCTCTGGCTGTTATGCACTGCAGCTCTATATCGGACGGATGCTTTTTACAGAATGATTTCCGATTCTTTTACAAGACAAAAACAAACAGCTGTCGAAAAACAGATCAAGTGTCAGCGGTATGTGCAAGACGGAAGAGCCGCTGCGATAAATATCAACGTGCCCACCATTCATCGAGCTTGCACTATGACTATATTTAGCCTGGCGCCGTTCAATCAGACGGGTACGTATCGGTCATCAGACGATATGATGCGTATTCGAGCGCCTTTCACTCCATAGCCACGGACACTTGGTATCCCCGCGAAAGCGAGGAATATGTTTTCACCGGCGTTGGTTTGTGTCTGCGTGTGTGTGTCTGTCTGTGTGTCTGTCTGTGACCACGATAACTAAACAAATTGTGGACGGATTTGCACCACATTTTATGCGAAGGTTCCTAGGGGGAAAGGGAAGACCAAGTTCGTGTTTCGTTACGATCGGTAGAGGGATGTGGAAGTAACGGTCAAAAAACTCCGTAAACCGGCGATTGTTTACAAAATTGCTCCGTCGGGAAATTCGAAACTAGCGGGCCGCAAAATAGTAGGTGTGGCAAGTGTTGCCAAGTGTTGGCGACAAAAACGATTTCGCGGGGATTTGTACTCTCTCGGAGTACTTTCCATCTAGTATTAATGAAGTACCGACATTTTGCCGCATGCGTTCACCAGTCAGCGCAACCAGTGCGAGATTTTAATATAACAATGATGTATAGTGTAGTTTAAATTATTTTGTACATCGTGCGTTTAACGCGCGTTAAAACAAGGTGTCGCCCTAACGGGACGTAACACTACTGGCCCGCCGTGCCGTGTTAACGTGGACCTATAGTTAGACTGGAGGCGGCATGACGTCATCGCCTGGCCTGCGCGGGTGAAGTACCTGCAGGCCCGCCGTGGAGTGTTACAGACGACGACAGACGACGACAGACGCCAGCGAGCAAAACAATACTACCCCGTACACTATGTGTAGGCGGGCCAGTAATAACGTACGCGCATCGTACGAATGTATATGTTACAAAATAATGTACCGTACGTATATGCTCGAGCTATTACACGCCAGCGAGCATGGTACGTTCTTTCAAATGGGAACAGAAGTCAGTCGAGGTCACCGGAAATGCTAACATGTAACGAGTATACGATTGGCATGACATGTCTGTAATAAATGATAATAATAATAATAAATGCATGTTTTACGAGATACAGTCACGTCTTTATTCACACGTGACGCATAGAAAATGTTCAATGTCATTCAAAGTTATCGACTGTGCGGGTGCCGCAGTGGAATAGTTGAAGGGCTTGACAGTATCTGTAGCGGAAAGTGATAGCGTTCTGCATGTATTCGACTTTTTAAAAATTGCATGCCGTTGAAATCAGGATTAAGGTCACTCAAGGTCATTACATATGCTGCCAATGAGTAAGGCAAGTATGAATGGCTGGCTTACTTACTTTTAGTGGTCCGTAGCATAAAGTCGGTCTCCATATCGCACGATTTAGTAGATACAGCCGTATATTTATGCGAAATCGCAACTTTTCCATTTATCGCTTCTGTATTTATTGTAAAAACTTGAGTCCTGTTTTACAACCTCGTGAAAGTCGCGTAACCTTACAGGCAGTCGTGTAACACAACACCAGCATGTGACAGACAGACGGACGGACAGACAATTAAAGACAAAGCCTGTGTAATATCACACTTGGCGCAGCTCCGACGCGCGATAACAAATGCAACCAACTGACAATAATGGCAGGGCAAAGTTATACTAATAATTGTAAACCGGAAAAATAAACAAATAAAACAAACAATATTACCAAAGTCGCACAGACCCCATCTGACATAATTCCTTGGGAAAACATGAGTCAGCTCCTCAAACCGCATATCGATCGATTCAGCCGTTTTTGCACAGCAAAATTGTGTGCCCAACAGACAGACAGGCAGACAGATCACGCTACGTGCGACACCTGTAGCAATAGGTCGCATCTATGCAACGCATGCGATGCGGCTTAATAACAAATAACAACCAGTTAGCTCATATAGAGTGTAAACCTCCGCGCACCCTGACCCTATACCACACCACTTTATACTAGTAGGATTTCTTGCGATGCATAATGGGATTTCCCGTCACGGTTTTACCCACAGCATAGTCGCGTACACTGCAAATGTGATAATACATGTCGACCGACGTCGGAAACAGTGCAAGATGGAGACGTTGTTACTGCAGACCACTAACAGAAAGTGATACGTGGCCTATCGAACAGCGACAATTCCAATGACCTTGAGTGACTTTCAAGGTCATTCATTTATTGCAAGCCTTTTCGCGATTTTTCGTACACTAGTGCAGCAGTCGACAAGATTTCCACTGACAATAGCGCGTTGCACGGTCCTCCAGCGATAGCTGAGCTTCTTGTTCTAATATCTATGATTTGAATTTCAAACAAATGACAACGGGCGATTTGCGCCACTAACATGTCACGAATACAGTTCAAAGCGAAGGCTTATCTGTTCGAAAATTGCCGTCAATTTTCAGCAATCCTTTGGACGTGTTTTATTTTGCAGAGGTACCGGCTAACAAAAACGTTTTCTATTGACGATGAATGCATCTTGAACGGACTGCCAAAGAGCATCGAACATGCGAATGACAGCGACTCGATAAAAGTTCGATAAAACTACTCATAAGTTCGAGATCGGACAACACAACAAAATAAATGTGGGCGCCGCCCGCCTAACAAAGGCGTTTGTGTGACACGGAGAAAAAACAACGCGATTTTCGGTGTTAACGAGTGATTGCCTAGTGGGCTCAACGCAGAGCGAAGAGGTAACATTCATCATAATTCGTCATGTGCTGTGCGGCGCATATTGATAGACTGCATACAGCAGGATTTTTCGAGCACTCTACACATTACCGGTTTCCTTAACGTAACCACAGATTTAATTGAGGGACGAAAACTGGAAAAAAATGGCCAATGCCATCACAGTAGCGTATATGCGCGCACTGTATTATGTAAAAGGCAGAGCAAAATTTAAATGTTTAGAATCTGGATGACATCCGCCTAATCTTCACACCGACTTCTTCGATGGTGTTGGTTCAAAAACGGCGATGATCTAGGCAAAGCCGTAATTAGGGGCTTTCACGGGTGTTCAAACCACCCGAGATTAAATAAGCTTTATATCACGAGAAATTTAATCGCCACTCGAGGCTGCAGACCAATTCCGTTTGTAGCCTATGCGTGCGAAACATTGCGATTCGCGCACATTTTTGAAGTTTTGCTGAGAAAACCTCGAGCAAACAGCCTATGATGACAACAAATGATATAAACCACATTTAACTTTAATAAAAGGCGGAAAGCAGGTTAATAGGATTGATCTGGACTGCCGCTCCGCTCGATCGAGAGTTATTTAGGTGACACCCCACCCCGAAAGTGAACCCCACTTACGGACTTGGAATCGACGGGAGTTTCTATTGAACTCAAACGGTGAAATGATGTCTTAAGCCCGGTCCACACCAGCAACAATGTCGAAGCAACATTGTCGAATGATACAAAGTCGAATGTTGCTTCGACAAAGTCGAACGTTGCTTCGACATTGTTGCTGGTGTGGACCGGGCTTTAGAACTCGCGATATAATTATCTGCGTGTGCCGTCGAGACCGCAATATTCATGAGGATCGTACTATAGTGTGTTTCACTTATACCAGTTCTTATGCACTGCTCACGTTTGATGAGTAATAATAAAGATTTACTTACTTACTCGGCGCCCGCGAACTCGTTTTATGATCTGCGTCAAAATCGCCTAGTAATCGTCGCATGCTTTGAGCGCGACTTTATCGACGATAACGCGAAATACCGAACTGTCAATCAGAGCAATCACGTGGTCTATCAACCAGATTTATACATCGTGAGACGTGGAAACGACGCAGGGACAACAATCGACAATCGAACGACGCACACCGGTACATCACTGTATATTTCTATAGCAACGGTATATCAAATTTGGCGATCACGCAGAATAGACGCCCCAGATTTATATTCCGTAAAATTCCATGCGGAATACTCCATGGAATTACCACAAAACACGACGGGTCTCCACGGAGTTTTCATGTTTTACCCACGTAAAATTCCACGGAAAATCTTCCGTGGAATTTCAACTGAAGATTTTGCGTGGAAAGTTTGCCATTTGCCTGGACCGTTTCTTCTGAGCTACTCGGTTTTTGATTTTATTTTTTACCTTACTTTTTTCGTTTCTGGGCCGTGAGCTAGATTAAGCTGGCCATCTCGTCAACTTTTGAGCGCACGTTAATCTACCGTATCGTGTCGTATCGTATGGAATTCCGTGTAGCATAAATCTGGGAACTTCTATTCTGCAGGATCGCCGAATGAATTTTTGTCGCATTACGCATCGCTAAATGGATGGACAGCCGTTGATCAGGTGTGGTGTGAAGGTTGGTGAGTGCGTGCCGTCTGACCGCTGTCGAAGCTAAGTCGGGTACGCTGGCCGACGGGACGCAGGGCGCTGCGGAATGAGTGATATTTGCGATGGTGGTGGACGGCGGCCGTCCGCGGCTCCGTCAGCGCGCTCACCGACGACCGAGGTCGCATCGACCCGGACGCGGACGCCGAGGAGTTCGGAAGTCCGGAGGGACCGGGTGGCGGCGAGTGGGACGGCGGGGAGACGTGCAGTATCCGGGCGGAGACGGCAGACAGCAGCGCGCGGCTGGACGCAGCCGCCGAGTGCAGCGACAGGCGCCGGTATTGCGGACGTAAATCCCCGTCGTCATCGTACTCGTCCTGCAATAACCACCAACACACCGACATGCAACCACCAACACCACAATAATAATAATAATAATAATAATGACAAGTGGTCAAAGTAATTTGACGAAAGGCCGCATCGCACACGAATCGTTCAATCGTTTGCAGACGGAAAACGTTTCGTTTAAACGGTTTCAACATTAAACGATTCGCGCACCCCTATTGCCTGCGCTTGCTATTTTTATGGATGCGCTGCCATTGGTTGAAGCGTGACGCTGAAGCGTTTAGGCAGTCGACTGCAGCTGCTACGACGCGTCATTTGCTGTTTGGAGACGAAAAACAGAGTTTTAAATCGCCAATTTCTAGTAAACACAAATGTCAATCTTCTAACAAACTACACCCGTTTATTGCAGAGGGCAAGTGCATTTCGTCGGTGTTTTGCGCGAATGTAAGTGTTCAGCCGCTGTTGCACAGCTCAATATTAAACCCCGTCCATACTAGCAACAATGTCGAAGCAACATTGTCGAATGCTACAAATTAAACGATACTTTCGACAATGTCGAATGTTGCTTCGACATTGTTGCCGTTTTTGGCAACAATGTTGCCTGTTTCGGCAACAATGACGTCGAACGAAATTTCGTCCTTTCGACAAAGTCGAAACAAATTAAACATGTTCAATTTGTTTCGACTTTGTCGAAAGGACGAAATTTTACAATAGATTCGCTCGACATTGCGGCCGTTTGTGGCAACAAAATCGAATGTTGCTTCGACAATGTTGCCTGTTGCTTCGACATTGTTGCTGGTGTGGACGGGGCCTTACAGTGGTTCCCTGTTGGGAAAAGTTAGGAAAACCCCTCAAAAGTGCTCCTTACCGTTGGGGATCTCGACCCTTCTAATACATAGTTCCTTGGGCCAACCAAAGTCAGCATCCCAAACGGCATCTCGATCCGTTCAGCCGTTTTGCAGGGCTGAAGGAACGTGACCAAAACACACGCATACATAGACCGACCACGCTACTGCGTGTGTAGCAATAGACCGCTATTGCTAGTCATCGCTCCGATGCCGCCTAATAATAATAATAATAATAATAACATCTGTGTGCCGCCGTGGGCATAGCTCGATGCGTACGCGCGTACTTTATATGCGTACCGTACGCGTATGTTGCAGTCATGACTATACGCGTAGTCATGCGCCTTTCGCCCAAGCCTCGATAGCCGTAGACATTAGTAGGCCTATTAATTAAGTACCGATAATTTACCGGTATAACGCCGCAATGGTTCATCAGTCAGCATAACCGGTGTGAAATTTTAACACCGCGGAAGTGTTCTATGGTTTAAATTATTTCGTACAGTGTACGCTTATCGTACGGTAAAGTAACGTGCGCATATAACATACGTACGTACGTTTAAAAAAACATGGGGGTACGTACCTTACGTACCCTCGACTCGAGCTGTGGCCGTGGGGTACGGAGACGTAGAAGCGATGACAGAGCGACAGAATGTGAGGATGGGTTCGGGTAGTATACGGTTCAAAAGCGGCGTCTACCCCTAGAAATAAGAACTTATGGGTGCAATCCCGCCCCCTCAAATAGTGGCGTCAATCCGCTCCAAATATTGGGGGCCCAAAACCCCTGCTTCAGGCCAACGTTCACATAGATTTTTCGGATTGGTTAAATGATGCCAATTAATTACGAAATTATGTTGCTCAAACGATACCGATTCAGTTCTACGCCATGTGAGGTGTTCGCCCGTGTGGGCTCGGGGCAATCCCCCCTTATCTCTCCATTTCCTCACTTCCCCACCTTCTACTCTATCTTAGTATCTTTTACTTTCCCTTTTTCCCTCTCTTACTCGCTTCATCTATTTTCTTGCTTTTCCATCCCTTCCCATTCTACCAGAATAGTCCCACTCCATTTTCTAGCGGGATATCGTAGGAGGCGACTAAACGTGGCTTTAGTTTTTTGTGTTGATTTTATGTTATATGTATTTTAATTAAAGATGCATGCTTGTTTTTGTCGTATTTGATTTACTTCTGTCTTGCGGTATGACAGTTGTCTCCCCCTGTTGTGGGCGCTAGCGTAATAATTTAAATGAACAAAAGGACAGCCATAGTTGAAGTTAATATATCGCTGGCCTTCATTTACTGGGTAGGGATAGCTGTCCACCCCTGACCTTTCGTCTCTGATATAGCCATATTTGTGCCGAAAAGGGACGTTAAACTCCAACTAACGTGATGTGTTCGTGGCGTGACAAAAATAACGGTGACAGTTTTCGGCGGCGACAGTGCATATTATTGTTGTTCGTCGTCAGATGTGTCGACCGGCTGGATATTCACTGTCACGACCGCAACGCAGGCAACATTTTGAATGATGTCGCACGATCGGGTAAAAGTAGACACGCCATGCCATTCTTATATAGGCGCAACTAATTAGCGGGCAAGAACTACAATGAGAGCGCATCTGAATCCTCCAGCGGATGGTACATTATGAACGACGGTCGACTCTTCACAACTGACGTTTCTGCCAACTTCAAAGTCACGTGACACAAAAACTAGGGCAAAAAAAATCAAAAATATCAACAATCGGGCACGATCAAATTTAGACATTGTGCCCTAGTTTAAGAATAAGTGGTCAGTTGCCAGCGCCCATTGTAAATGGCAGAGGAGATAGCTTTTGCAAATGGAAGGATTTCCAAATTTCAAGGGCTCGTAACCTTGACCTTGACTTTGGATCGGGTCACGGTGCATACCATCGTACATCACTCATTAACCTCTACCTTTATGCCAAATTTCATCGAAATCGAAGAAACTTTTTGTGGATGGACGGACTTACGTATGTACGTACGTATAGGGACGGACGGACGGACATTTGAGACCAACTTTATTAGGTCGACTCAGAAGAATCGAGCTAAAGATCGATGTTCGAATTCGCCGCAATGAAAGATGTAGTGTTTGAGACTATCGCAACTACAGATTCAGGGTGTCCTTCAGATCGTCAACACCCATGACGCCCACACAAATTTTGATGCAAGACGCGTTTCTTTGCAAAGAGATGTGCCTTTTGGAGGTCGCATTACCAACATTTAAATTTTAGACCCCCTTTTTCCAAAAACTCCATTTTAGGGTCCGTTTTCGACGGGACCTGGAAATTTTCGACTGAAAACGGCTTTAACATTGGACATGCTCATGCTCTAGTAGTAGTAGTAGTAGTAGTAGTAGTAGTAGTTTATTAACATTCTTGTAGCCGTGAAATCGGTCATATACTTCCAGTTTGTCTCAGAAACATAACAGCAAGTATTAATTCAAAAACTTCACAGTTTAAAACGGCAGCAAACACCAAAACAACAAAAAACAGCAAAATCAAAAGAAGTGATTTTACCTGTCAGCACATTGACTCTATGGCGATGTGCTGATAAGTAATCCTTTTTGATTTTTGCAGTTTTAGTTGTGCCACGTAGCCACTGTCGTCCTTACAAGCCGTTTTAAACTGTGAAGTTTTTGACATTAATTGACGTCAATGAAAGATTAATTTGCGGTGGAAAAAAACCGGCCCTAAGTCTTTACCTGAACATGATGCCAACACAAAGTACCGCCTCCCAGAAAACAGCGAATGAATTTCGTCGAGAGAAAAATGTTTTTAGATCTACTTACGTCATCGATGACGTCAGAGGCGATGTGGACGTTGAGCTTGTGTCTGAGTTCGTAGAGCATCTCACCGAACTCGACCTTGAGATTTTCCAGCTGTTCCACGAGTCTTGCCTCGTCCTCGCTCACCTCGTGACCCGGATTCATCTCCAGCGTCGCCTCCATGTCCTGGAGTTGACGCTGCACCTCCACTATCCGCGCCTGGACCTGCTTGTGATCGCCGCCACAGTCAGAAGCTTAACGCGACGCGTTTCGGCGTTCTGGGAATTACAGCAACGAATAGCGGCCGATTCAGAAAGAACAGACTGGAGTGGACCGCTGTCTCCTTTGACTGGGGACTTGTGGTGGCGGCATGGCGTAGTGGTAGCGTCGTTGGTCTAGATCAACGAAGTTAACCTACGCTGAGCCCGGTTAGTACTGGGATGGGTGACCGTGTCCGGGTTCGACTCCCGGAGGCGGCACTTTATTTCAGTATGTAAC
>Ga0209780_1005368_pt1 | contig 10112 bp, 8 predicted proteins | sample WorMetexBAHAMAS2_FD_187384 | JGI IMG/M metagenome (GOLD analysis project Ga0209780, IMG submission 187384) | Marine gutless worms symbiont microbial communities from Max Planck institute for Marine Microbiology, Germany - Inanidrilus exumae... | ecosystem: Host-associated > Annelida > Digestive... | reverse complement strand
TCAACTTGTCGGCCCACGAAGATCTGTCACCGGCATCACGTGTACGCCTAAAGTGGCGTTCAGCAGCTCTCACACGTCGCCTAGCGGCACGGCAGTCAGAGTCGAACCATGGCGTTGGTTTAGTCCGTCGACGCACGTAGACGACTGGGCAGTGCTGATCAAGCAGCCGTATCATGAATGTGGCCTATTGCTACAATGTCGCACGCAGCATGGTCTATTTGTTGGGCATATGGATGAGCTGTGCAAAAATGGCTGAACCGATCAAGATGCTGTTTGGGGGCTGACTCATGTGGGTCAAAGGAACCATGCATTAGATGGGGCCCAGATCCCCCACAAGAAGAGGCACTTTTGAGGGAAACGTGCCGGCACACGGCACATTGTAATGTACCCACAGTGCATTGCACCCACCTCGGGCAAACGTGTCTGCCCAGTGCACACAGCAGACGAATGCATTCACCGCCAAGACGGATGTAAAGAGGGCTCTTTTGGACATTTTTGTTTACATTCATTACATGTTGTGGCATCATCAACTGAATTCATAATCAGTGCAGTACAAATTTAAGTGAAGAACAGTGATTTGTCAGAGACTTGCAGGCATCTAGGACTATCACTGATAAACTGTCGAATTGGCTGGTAACAACAGAACTGACAGTGACCATTGCAGTGCCATATTGCTTGCTATTAACATTTCACATATCTCACTCGACATAACTACTGATAATCATTTCTGAACTGTTTGACGACAGCCGTAACAGACACGACCACTAAACGAAATGCGATGGACCATAAATAAAGCAAATTTATCAAAGACACTGAATAATACCCATAAAGATAGGCAGTTAGCGAGTCAGTGTTTTTTTGATACCAGGTTACTCAGGTAGTCCTGGATAAAGGGGCAATTAAACTTTAAAGGGCCTGGGTTGTTGATGTTTGACAGTGGTAACAGTCAAAATTAAACAGACATGTATTAACAATGCCTACGTTGACTGGTCACCAGTGGAGACAGCACGTCACTGTGTTTGGTGTTGGATGCTTCGGACTCTGGACTCCAAGGGTTGCCACTTCCAGAATGTGACACGGTGGCTTCGGCCAGTGAGTCGGACTTTTTCTCAACACCTGGGTCACGCAGTACCTTCTTCCGTCGTTTGCTCCACAGTTCATGACAGTCTTGATCTTTCGGTAAACTACACATCGACAGCCAGTCACGCTTGTTTAACAAACTCAGCAACACATTCAACACACCAGTATCATGGTGTTAGACATATTCTTAGCTCAGTGATTCCCAACTCTTTTCTGGCCTCGCGCACCCTTTTCGTTATACAGAAAAACTATTCACAGTTCATCTAATGTTGTATAAGCCAAAGCTCTGAAACAACAAAAGTTTAAAAGGCTAAATTATAAGCATGAAACATTATGTGCTACCACATTTAAATCTGTCAATCGCCAGCTTTAAATGTACAACCCAGTGCATGTGTTTCACGAGTAAAGAAGGAAGGAACAAAGTTATGTAAACACACTTTATATAGCGCCGCCGAAATCAACACATGAATCACTGCGCATTACTGATCCGGAGCCCTTAAGGGGAGCACAATTTTGGACCACTCACAAACAGCATTTGGTGGCCTTTGTCACTGTGCAAAATTTGGTTGGATTCGGAGCAGTAGTTTCGATAATATGTATTAAGTTTTAATATTTTGCGCATTTGGCTTGAAAATGCCTATTCACGCCCGTTTTTGTTTTTTGGGGGCCTTTGAACCCCTAAATGGGCAGTGATATCAACAAAACCCCCAAAAGGCAAATCCTTGCATGGAAGGATGTTGTCAAAATCACTGGCTGGTGGGACCTGTGCGCGTGACGAAGAGACCAAAAAAGAAAGACAAATAAACCTAACGCTGTTGGCAAACTGGGTATTCGCCCAGACCACACACGTCGTCGGATTGACATCAAATTTAGCATGGCGGTAGTCTTTGGAGGTAGTTTTAAGTTCAAGTTTCATCAAAATTGGTTAAGTAGTTTCTGAGATGTGGGGTGTCTTTGGCAATTGGCTTATACAACAGCTTGTAGTAATCAACATCATCACAAACTTACTATGGTGTACAAGCAGTGATGATGTCAGGATCAGGATTTCATTCCTGCCTTCCCAAACTGACAGACTGAAGATGCATTCTAAATAATGTCAGACATTATGCAATAAAATATCGTATTATTCGTGCCTCCAATTCCAGTTTTCCTTGACACCATGTACGTGTGATTATTATAGGGTGTGTAATTTAATGTTTTATCAATGGTCCGCTTACTTCCAGTGCAAAGTGAAAGCCAAGCTAGTAGAGTAGATACTAGTAAACACGCTCCACTTTTGTCAGCTGTCCGACACCAACTATCACATATTTAGCATATTTTCCAGCCGACATCAACAGAAAACACAGCTGTCGTTGCATTCCACTGAGTTGCTCCTGCATATCTGCGTGAGCTTTATGTCACAGTGGAAGGCATCGCATGTCATCCATAGTTGCAGTCTGCATTGACCACCTGTGTCCAGCTGCTCAGAGTGCAGATATTAAGCAGACAGCGATGTTTTGCTTTTAGTGCGTGTGGTCCACAGTGCTGTATGGAATAGTTTGCCATCAGCCACGTGTTTCAACAGTCAGTCACTGAATTCAAACAGAAAATGAAACCTTCGGGCAACGCTGGATGTTATCTGGCATTGCTGTGGCACTTCTGTCATTTTGGTGCCGTGATACAAGTGTCAACACCTTCCTGCATATCTACAGTTGAACGAATAAACAGTTTTACATGACAACTAGTATGTCCAGCTATACATACTCTGGTGGTGAGATGCTTCCAGGACTAACATCTTTCAACCAGTTGCTCTGCAGAGCAGAAGAAGCTGATATCCGCTTACTTGGATCCAGCTCTAGCATGCGATCCAGCAGATCCAAAGCTAGAATTGGCAAGCTAACAGATCAAAACAATAAACAATATCACATGCCTGTGTTGTGTGTTACACATCAAAATCTCTTTTAATTGGCAACACTTAGCTGTCGTGTATTTAAATTTGGCTTCTCAACTTTAGGAAGAAAAGTCTCAGTTACTACCATTTGTATTTTTACCTTAGGTAGACACAGGTTGCAGTGGTCTTGTGATAACATAACTGACTGCCATTGCTAATCCCAGGGTTGTGTTTATCAAGACAGCCACTGTGATACAAGTACACAGCCTTGGGCAATGACTGCTCATCCTTACTGCAGTGCTTACGTCAACTCCTCCTTTCACCTCCATGGGACAGCAAAATAAGTAGCAGCTTTTGGAATCAATAATAGTAGTAACTAGGCGGGTTGCAGTGGATCTGGATTGTGGAGACGCACTGCAATATAGGCTCGAAGCGTTACCCACCCGTGTACTCGACAGGTGACACAACTGTTCAATGTTCAAGTTTCATCAAAATTGGGTAAGTGGTTTCCAAGATGTGGGGGTCCAAAATCTGCCCTTTCCCATTACTTTGGCTACACAATACACAACCTGTTTAGTTCCTGCATTCTACGATACCTAGTGTCGTGTGCCTGCAACTGAGTGATGCCAGCGTTATGTGCCATGTTACTTATTTTCAGTTTCCAATTCAGTCTGCTTTTCTTCAATATATCACTCGCTAGGCCGCACCAACACCGCAGCATACTATTCCTATTAATACGCAATATAGAATATCATACATTGCCTAAAATTTGGGTTGGTACCTTTCTTGTGCAAAGCGTACATCCCATGAGAAAGACTTTGAATTGATTCTAACCGTAAAAAATAGAAACTAGACATCCCGTATATTGTCAGTTTGACCATGAATTTCCGGTGATCTGTAATCACTGCGGAATTATGATGGCCTGAAGTCGCAAGACCTGGAAATTTCTTTTAGCGATTTTTGAGTTTTTTTTAGAAAAACGACCTCTTATGGTAAAATTTTCACAATTTTCTTAAAGTTTTCACCGCCTCACCGATCGACGTTGCTGTGTTCAAATGTCGTAAAATTTTTCCGAAAACGCGAAATTGTGCGTTATTTACCGCACAATAAGAACAAAATTTCAGCTCCCGCTCAAACTGTTGCTACTGAGCGGATCGCGCCCAAAGTATGCCAGGGCTAGCCGCCAACATTTGGCTCACATTGTTCCAGATTTCATCGAAATCGGTTCACTTTCGGCAGAGTTATAGCCAAACACGTGAAGGCCGTTTTTGCCCCATAGAGTATTTTCACGATAAGTTCTTCGAGTCTATAATAACTGTGATGGCAAACGTGGTCAGGTGGACTAAGCACAAATCAGTTGCTGTCTTGGTCTGAGTGTCAATAAATTTCCAAATGAATGGGATGAATCTCACAATGGCTACACAATGACAACAGCACCATATAGTAGCTTCGATCAGACATTTCACAGTGCAGCATTTAGCAATCTTCACATACGCAAATGGTCACAAACTGCTTATTCCACTGCATTAAAGATCTTTCTCACCTGAATAATGTGATTCTTGCTTATTTATGCATTTCATTATAATATCAAATACATATTGAAAAACCTTGTCTCATAAAGATAACACCAGACTGAAATATGTCAATGACAGATCAAGCCATGAAGGCTGCCTTCATAGACTGGGGACCTCACCTAATGTAGTGGTTCCTTCGCTCGTTATTATGGGCAGAGGTCCAGCCTACTCTGGACCCCCTAGGCCACATGGGCAGGTTCTAATGTGGTGGTGGTGACCACAGAAAATAAGCAGATTAATTAAACAAAAACTGTGATGACAGTATCAGCAGTGCCTTCAAGCTGCACTGATATCTCAATTCCAAGGTAACTACCACATATGTAAATCAACCATCTCTTTTATTCATCAGCGACACAGCAAAGCAACGTAACGTACAAGCAGAATTCCTCTCTCAGTCGACGAGAATGCTGTCTGCGTGGCTTGAAAGAACTGAAAAGAGGCAGCCGTATAACATCAGGCCACACCGCCGGTGTCGGCGTGCCACATATACGACTAATCAACTCCAGCTGGACCAGTTCTTGACTTGACTGAAACAATGGCTTCCTTGTAAACAGTTCACCAAGAATGCACCTGAGAACATGACACATAGGGTGAAAATTGACTGAATTGTTATGTTCTACATACCAATTAACACAGAAATAGGCCATTTCAAAGCAACCAGCCAATCCTTAAGCACGGTACTGAAGAAACTAAACCTAACACAACAAAAGCAGACATGCATCAATAAACCGAAAGATACTAAAACACATTATAAGCATAAAGGACTAAAGCCAGTTTTGGTTGCCTTGTATGATATCTGGCCTGGAAACAGATTGGGCCTACTCATAGAGCCACAGGGCTCACATTGAATGCTTAAAGGAATAGAGCTATGGACTTAGACCAACCTCCACTAATATTCCTCTTAGTGTGTATACTTACAACAGTAACAATAAATGGCCGTATTGCGTGGAATGCCCACAACACAGTATTTGGCTCGAAGCACTCAGCTATCTGTGCACAAGCCGTTTATTTCCTGCATTCGATAAGGCCCCGTGTCACGTGACTTAATAATCGATGGTGATTGGCTGCCTGTAACTGAGTAATGTCAGCAATATCTGCCATATTGTCAGGCCACGTCTGACGTTGCAGAAAATTTGGGGAGGTTTTTTGTACGGAATATACAGGCCAGGGGGAATGACTGAATTGATTCCAATGGTAGAAATGGAAACTAGAAATCCCGTAGTGGGTTATTTTCTTAATGAATTTCAGGCGATCTGTAATCATTGTGGAGTTATGGCGGCCTGAAGTCGCAAGAGATTAAACATTTTTGAGAAATTTTGCGTTTTTTTTTGGAAAAACGACCCTTATGGTAAAATTTTCAACTTTATGTTTCTAACGTTTTCATCGTGACAAGGATTGACATATTGTGTTCAAATTTTGTTAAATTTGGCCAACAAGAAATTGGTGAAATTGCGCACTGCATACCTGACAAAAAAAAACAAAATTTTGCCTGGCTTTCCAGCTGTCGGTACTGCGTGGATTGTGTTAAAAATCTGCCAGGGCCAGACCTCGACAATGAACTCAAGAGTGCTCCAGATTTCATCCAAATCGGTCCACTTTCGGTGGAATTATAGCCAAACACATGAACATCCCAGAACGCACCGTAAAGTGAATCCAATATTCGACAGAAGCCTAGCTTCTAGTCTAATAAAAATGCATGTAAGTATACTGCACTATAATTCACAGTAGTGGTCAAAAATGCTAACATTATCTTTGTAACCTGTCAAAACTTAAAGCAAAATCAGCGACCTGTTTTCCCATGTTAATGAAGATCAAAAGTTGTTAAAATCAAGCTACCATTTTACACCCGTATCTGCTGTCTTGTGTTGTGTGCAATAAAGTAACATACCCGCAGCTCCAAATGTCCACTGTTGGACCATATCTCTCTTCTCCTAGCAGCAGTTCTGGAGGACGGTACCACAGAGTAATCACTTTATTTGTATATGGCCGTTCTTTGTCTTCAGCTAGACACAATCGTGCCAAGCCAAAGTCTGCCAGCTTTATCTGTCCCCTGCATCGTACAAATTACTACAGAAAATCAGCAATGTCAAAAATAACAAAGACTTACATACATTTCAAATCCAAACTCACACAATATGACACACAACCTCGACAATGTAAAACTGGTACAAGTTTCTAAAACAGAAACTGCTGTGCATGTTCCTACTGCTTACACCTCAATTTTCAATTCTTCACCCGAATGCAAATAGCAACTTATGCCACACAAACCGATTATTGAGCAGAATGTTAGAGCATTTGATGTCTCGATGAAGGAAGTTTCGTTTGTGACAGAAAGCAAGGCCATCAAGCAGCTGTTTCATAAAAGACGCTATGTGACGCTCTCCAAATGACACAAGTCCAGATTCGAGCAGTCCCATAAGGTCATGGTCCATGTACTCAAATACTAGATAGAAAGCACCTGAAACACAGCACACGGCAGCTGGAAACCTCAAATAATGCCAGTGCAATCAAGTGTACAAAGTAACTTAGAAAGAGGCCGCACTGTCATCTTTTCACGTCACCTCTCACAGCGCAGAATGCATTCATCTGCCTGTCTATTTATACACTGAACAACAACCGATAGCAACTGCATTTACAACAACTAAATACTGACAACTACCCATAACCCACTGGTGTGCTGGATGCATAATGTAATATCATTGGACTGTTGGGTTTGGATGGCCAATGTGTACAAGTCAATTGATTGATGAAAAAAGGATAAGGTTCAATAACCTGATTCCGATGGCGGGTGTCAGGAACAGCATCTGCCATAAAGAAATTTTGCAAAAATCACCTTGTAGGATGACGGTGCTCAGCCGGAAAATGGTTGCAAGACCAGAAAGTAGTGTGTGTGTATGCTGCAACTAAGCAATACCTGTGTTGCTGTTACGGAAGTCCAGTGCATCCTGTTTGTCGGTAAGAATCTCATTGAGAGAAACGACGTTTGGATGACTAAGCTGTCGGAGAATTTTTATCTCACGGACTGCAGTGATTGGAAAGCCTTCTTTCTCATTCTCCATTCTAACCTTCTTTAGGGCTACAAGCTCACCTGTATCAATGCATCAGCATATCTATCAACCACCATGATTCACAATGATAATGACATACACCCTTCTAACTACAAAAGCAAATGGCACAGTATTCACTGAATTCTAAACACTCAACTCCTACAAACAGTAACATAAAAAGAATGTAACTAAATACTTAACAATGAAGACTGGAAAAATACTACTACTTTCGTTTACTGGCTACTTTTCCCGGTAAACCATGGTCAGCCAGTTCCCCTCATGTTGTCCTCTTCCACTTGTTAAGGAATAGCACCTCTGAATATTAGTGGATTGGGTTTCTTCATGGGCCGAGTGTCCTTGATGCTACCCAACATCAATGTCAGCACTAACCCTAACCAGTGACCTTTCTTTCTTCATTGCAGGGAGATGTTGCCGTCTGTGCTGAGGGCCCAATGTGCAAAAACCAGTGGCGTGGCCTCATCCCTGCTTCATCCACAACCAAATTCCTGATGGCATCCATGACGGCACTGCTCCCTTTATATGAGCTCTCTGATGCCAGTGCCTCAATTCTGAAACATTATGAACAACAAAATAACCTAGCCTTTCCTTTGTAAAACATGCACAGTATGACAGCTATTTACTAAGACCTAGAGCACACTGTGGCAAACAAAGACAAAAATCATTCAAAAACACTTAGGAATGCGGAAAAGCTCACTGAATTCATCCTTTCTTGATTCATCGACACCTAAGGGAAGGTATACCATAACATTTACTCCAATACTCAGTCTGATGCGAGTGTATTACTTTGCCCGCGGGAGTATCTGCGAAGTATTGCAATGAGTACGTCTGTGTGTGTGTCTGTCCGACGGGATATCTGCGGAACCACATGCATGATCTTTACCAAATTTTTGTGCATGTTGCCAATGGCAACGGCTCGGTCCTCCTCCAGCAGGGTGACAAAATCCCAAGGAGAAGGGGCAGTTTCGGTGTATTCTTCCCCACTGACAATGCAATGTACAGCACAGCATTTGGGAACTCTTAGAAATTTTTCATCGATGGTGTTAATGCAACAATCCACGTTGCGATCTGTCCACCCATTGTCAAATGAGAGGGGTGACATTTAAAAAAGTAACATGAGCAAACATAAGCCCACCAGCAGTATCAGGATGCTTGGCATCCACGGTTAGTGTGGTATTAAAAATTGTTGTTACTTGCTTGTTGCGAGTTTATGTTTGTGACATTATCGTTGTTTAGCACTGCGAAGAACAATAAAGAAATTTTTGGGCTCATAAATTTCATAAATGGAGCACCAAATTATCGCATATTTCATGATATCTGGCAAAAGTCTGCAAGCAGAACTTACAAACTGGCCTCACCAAATTTACATTTTTTCGTGGAATTCTGACAGCTCTAGCAGTATGCCTAGCACACTAGTAGAAAAGACTTCATTTTAGCTTACATCAGTACCTCTGAACTTCTGTTGCATTACTTAACAGTGCTAGTTCTGCAAACTGTTATATCAACACAATGCCAGAAGCACAAAAAGCAAATGGGAAAAAGGGAAGCAGGAGATCTGTTTATTACTAATATGCTTTAAAAGATCACACAACTGTTTTTCATACCAGTGTGTTTGTCCTTTGCCTTGTACACCTGTCCGTAAGTTCCTTCGCCAATTTGACATATAATTTCAAATACATCAATGCACCGTTCGCCCCAATCACACATAGCAGTAGCATTCATTTTCCTAAGGCCCTGCATTTGCCTGCAAAGCACAAAATGCAACATCCTTGCCACAACATCACATGCTGTCTAAATTCAAACAACTTATGCAATATTAAACTGATTTGTATGTATAAAGAAGTGCAGAGCATCTTTAAATTACAAGATATTTCTGTAAAGTGTACCGTCTCATTGTCCTTGACTTGCCGACAAGGCTTCTTGACGATACAGCAGTAGACGTAATATGCCGAATAGGGGCTTTATTTGGCACAGCACCCATTGTACCAGACTTCAAACTAAACAATATACAACGTACTTTAATGAACTGACTAAATGAAGCAGCCAACAGTACTGCTACTGAGCTAATTCCTTCTGGTATAGCCAACAATGTATTTTGACATACCACACTGTGAGCCACTGAGCAAAATTACGCCAATTTACTATAGTCAAAAAGCACAATATGTATGCAACATATGTAGTTATGTACATATAAAACTTGTGCCAACAGGTAAAAATTGTTAGTTCAAAATTTAAGTTTTTGGATGCAAAATAGCACAGAGCACCTAGGAGCTATACGGTACCCCAAGCCCCCACTGTGGCACTGCCCCTTGACCTCAGTAGCCCCTAGTGGGGCCTTGTCCCCCAGACTCCAGGCCATATCAGCTATAAACTGAGCTGGTGCCTATGAGCTAATTACTAGTGATGGCACGATATGGCCGTGGGGGAAAACGATGGATACGATACGATACTGCACAAAATATCGCGATACGATACAATACAGTGCCAAAACGCTGCGCTGTGTGTCAACAGTCCAAGATTAAT
>Ga0209780_1005367_pt1 | contig 10113 bp, 3 predicted proteins | sample WorMetexBAHAMAS2_FD_187384 | JGI IMG/M metagenome (GOLD analysis project Ga0209780, IMG submission 187384) | Marine gutless worms symbiont microbial communities from Max Planck institute for Marine Microbiology, Germany - Inanidrilus exumae... | ecosystem: Host-associated > Annelida > Digestive... | reverse complement strand
CCCAATAGAAGGGCAATTTGGGGGGGGGTTTCTGCTCACTGAAAAGCAGTCTGAGTCACTGATGCGTTGTGCGCATCAAAAAAAATCATTAACGGCATCAGCGCGACTGCGGCAACTGGCTCCAATGCTCCAGGCTGGTCAGTGTTACATTACATTGTCCTCCATGAACAATTCGCCCCTGTGATGCGGCAGTTCGTCGAAATTCTTTGATCACTTGTTACTTTTTTATAATACTAATATTCATTCCATAGTAATATTTTACCGCCTGACGCTATGCTGGCGCGGTATATGCTGCCGTCGTGTGTCTGTCTGTCTATCCGTCTTTCCGAAACCTTTATATCTCCCATAGCTTGTAAAACATAGCATGAATTACTGACATAGCGCGTCGCGTGGTACCTCTGTGGCGGCTGAGCTTTTTGTGAAAATCGGTCAGCAGTTAGCAAAGTCACGAGCAAGAACAATAGTAAGTAAGTAAGGATGCGGCGGTGTGTACCTTTTGATTAACAGTGGCCGTTTTTAGATGAGACGTCTATAGCTCGGTGTTTTTAGGCCGATTCGCATGCACTCAATGCACAGTAGCGCCCTACTGCTACAGATGTCGCACGTAGCATGGTCTGTGTGTGTCTGTGTGCGTTGGACACACGGGTGAGCTGCGCAAAAACGGCTGAACCGATCGAGATGCCGTTTGGAAGGCTGACTCACCGTGACCCAAAAAACACGTATTAGATTGGTCGAAATCCCCAAGGAAAGGGGGCAATTTCGGGGTTGTTAGGTCCACTAAAAAGCACTGGGAGTCTCTGCGGCGGTGTGTGCAGCAAAAGGGATCATTCAATCCTCAATAAACACAAAACATTAGTCGCACGACTTTGCTCTCTCACGTTTGTGATATCTGCAAAGCAGTAGGTTATCTTTCCGTCCTTCTCAGTTGCCGGTCCTAAAGTTCGGAACTCTCTCCCGGATTTCATCCGGGACCCGAGCATCCGTACAGACTATTTCAGACGTTTGCTTAAAACGTACCCGTTCGCTCGATACTAATGCATTCAGCGCGTTAGATGCTTTTGACAATAACTGCGCTCTATATACTTACTTACTTACTTACTTACTTGTCAAAAGAATTCCGCACGGTTACAATAAGACCTTATGTCCGATTTTAATCTATTTCAAGAACTATCGTGCTATCGATAATAATGCGGACCTGTAATATTAGTCCTTATCTTAGAGCTGCTAGATCACCTGTTGTGAATGTAGTCGACGCGAGTGACGGCCCAGTAGCGGTCGAGTGAGATGGCGACCAGGTGGAGGATGGACGACGTGCAGCAGAGCACGTCGAACGACACCCAAGCGTCACACAGCGGGGAACATCAGAGGGCACCCATGCGTCACACAGCGGGAACATCAGATGGCACCCATGCGTCACACAGCGGACGTCCGAGATGGCGACCAGGTGGAGGATGGACGACGTGCAGCAGAGCACGTCGAACGACACCCAAGCGTCACACAGCGGGCAACATCACGAAACACCCATGCGTCACACAGCAGGGAACATCAGAGGGCACCCATGCGTCACACAGCGGACGTCCGAGCGGCCAGCCGCGAGTGACGTCGTTGACGGCGGCGAGCGGCATAACGAGCGCGGCGACGAGCAGGTCGGCGACGGCCAGCGACGCGATCAGGTAGTTGGCGACGTTGACGCGCAGGTGACGCTCCACTCCGATCGCGACCATCACAAACACGTTGCCGACAATCGTCGCCGTCGTCACCAGTCCCAGCAACAGTGACGTCACCCGACAGGTGCGCCCTCCCGCAGCGTGATCATTGTCGCGTACAGTTTGGCGTCCAAAAGGAAACACGCATCACTATACAGGTAGACTTAGGCATTCTTCTTATCACCATGGAAACCAGCCTAGCAGCGTGATGTCACCCGACATGTGCGCTGACTCTGACTCATCGATGTATACGAGTTTTTTTCCAGATGTCGACGACCAATCACAGTTTTGCGCTATATGAGTAGCCACAGCCGAGCAGATTTCACGATAGTGACTGATCGATCGCCATGGCAACCGTTTCCAGCAACAGTGACGTAACGATCACGTGCGTTGGTCCGTAGGCGTACTGCATGACGGTGGTCGAAACTTTCGACGATCAAAATGTTCCGTGTTTTACCAGTACTGCGTCACAACAGTTTCACATCCATCGCTTTTCGCCGATCGAGCTTGACCGCCACAAGTCCACTGTAGTACAATTTTGATAACGGCGTAGCTAAGGGGACCACATGACCTATAGGCGTCCAATTATTTTTTTTCCAGCAAAATGTTTTTGAAATACCGTAAAACGGGGTTATTTGAGACAATTATTCGTGTTTTCTTTTTTGAAAATATGTTAAAAAATTTTCAATTTCCGACTCACCTATTCCTTCACCCGCCACTTCTTCTTCTTCTGATTCACCACTACGTACATCTATAGCTCCCTCTCTCTCTCTCTCTCTTTCATTCCCGGCTTATAAGCTACCTATTTCACAAATCCTGCCCCCCCGTAGTTTCAATTCTTCCTCCCGGACTGCCTCCACGGACTATTGCCTGGACCGTTTCTTCTGAGCTACTCGTTTTTTGTTTTATGTTCTCCTTATTTTTTTCGTTTCTGGGGCATGCTCTAAATTAAGCTGGCCATCTCGTAAGCATTTGAGCGCACGTTAATCTACCGTGTCGTGTCGTATCGCATCGTTAGGCCTATGTGTATGTTTATCTGGTTATTAGCGGTGTATTCAGGTCATCTTTTGCGGTTTTCGAAAGACGGTCAAAATTTTCAGTGCATTTCTTTCTCATACATGAAACAAATACCTAGAGACCGGTTCAACATGTAATATTATGTATAAATGTATAAAGTGTTTTCACGTCTAATAGTATTTATATGACAAAATTAATTAGATGCTTTGAGACCCGTTTAACTAATTTGAATAATTAAATTTAGTACCTGGCACCGAAAATTAATAACTAATAACAGCAAAACTGATTATCACAGTGTAGCACGGTAGTGCTTGAACTGTTGTAAGGGCGACCAGCCACAGTTATGGAGAATAACAAAATTGGGGGTATCAAAATTTCGAAACCTCTGAACCGATCGTCATCAAAATTTGGCATATATGACTATGTCGGCGACATCATTATACATTCCAGAATTCAAAGCGATCGCCCCCTCCCCCCCAGGGGGCGTCCCAGCAAATGGGTAAAATATTACTCTCGCGTGGTTTTCCTTTTTTATGACTGCAACTTTTGCTCGCGTACCGAGACTGAACCGCTGTACCGATTTTTGTGCTAACTGATTTGTAAGATGCTAATTCCATTTCTACAGGGACAAAAGTGCAAAGTTTCCGTTTGGACCATTTATCCCAATAACACTTCGAAATGGGCGTGAGTAGGCCTTTTCAAGCCTAACTCGCAAAACATTTAAAAGTCATATCTTTAAAACTACATTGACGATTGTAATCAAAATTTGCACAACGATAAAGACACCGACTATTCTCGTAAGTGGTCCAAAATAAGCGTAAACACAAATCTAAGATGGCGGACAACCGCCGTTTTAAAAATTGAAAAATCGCACCTTTTTCGCAAGTGTTCAAGCAATCACAATGAAATTTGGCAGTACGACATTCGGGCACACGCTGAACACCATCAGTGACATGAAAATTTGAATTTTAAAAACCAAAGATGACGGACGGCCGTTATTTAACTCTTGGTTAAATTTAAAAATTGCCATAGGCCTATCTCCGCAACGGTTCAAGCTGTCGCAGCGAATTTTGGCATTTTGCCACCCACTCTGAATCCCATCGATGCTTGACAATGTGAATTTTCAAACCCATGACGTGGGAAATGCCAGCCAGCGAACGCACCTGTCTGGTTCCAAGAACACGATGTTTGATTGGCAGACTGGCTTTCATCCACTGCATGTCAGTAATGTCTGTGTTAAGCCCTGTCCATACCTGCAACAATGTCGAAGCAACATTGTCGAAGCAACAGGCAACTTTGTAGAAGCCCCGTCCACACCAACAACAATCCAAGCAACGTTGTCAAATGGTACACGTTTGAGGATTCTTTCGACAATGTCGAATGTTGCTTCGACATTGTTGCCATTTTTGGCAACAATGTTGCCGGTTTCGGCAACAAAGACGAATGTTGCTTCGACAAAGCCGAACGTAGCTTGGACTATTTTGTCTGTTGCTTCGACATTGTTGCTGGTGTGGACTGTGGACGGTGCTTTAGTAATACAGCCGATGCGAAAATGTACTGTCAACAGTTAAAACCGTTGTCTTACTGTTACAGCGCTGTCCATAAAGACCGGAGTCATTCGAGAACAGATTTTACTTATCGTAACGGTGTCGTTCTTGCACGTCGATATACGTCGCCTCACTCGACTGCGGCGTTCACCAACTGCGCAGCACGTGCTCAGCCTCATAGTCGCCGACAATGAATTTCGCCGACGTTATTCCATCGCCCACACGTCACAACTAGGGCTGTGCCAAACAATAAATCAATAATCATTTGTTACGCCACTCGAGTACTCACTCGAACGCAACCCGTACGCGATATCATGCGAGACTTGTCGAATTTTAATACGGCGACGGTCCGCCATCTTGGGATTTTTAAAAATTCGAAGTTTTAACTGCTGTTACCGTTGAAAGCGGCAACCGCTGCTATTGGTCATATTCAAACCAATTATACTCTTCGTAAGTTGTCCAAACTCTCGTATAACAATAATATGTGGCGGACGGCCGCCATTTTTAATATCGATAAATCGATTTATCGATTTATCACAACTTACGAAGGGTATAATTGGTTTGAGTCGACGTAATACTTCAGATAATATGCAATCTTTAATATATTCGGCTAAAAGTTTGGTTTGAAAATGCATTAACGCTTCTTTTCGGGCAGTTAACCCTAAAAAGGCACTAGCCTAATGGTTGCAAATACACGTCGTTTGAACATTAAGCTTTTAAGCCCGAAACATGTGACATGTTAATAAATATCCTGTTAATAAAAACGCACACCCGAACGCCTTTTTCTTCCGCATTGTGCAGGGCTCTGACGGCTGAATTCATTCAAACCAAATTTTGCGCATCGACTCTCTGAGTAGACGTAGTGATATGCTTATATATTTAAAACGATATCCAAATTGGTACGGGTTTTTTTGGGGGGTTGGAGATGCGAAAAATTGCTCAGTTGTGGGGATAAGATAAATTTAAAAAGTACGATTTTAGGGAACGTTTGAATTTGGCAGTATCAGCGATATCATAAAGGTTGACAGCTCGACAAACAGTGTTCCATACACGAGGTCTATTTGAGGAGAAACTCCATCTCCATTTATTTCTCCATCTCTCCCTATTTTCTCGATCGCCGAACTTGTTACGGATGCGCGGTTTGGTGTATCATTGTGTGGTGCTCGGACGTAGGCCAGTGCAACTGTTACTGACGGCTGTCGGCACCGCAGTATCCACATGGCACACTTTAATCACGAATAAATACGTTTCATACTTTCACTGCATAATGTCCCATGTTATCACTTCTCCTGCCGGAGCGGTTGCGAAGTATTGTGATGAGCATGTGTGTGTGTGTGTGTGTGTGTTTGTGTCTGTTCACGAGGATATCTTCGGAACCACACACGTGATCTTTTCCAAACTTTTGTGCTCGTTGCCTATGGCGGTGGCTCGGTCCTACTCCGACTGGGTGACGAAATCCCAAGAGGAAGGGGCGGTTTTGAGGTTTTCTTCCCCATTGACAATGCGTTGTACAGCACAGCATTTGGGACCCATGCAAAGACGGTTGAATCGATCGAGATGCCGTTTGGGATGATGAGTGAGCTTGGCCCAAGGAACAGTGTATTACGTGGGTTGACGATCCCCGAAGGGAAAGGGGCATTTTTGGGAAAAAAACATGTGCCCGACAAGCCTAACACTCCTGATAATTGCAAATTGGACTGGTCCATGCCCGGGTACACGACAGGGCAGACGCTTTATTGCAAGCGTTGGACGAGTCCATTATCGTCCGCGAAGTGATGAAAAGGTGCATAGGGCAAAACAGGCTGGGAACCACGGCGATACGGACTGTGTTAGAGTGAGTACTCGGGAGATAAATTATTCGGTTTGCACAGCACTAGTTCTGATGCAGCATTGCGCATAGATGCCGACACCACAAGGGCAACAGAAGAGTTTGTTCCGGTTACTTTGAAAAAAAATTCTCGGATCACTTGCAAGGTATATGAGCATGCTTTTTCGATAATCATTGCATCCTAGGTGACGTACCGGTATACTACCAGTGATTAAAGTATACGTTTTGGGGTCCAGGAATTCTCTTAAATGCGGGGCTCCTCTGCTTTTTTCTGGGGGCCCAATGCTACACGACGGTCCTGGGCTGACCGCGAAGTTACCTTCGACACGGACTCTTTCTCTCTCAGTCTACGTCGAAGTAGTCAAAGGCCACACACTGTGGCATGTGTACACTGCAAACAATGTGAAAATTTCTATGATAGCTGCAAGAAACAGATCGTTAAATGGTACAACACTACAACTAAATGCATATACATAACATGCCTGAGGCCGTGGAACATGCGTTCTGGCTGAATCGAAACCTGCCGTAGGCAGGTTTGGTATTGAGCGTCACCCGTATACTAAGAGCCGCATTGACCAAATTCCGTGTGTATGCATGTATGTATGTATGTGTAACTACTCTTCCCAAACCACTAAACCGATTTGCATAAAAATTGTACCAGCAAGTAGAGCGTCTTACGCTGATTGCTATAGCCTACAGTAGGTGACTTAGATTTGAAACATTTACCCCCACCATATTTAAAACCCCAAGAACCCATTTCTTGGGCCCCATAATGTTAAACCAATGGGAAATAGAGGACTCCATATCTCATAAAGTAATTGAGTTAGAAAGCTGAAATTTGGTACGTGAATAGATATGATTACGAGCTTCAACAGTGTTGAACATTTTTCCGATCCAGAACTTTCTTGCTCGAACTGCCATTAAAGCTCCTAAGTCCTGTCATGTCATATCACTCCCATCCGACGCTCTCTCCACTGGCTCAAAATCACCGAACGCATCGAATACAAGCTCCTCTCACTTACCTACAAAGTTCTCACAACGACCCAACCTCCATACCTTCACAACCTCATCTCTATTTAGCGTCCTCGAAGTACTTGCTTTTCATCTTTCGTTACTTTTGCTCGGCCACCGACATAATCCTCTCTAAAAACAAGGTATCGCCCTAACGGGACGTAACCGTACTGTCCCGCCGTGCAGTGTCGGCCTCCGGACCGGTCACGCGTCCGTCCCGGCGATGGCTGACACTGACAGCCCACGCGCGTTACAGACGACGACAGACGACAGTGTGCAAAAAATACTGGCCCATTAGGCGAGCCAGTAATAACGGATCGCTCCTTTCCTTATGCTTCACTGTGTCTCTGGAAACAACCCCCTTTATCTCTGCGTCAACCACATTCCTCCATTCCCTATTCACCTATTCCTTCAGCCATCATTTCTTCCTCTTTTGATTCACTACTCTGTTCATCAATAACTCCCTCTCTCTTTCACCCCCGTCTTAAAACCTACAGTTTTAGGCTGTTTTACAAATCCTACCCCTGTAGTTTCACTTCTTTTTCCAGGACTGCCTTCATGAACTATGCCCGGACCGTTTCTTCTGAGCAACTCGGTTTTTGTTGTTAATTTTTCTTATTTTTTCGTTTCTGTGCCTTGCCAGAGATTAGGCTGGCCATCTCATCAGCTTCTGAGCGCACGTAAATGTACTGTATCGTATCGTATCGTATCGTATGATAGACTGATCTTTGAGCATTATACGCGCCTGTCACAATCATCATCTGTGCAAGGTCCCGGATCTCGAGAGCACTTAACTCCTATTTCTAAAGGTCTTGGTGCCGAGACCGCGTGTCAAGTATGGAATGCAATCCCGGCCCATTTTACTAATCCCGGGATATCAGGATTGCGTTAGCTTAATTCCTGCATTAATCCTGGAATTGAAACACCCATACATCTTAACAGTTTTAGGCTATACGAGCTGCAATTCTGTTATTAAAGTCCACATGCAGACAATCATTAGCCCTCCGCAGCCATTGCATGATAGTTATACTAGGCTATAGTTAACTAAATATGTTTCTTATGTCATTCTTCCGTCAGAGAAAATTGAGTGAAATCCAAAATTTACTTACATAATATCATATATGTGCTAATTTCATGTGACTTTCGAAAACCAAAATCACTGTTATGATACGTAATGCATATCCAGACAAGGCAAAAAGGCAATCGAGCTAGCAGATTTTGCCCCCGGGCACAATTCAAAGACGCGGAAACACAAAAAGACAGACAGACAGACAGACATAGAGGCTTACGTACTAACTTACGTACGTTCGCTACTTTTCGCTCGTTATCACTTTTCAGTATGTGCGCTAATTAACAATATTCTTTCCGCGAATTTTAATCCCAAAAATCGCGAGATTGGGTCGTCAAAATCCCGGGATTTGCAACAATATTCTTACCGGGATTTCGGTTTCCCTGGATGCCGGGATTAATTCCCTATAATGATTGACCATGACAACTGGTATTATCGGTGTTAACAGTTATTATGCTGTATAGGCCTATCGCATGAAATTAACTAATGTTACCGGTAACAAAATCTTCCAGTAGCCTAACAATATCGCGTGAAGTAGGCCTAACACGGATCGCAGCGCCCGGTCCCTGTACGACAGCTGAGTCTCTTGATTAATTTTTTTTTAGTTTGATGCTTCGTTGTCGAGGACTGTTGACGCAGAAGTCGCATCGCATTTCTGTGATTTCAGTGACGGTGACTATAACGAATAAAACGAGAATATCGACGTCTTATTTTCGTCTTTCTTTGAACGATTCTTTTCTAACGGTGTAAATATACAGAAGCCCGGTTGAGCAACATGTCAGAAAACAATTACACACACCGGATTCGGCCGACAGTCATAATCTCGAGATAGGCCTAATCGAATAGTATGGCTTCAGCGTACAGCATGGCAGTGAAGGGGGTAGTCTGTCATCCTAAGGTTAGCACTTGATGTATTTTACCTGCTGATAAAATTTAGCGACTCTCGCTTCTTCAGCCGTTTCGGAGATATGATTACTAGCGTCAAAATTGAAAATGGGTTATGTGACCCTGACCACACCCCTTTAAGGAGTGGTTTGTTATCCATCAGCTTGGACAAGGTATAATCTATACATATGTATAAAATATGACGACTTTCGCTTCATCCGTTCCAGAGATATAACTAGGGATTCCAAAATTAAAAATGAGTCGTGACCCTGACCACGCCCATTTTAAGTGATTTGTGCCGGGACTTGACATCGCCTAGGCCTACCTTTACATGTCTATTAAATTCGAATATAGGAAGTTCAAGTTGTATGCACTCTATCAAATGGTTATGTTGCCGTTGACCTTGGGTGACCCCTAACCACCTCAAACCACCTCAATTTCTGCATTTTGCGTTGCCTTATGCATCTTTGTAATCGTTGATCGCAATGACTCCAAATTTGATGTAGAGGTTAAATGTGCAAGACTCAGCCTACGGATGACAAACCGTCCCTGATAGAGGCGTGGTCGAGTCATTTGACCCATTATAATTTTGGGGGCTCAAATCATAGCACTGGAACGGCTGAACCTAAAGTCGTCAAATTTTGTACATAGGTAGGCTATATCAATTCTAGCAACAGGATGACATATCAGCGATGAAAGGGCGTGTTTATGGTCACGTGACTGTTTTTAAAATTTTGCTGTTAGTCGTGATGCAACGCGTAACGCGGGTTTGTCAGCGACAGCTGAGCTACTTGTTAAAAGTTCGAAGTTTCAACTGCTGGTCTGGTTCGGAGGGCCAATATGCGTCATCAAGCCAGATGCACGTACCAATCGGTCAAACCGTTGCAGCGATATCGTAATATTTAAAATGTTTAGGATATCGGCCGCCGCCATCTTGGATTTTTTAAATTTCAAATTTGTAACGCACCAAACGGTCACGAGGGCCGAACAGCGTCACCCTGCCAAATTTCGTTGAAATCGCTGAAACTGCGGCCGAAATATGGCGATTTT
>Ga0209780_1005366_pt1 | contig 10113 bp, 6 predicted proteins | sample WorMetexBAHAMAS2_FD_187384 | JGI IMG/M metagenome (GOLD analysis project Ga0209780, IMG submission 187384) | Marine gutless worms symbiont microbial communities from Max Planck institute for Marine Microbiology, Germany - Inanidrilus exumae... | ecosystem: Host-associated > Annelida > Digestive... | reverse complement strand
ATGTCTAAGGACTTGACTGCTGTGACGTCATGATAACGCTGATTGTTGTCATGTTTGACACACGTCTGTGACTCTGTGTCTGTTTGTAGTCGCTGGCAGGGTTGTTTCGCCAGGTTTCCAGCTACTTAGTTCTCATGGACTTGCTGTATAACAACGAACACTATGACCGAGTGCTGCACGTCATGGACTGTTTCACAGAACATCAGTTTGACTTTGGAGTCACGTGTACTACCATTGCAATCGCTGCCTGCCACAAGCTGGTTAGTTTGCCAACAAGCAACTTACTTGAGACTAATATTTACTTACTACTATACCTCCAGTAGAGTAAGTAAGAGGTATTGTGATCAGCATGTCTGTTTGTCCGTCTATGTTTGTCTGTCCACTAACATATCTCAAAAATTGCATGTCCAAATTGTACCAGATCTTCTGTACATTTTATCCGTGGATGTGACTTGGTATCCTCTCATGGCATCCGTGCAATCCGTTATGTACTTCTGGTTTTGTATGCTTTCATATAATGGAGCAAATGGGACAGAATCAAAGATGACACATATGTTTGTCCAGTTCACAAGGTGGCGGCACCGGGGGCGAAGTTTGCAGTCTCCAACTGCATCTTTTATTTGCTAAAGTGAGCAATGATTGTAGGTAATGGAAACAATTCATCACTTTCCCCCCAGAATGGATGCAGACTATGGCAGTCGGAGTGTCCATATGACTGTCTGTCTGGTTGGCTGGTCGTCTGTCTCTCTGTTTGTATGTTTCTATCTGTCCAGTTGCATATCTCAAAACCTACTTGTCCCAACTTTATGAAATTTTCTGTATGTGTTAACTGCAGCCTTGACTTAGTCCTCGTGACATCAGTACATTTGTACTTTCGGCTTGTTTTGACATGATGTCGTTATGTTTTATTGAGTCTGGCAGGACCATTTTTACCGCGAGATGCTATGCTAGCGCGGTATATGCTGTCATCTGTCTCTGTTTGTCACAAGCCGGCACTGTACCAAAACGGCTAAACGTATGATCATGCAAACAACGCCATACGATAGCCCATGGACTCTAGTTTTCTGATGTCAAAAAAACTCCACGACATTGCAACAGTGTCATCCCTTCTGAGCGTCAATAGAGGTGGCGTAGGTTCAATTTGAGTTGACGATTTTCGACCAACATCTCGCTATCTATCAGAAACAGTGCAAGATAACGACATAGTTACTATGGAACACTAATAGTAACTCGTGTGTGCTATTTCCAGTGACCCCCCTAACTATGCCAGACCACCATTTTCGCTATTCTGTATCACCAGGCTTTCATATCTTCATAGTGGGTAGAGATAGAGACTTCACATTTGGTAGATAAGTTGATCATAGCAAGTGCAACGGCAGACTATCCCTGAAAGGGACGTGGTCAGGTTACATGAACCATTTAAAGTTTGGTGGTCACCAACCTTATCTCCGGTACAGCTGAAGCTACAGTGGTCAAATTTTGCACGCATGTAGGCTATGTCATATTCCAGGCTGCCAGCATAAGGACGACAAATCACCATTAAAAGGGGCATGGTCAGGATCACGTGACCCACTTTAAATTTTGACGCCTTCAATGATATCTCTAGAACGGCTGAAGATAGAATTGTAACATTTTGCGTACAGGTAGACTGTATCAAATCCTAGCCTATGGTGACAAACCACCCCTAAAAGGGGCGTGGCCAGAGTCACGTGACCCATTTTTTAAATTTTGCTTCAATCATGTCTTTGTAATTGGTGAAGTTAGGTACTTCAAATTTTGTGTACTAATTGATACAGTACAAGTGCATGCATGATATATTGCCCCCAAAAGGGGTGTGTTCAGAGTCACGTGACCTCTTTAAATTTAGAGAAATAAGTGATAATATCTCGTTAACAGTGCAAGATAGAGACATAGTTGCAATTGAAGACTAATAGGAAATCGTATGTGGCCTATCGAATGGCACCATTGCCAATGACCTTGAAGGTCACTTTTGCTGTTTAATACCTTTGTAACTCCCATAGCTTGTGAAACATAGCATGAAGTTACTAACATAGCATGTCGCTCGGTCTCTCTGCCGTAGCCTCCTCTCTGATAACATTCCGGCACCAAACCAAGGCTTGTCTTTTCCGTTAGTCATTCGGCTGATGGAACTCTATCACTGTCCTTCCAGCCGGTGGCAAGCTGACCTCGAACACGTGTTTTTGTTTTTTTTTAAATTTGTTTATTTGTGTAAGGTGCCCCCGCAACTTTTTGTGCGATTGGCGTCACCTAAATCTTGACATTTGTAGTAGTAGCACGAAGTTACTAACATAGCGTGTTGCGCGGTCTCTCTGCAGTAGCTGAGCTTCTTGTTCAGATAAACCTCAGTGTTGTTGCCTTGTTCCTCGTCCTCCATTTGTTATTAGGAGGAAGCGAAGTGAATGCAAGTTGAGTTTGTTTGCACTATGGACCTGCACATCCTGTCAGCACAGAACTTTTCATGTCGTATTTAACACCACCACCACACTGTCTGTGTAACACCATCTCACTGTGTTCTCCTCCGCTGACGCCTCTGTTTGATTCCAGGGAAATACATCAGTTTATTTATTTATTGTGACGGCACTGATGTTGAACTCAGGAAGAAATGGTGATTCATTGTATTGTATTGAATAGAGAAGATGACATGATGTAAGAGATGAGTGATGTTGTGATGCTGGTTGAGTGTAGAACAGTGCTGAGTCGTTAGACAAAGCGTTGTCACTGCTGAAAGGACTGGATCGGCCGACGTTGAAAGCCATTGCATTCTGTGTCTTGTTGGCACTAACACAGGTCTGTGCTGTGTCATCGTCACTACACTGACACTGCTGTGTCTTCATGGGTGGTATTGCTGTGTCATTGTCAGCGTGCTGGTACGTCTGGTCGCGGCTGCGTTAAGTACGTCATCGCTGACTAAAACTGCTTAGTGAAAGCGATTAGCTGGCACTTAATGGAAAGTAGCAAAGATAGCGCTTACGTATTAAATATTCAATGCAAGATGTTATTGGCAACTGTTTCATAATCGTTATTACATCACATTCATGCCATCAAGTTAACTAATCAATGTCAATACTATGTAATAACTTAAAGCACAGTATAGTGCTTTTTCTTACCGTTGAAACCCAAATGTTCCGACATCTTCGCAAAACAAACGTAAACAAACAATGTCTATTTTTAGCACTCAGCAAAGATTTATTCCGCTGTTTCTGCTGGTGGCAGCGAAGTCATCGCTTGCGGACTTAACGGCAAAAAACACTAAGCGCTGACTTCGCTTAAGTCAGAAATGACGTACTTAACGCAGCCCTGGTCTGGCATGTAATATGGCATGCATCAGTCACGTCATGGCATTAAAGAGGACACAACAAACAGTGCATTCTGGGATTTGTTTTTATTTGATGAGCTCACAAAAACTATCGACGGTTGGTTAATCAGTTATCGTCATTTGGTCAATGAAAGAAAAAACTACTAAGAAGTAAAGACTACAGTGACGTGGATCATACTGCATAGAACCTGTTAGAATTATGCAGCTATAAGCGTGAAATGATACAGTCAGTTGTCCCAGTAGGAGCTTGTGAGAAGCTTAATTCTAAGTCATTTGCTTAATATCTACAGTGAAGATGCTGATACAGTGTAAACATACCGTGCAAACATCTCAGGAGTGTTTAATAATAATAGCATAGCTTCAGTTTTCACGCCTGCGGCTTTGTGCTGGTGGGCAACAACAATAATAATAATAATAATAATGCAGCTTGTATAGCACCAGTGAATCAGAGACTCAACCTCTGCATGCATCACTGTGTTAACATTAAATATTGTCTCCGACGTTTTGTCAAAAAAATAAAAGGTCAACAAAGGAAAAATAAATTTTGTAACTATAGACAGTTTTAAATAAGCAAACAAATTTGTTGAAGCCACAGCTGTTTAAACGGATTTGTAAAACGAAGGATGAAGTACTAGTGCTCTATGGTTCAGTTTTGCACAGCATCAAGTTAAGTTGCGGATCACAGAGCAACAGACTTGATACGCTGTATAGATTAGCAAAAGCCGTGTTGAAATTGTTCACTTTTTATTTGATGTAACAACGTTTCTTTCCATTACGAATCGTATTCGACTTTGTTTTGTTTTGATGGCATTGTGTAAATCACTGATGTACAGAGTGTGGATTTAATGTGGTGTTGTGGTCTTCAGTTGTGTGTGATTATTAGCACAGAGCACTTGCATACTTAGTTAGATATTTTGTTAGTTAGTAAGAATATTTCTAAGGTGCAATAAGCAAGTAGTCACGATGCAGCTGTGTCTGTCTGTCTGTCTGTCTGTCTCTCTGTCTGTCTGTCTGTCTGTCTGCTAGTCATACAGTGTATGCTGGTCAGTGTACTATACTGTCAGTGTGGTATGTTTATACAGAAGAAGCCGACAGTTGCTCATGAACTGCTCGCGTCGTTCCACGTGATAAATCCAGTGCATACACCTATGCTGTATGTCAACTTGAAGGTCTGATGTCCATAAATGGTTTCTATTGTTATGATGTAGTGAACGTTGTCGTCTGATTGTGTTGCTTTTGTCTCACGTTTGTTACTCTCATTCAGTGAGTGGTCGATTCCAGCATTGTTTGTCTTTTTGCAATTTAAAAAAAAGTGAAAAAGTGTTTTATTCATAGGATCATTTTAGCGATTTGTAGACTAATTAATTTGTATCAGTTTTTAACAAAAATGTGTATTTTGTGTGAATTTGCTCTGGAGTTGCTATAAGCCTAATACTTGGTCTACATTCTTGTTAACAATCTGTGAAGATGTATTGATGTTCATTACCAACACTGCCTTCAGAAGTATCTCTGATACTAAATTACTAATATTGATATTAAAATTCAGAAGTATCTTACCTTAAATATTTGTGACAATTAACTGGCTGATTAACCTGTGAAATTGTTGGCATTCCAGTACTTAGTGGGAAATCGGGCATTGAGTCAGCGTTGACATAGAATGTACATAGAGGCGGCTGCTGCTGCTGCTGCTGCTGCTGTTTGTCAGGCTCTGACACTTGCTGGCCTCGGCCGAGCTGACGATGCTATACAGACACTGCGAGTGAGCGTTGAGCAGGATGTCCCTGACCACGTCCGTCGTCATGGCGAAGTCCTCCAAGAAGTTGTGAGTGAACACTTATATCAAGCGTAGTCGTCAGCTGTTGATGAACTGTCACAGTGGTTGACATCATCAGTTATTAGAGTCAGCTGATGGTGTCGGCTAGATGTGTGGTAGATTCATTGGTGTTAGTTTCCTCCTGCAATTTGACACTGTTGACAGCCACGTCATTTGTCACAAAGGTGGAGAACTGACCTAACGTGGTGTACAAGTAGACAATAAACAGAAGCTTGACTGATGTCTGCTGAAGCATGTTGTTGGTTGCAGCCACAGGGCCAGCACTCGCCAACAAATGTGTAACCACTGAGTAGGGGGACCAGCGAATATGGCCGCCACTAAATGTATAGATGGTTGTAATGCAGGCTACTAGTGATAGGCGAAGGTCTTTCGTTCTAAACTTTAGAGTTTACGCAACTGAAGATGATGCTGTGTTACATTATCATTATTGTAAATTTTTGACATGTATGTTACAACTAATAATGGTCATATAAATTATTTTGGATGAAAATAAAAATGTTAAATCGATTAAAGTTATTCAAACTTCTGCCTGTTGTTGACAACGTTGTTGCTATGCAATGTAAACAAACCAGTTGCCCGGATGTTGATTTCTATAATATTATGCAAATATGCATACTTCGTGATCTGTGATTGGTATGAGTCAACCAAAACAAATTCCATAACCCTTTGTTGATTGTTGTTAAAAATTGATGAGATCTGCGGTCATATTTGTTGGTCCCGATTTTGTTGGCGATCGATGGCAACACTTTTGTCTGCAGTCAGGATTGAACGTCGTGAATGTAGAATATTTAACTATCTAATATATGTCTGTGGTTGCAGCTGACGGCCGTGAGTGACGTGTCGCGTGAGTTTGGTAACAAGGAAGTGCAGCGTCGGTTTGCGATGACTGAGAAGGCATTAAGTGATGGAGGCTTTGTCACTCAGAGAACTCTGGCAGATGCACTTGATGAACCCATCGCCCGCATTCGACGGCCACAGGATGGCTACAAACATCGACCTCGCATGCCAGTCAACGGCCTCAGTAGACGGCCAGCCGACAGAACTGTCTACCGTCGGCCTGGACTGCTTGACTACTAATAACGCTGTTTGACAGCCACGTCTAGTGTTTTCTCGGAGCCATTATACTCTGTACATTTCCTATCACTGGCTGGTAATGAATTTCCAAAATTTCAGCCAGTTAATTCAATGTTTTTAATTGATAATTACTACTGCCACTTCAGTTTAATGGTCATTTGTCCCGGTGATCGTGCTTCACTTTCGCACCCCATCTTCCTACAAATTGTTTTGGAAGAGAATCTCTGCCTATCAGTGGAACAGGGTTTCTGATGGCCACCCAGCCATCGATGTCAAAGCACTGTAGGCAGGCATCTTTTAATCACTAATTAATCAGTTAAATTCACTAATTAATCACCCAAAATCTGTCAAATCCAGTGGTACGCGGACTTTCAGAGGCATGTGATTGTGCTGTACGTGATGTATGTATGTCGTGTGTCGTCATAAAATGAAGCGGGACTATTGTCGTTATCCGTTCTGTAATATGTCAACAGTAAGTGAATTTTACTTTATAAAACTTTAAGAGATAATTGCAGTTTTTTGTAAGCCACATTTCCTTCTGTTGCCCAGTCAGTTGGCATGAATGGATCAGTTGTGTGAGTGGATGGATGGATGTGCTTACTCGTTGAGAGCGAATCGTTTTGATTGACAAGTACAAGTCATAGCTGAGCTTCACTAACAGCGCCACACAGTGGCAGTGGCGCTGTCAGTTTCAACTTCACCTTTTAGGTTTTTGCAGCGAGTTCTTGTAATGCTACACACCAGTATAGCCTATAGTGGCAGTCACCTTTTCACCCTGTGCTGACTAATAATTGTCATTAATTGAACATCTTGCAGTCAAAGTTAAATCATTAAGCTTAACTAAGATCACTAGTACACCGCTGCACGATCTTTATATTTCTGTCATTTCATGCGAGGTTGCATGTGACATATTTGGAAACATCTCAATCCACGTGGCAACTTGATTCTCTGCACCATTTGTACAGTGACGAATTTCTCATTTAAAAATGCCCTGCATATAACCATTGAGGTAAATTATTGGAATTGCTAGCGGAATAGCATGTGTTACTGTATTTCTGCACTGAAAACTTGAAAGTTAACATCAACTTACACAAGCTGAATGGGAAGGCGTGCCGGGCGTGAAGAACTATTGTGAAAATAAACTTGAGTCATGTGGCTTCAGTGCTAGTATTAGACACGTTTTTGTTTCAAAAAGGACTGCGTTTTGTTCGTCCTATTGCTGTTGTTGATTGATTGAGTTGAGGTTTTACGTCCCACCCGACACTATATTGCTGTTGTATGAAGACGTTTAGTTGGTGACATGTCTGCATAGATATATCTATATCATCACTAGAGATAGGTAGATAGATATCAAGACAAGAACAAAACATTGTACTCAGTAAAACAGACGTTAATATGTTGCTGCATTGGTGATCATGATCATCAGAAAACAGCATTTTCACAGAAACTGTTTGTTATATGTGGATTGTAAACTCTTAATATTTTATTAAACTGGAGACTGGCAGACGTCGGCCTTGCTAGAGCAATAGGCCTGCATGTTTTCCAACATTATTTATAAATTACATTCTACGAATTCTGCTGCATTCAAGTGGAAATTTATCGTGCACTGGATCTGAGCATCTGCTGTCGTCAACTCACCAACATAAAACTGTTTGCAGTGAACTATGAAATGGAATTAATTTAATTTTCTCGTTATGTAGGCTGGCAGCAGCAGTCCACATAATTATTAGGCCTCGTCGCCTGAACGCAGGCTACATATGTCGCACGTAGCATGGTCTGTTTGTCTGTGTGTTGGACACACGGGTGACCTGTGCAAAAACGGCTGAACCGATCGAGATGCCGTTTGGGGAGCAGACTTGTGTGGAACCGTATATTAGATGGGACTCGAGATTCTCCACGGGAAGGACCACGTGTTCCGGCTGAACATGAGTGCGTATCACCTGCCACCGCTAGCAAATGTGTCTGTCCAGCTCACGTCAGACGCCTCAACGGGTGAAAAGGCGGCGATGCGGCCTATTGCCAAATTACTTCGGACATTTTGTTGTTTAAAAACGACAACGTTTTATTGACGTGCCATATGTGCCTCATGACTCACCGTCTTTGAACCAAATTTCTGGAATCTATTTGAACACTGCAACGTTTTTACGCGCTTTTTGACAGTTAAACTGTGAAGTGTCACTTTTGACTTTTATTGACAAATGGGTTTTCTGTGCTGTTGATTGGCATATTTTAGACATTGCAAAGTGCGGGCTCATTCAGTCTAAATCTATTATTATTATTATATTTTTCATTTTTAAAAATTATCTTACTCCAAAGAATTCATCCCTGTCCACGTGACGAGCTACTATTATAGACCTCGCTAATGGCTATGTACGCGTGTGTCGAGCTAAATTATTCTCGATTTCATTGGCGACAACGGTCGTGTAGGTCTACGGCTAAATTACAAACAGTGTCAGGCCTACTGCAGTGCAGTTGATAAATTGTACAACGCCTAATTGTCAACAGTGGTCTTCTTGTGTATATGCGTACAGACAACACATCAATAATTATACGACTGCGTGCATAGGCCTACGAGCAAGAGAGTTCTTGATCTGTTGGAGACGGGATAATTGAGACGTAGGGAGTTGATAGATATATAATATATACTCGGTATAGAACTGGCCGGGTATCCTTCCGCAGATAAGTAAGTAAGTGAGCGATAAATTTTCTAAGACAAATGCAGACGTTAGCAACGTGCCGTTGTCAGCCTTGATGCGCATTAATCGGGTTGAGACCGAAAGATTGAACTCGATGCAGTTTGTTTTGGTCAGCAAACCCGGCGAAGAACAGTCATCTGCATAATGTCCAGTAGGCTCAGCCTCGTATACAGATGTGACGCGGCTGATGCAGTCGCAGACTAGACGAAGCCGTGCATTGTCACACTCACAGCCTTGTCACGCGGTGCCAGCAATCGATCTACGGCGATTGTTAGTCACGCAGCGGAACGGCGGACTAGCTGAGTCGATGTATGCAACTGGCGCGCGCCGTGGACTCACACCGCTGGAGTGGACGTACGGCGGGCGCCATTGTAGACCTGCTGTACACGACCGACCATCAAATTGCAGAGTCGACTTGAAGCAACACGATGGCAGAACAGTCGGCTGCAGTAACATGCATCAAACTGATACTTACCGTCTTCAATTTCGTCTTCTGGGTAAGTACCTCGCACTGTCGATCGTTGTCACAGACTCGCGCTACCATATGTCGCAGTCTTTCGTCTCTTTACGAGTGGCGTTTTTCCTGAAAGAGCGCATGTTGAGAGTTCTGTCTTAGAGATCTCAGCGCATGCAGCTCTCTTGTATTATTAACGTCAACCTCATTCTGGCACCAGTTCTTCCATTTCCTACTCACCTATTCCTTCACCCATCACTTCTTCCTCTTCTGATTCACCACTCTATACATCTATAACTCACTCTGTCTTTCATTTCCGGCTTAAAACCTGTTGTGCGCCCGCGATCATCTTTGTCTCTACGCCGCCATCAGATGGCGCAAACATACCATGATGCTGTTGATAAAAGTACGGTCAATGTTTTGCCCCTAACGACTGCAGCGATGGTAATTAATAGTTCTAATTACAATTAGATGCTAATTAATTAGAAGTAATGCTAATTCCAATTCTAATTAATTATCTAACTTTAGATGCTAATTCTAATTCTAATCATCATCATTTGTTTATTGTATCAGTCCACAAGGAACCATTAAACCATAAAAAAGAGAAAAGAAAAAATAACATGCACAAAAAACACATACACATACAGAATATAAAAAGTACATTAAAATACGCCTATAGCATTAAAATGAACCACAATGTCATTGCATGACAATGAAC
>Ga0209780_1005365_pt1 | contig 10114 bp, 5 predicted proteins | sample WorMetexBAHAMAS2_FD_187384 | JGI IMG/M metagenome (GOLD analysis project Ga0209780, IMG submission 187384) | Marine gutless worms symbiont microbial communities from Max Planck institute for Marine Microbiology, Germany - Inanidrilus exumae... | ecosystem: Host-associated > Annelida > Digestive... | reverse complement strand
CTTTTTTATGTCTGTGCCGTGCGCAAGATTAAGTTGGCCATCTCGTCAGCTTTTGAGCGCACGTTAATCTACCATATCGTATCGTATCATACTTTGTCAGCGTTTCACTAAAATATTTGTTTAAGTGTTATGTACACTCGTGTTGTGTAATACAGGCAGGTAATCTGAAGCTCAAAGCCAGTCGATGGAAGGGTCCACTGTTAAATGTGGTACAGCAAAGGCAAAGTTGCACTTGCCCAGTCTACTCTGCTTCAGGCAGAATCTTATATATATAAAACTGAAAATGTCTGCCTGTTCTTTGTTCCTTATGCATGGCCACAATTTAGAGCGGATCTACACGAAATTTGGCACATGGCATCCATATACCCTCTGCCGCTTGAGCCTGAGCTCCGTGCACCATCTATACACCGCTGCAAATGAGTGGTGAGCTCCGTCAGGAAATTCGGAACTAGCGGGCCGAGCGCCAGCCATAGGCACAAGGTATAAGTGCTAGTTACATATAAAGAAGGATTCATTTAGTTGTGTGTCTTAGAACTTTCCCTACATTTTCTCCTCGTCAAGATGAAGTGCATCTGCCATCGATTGCAACCTTTCGTTTTCTAACTCGCCTAGTTCTTCACACTTAGGTCTCGTTCTACAAAAGCAAACTATTTTGGGATTCGTGGAACAAGCTTAGAAGCCCTTCTGTCATCAAACCAACCCAGCCCAGAAGGCAAATCATCAACATATTTCCCACGTCCTCTGAGCATTGTTCTGCAATTCATATAAGTATCTATCTGCATTTTAACTTTCCCAGCAAACATGATGCATCCAGAACAACGACTGCTCCACATCATCGCAAAAGTACGAGATGAAAGTGAAAATGGCACACACACACCATGTTTGAGGTCGAGGTAGTAGACATGAACAGCCTGCAGTTCATCCATGACAAGAAACTTGTAGACACAGTTGAACTCAGCAACCAGCTGACTGTTCAGTAGCGGCTTGATACTTGCCATCAGTCTGTCAGATGTACCAGTCACTGGCCCCAGCTTCCTGTCGCCTAGCAACATGATGTCATCACTGACGTCACTGAGATGTTTCATACACATCAATCACAGTAGTTTTATTAGTGACTGTATTTCATGCTCTGACAGTGACATTTTGACATCATGTTGGACGGCAATAACACCACTGTATCAAGTTTTTATGTGTCCCATTATCATTCATATGTGTAAAAACTGTAATTTTTATACAGCTCAAAGCTAGGCTTTAGCCGAATATAGGATTCACTTTATGGTGCGTTATGGCGGTGTTCACGTGTTCGGCTATAACTCTGCCGAAGGTGAACTGATTTGGATGAAATCTGGAGCACTCCGAGTACATTGTCAAGGGCTGGCCCTGGCAGATTTTGGGTGTGATCCGAACAGTAGCGAGAGCTGGAGATCCAGGCGAAGTTGTTTTTTTTTGTCAGGTAAGCAACACACAATTTCACAGATTTCCCGATGGCCAAATTTCATGAAATTTGAACACAACACGTCAATCGGTGTCATGATGAAAACGTTCCAAACAGAATTTTGAAATTTTACCGCAAGGGGTCATTTCCCTCCCCCAAAATATTTTAACATCTTGCGACTTCAGGCCACCATAACTCTGCAATGATTACAGATTGCCGGAAATTCACTACCAAAATAACCCTGTATGGGATTTCTAGTTTGTTTGTATCTTTACAGTTGGAATCAATTCAAAGTCATTCCCCTGGCCTGTACACTCTGTACAAGAAACCTCCACAATTTTCTGTGATGTCCAACACGGTTTTACAACACTGCAGATAACGCTGACATCACTCAGTTGCAGGCAGCCAATCACCATCGACTATTGAGTCAGTCATGTGACACTAGGCATTGTCGAATGCAGGATGTACACAGCTTGTGCATAGATAGCCGAGTACTTCGAGCCGAATACTGTATTTCGGGCATTCCACACAATACAGCACTCTAGTTTACACTAGTGTTGTTGTATAAGATATTAACGTCTCATCGAGTGAAAGACAAATTTCATCACTATCATCATTGTCTATAATCATGATCTAGACCAACAACAACATCATCATCACAGACAGGTCCACCTGTGGTTACGGAGACGGAGTTACTGCGTGTTTCGCCGCCAGCAGACTGAGCCTTGCTCATCGCCTGGACGCCGAGCCGATAGAACTGCTGTAGCTGCTCCATCGGCGCATTGGTGCTGCCTGCTGGGAACAGAGCCTGACCAAGTACACTCAGCGGGTTTTCATTGCCCTGACCAAACTGAGGGTTTGGCTGTGAAATCACCTTCACTGCCGACCTACACATTACCAACTCATACGTTACACAATGCATTAACAACAACTATATACAACACAGGTAAAAAGGTGAAGGTAGCCACACTCCAGACTGTAAGCAGGTGCTTGTATCCGTTTCTTAAGCCAGCGAGTCCACAGGTGGATATACCACAGAGTCTGTGACACCACGTGGCCAGTGTGACGTCAGACCTATGGTAACCTTCCCAACCACAGACCTCTAGTCATACCTATGAGCACTGTGCCAGTATCAACAAGGTTTAATACTCTATAACTGGAGACAGCCTGTCGCCACTCGCCAACAAACCACGCCATTACTCCGCTGTGCTCCGCACTCCGACTGGCAACACCGTGGCTACTACACATGTCGATCAATGTAAATGTAAACATGCCGACTTATTCGGCAATAAATTGTACGAATGGACAATTTAAAGGTTGCGGAAAGACGTATCATCTGTAAGTAAATTACTTTTATAATGTCGTGAATTATCAACGGTGGTTCAATATGCTGCTGTCAGACAAATATTATACGTTTTCTGTGTGTATCGTCTGTTCGTCGCAGAGTATCATTGTGGCTGATGGCGAGGTTTAATATTCTACAACCTGGCGACACTTCGGGCTACAGCCCATACTAGGCCAAGCTCGCTCCATTGAGTATTTATATCTCGATGAGTTACCGTCCCAACCACAGATCACTGCCAATGCCCCATGGCTGGTACTGAGGGTAGAAGGCTGAGAGACTGGTTACATGTCGAGATGGTAGACCTGCAAGTGGTCACTGATCTCAGCACTAACCAGGCTCAACATGGAGCAACGTCGTTGATGTGACCAACGCCATCATCGCTAAACCAAAATGCCACTCACATATAACACAGTGGCAGTTATAATCCAATCTCAGCAGCCAACAAATATTACACTACCTTTTTATGTCTCTGGTCACAAAGCCAGTCATTATAACATGATATTAATAATTAATAATTTTTATGGTTCTTGTCAGAAACATGTATATCTGTGCTGCTATTAGTGTGTCATAGCTGTTAAAAAATACAGTAAAATGAAGCAAGTGTTACATACAGCTCGACTTTGCCGACTTCCACGCCCCAAGTCCGTGTCATCATATTGATGTCAACCTGCAAAATTGTTCACAAATAAAACACAACGTTAACTCAACCACACAAGTCTCCATTGTCAATCAACTTGAATAAGAATTCAGTTAAAACCATGAAAGTTTCAGCATCAGTAACAAGATAATGACGGTTGATGTTTCAGGTTTTTTCCACACGGAAATAAAGCCGCAGATGTACAAATATTTAGACAACATGAAACAACTGTGAAACTCTGACAGCCGCAGAGCAGGCCAGTGTGGGTCACCTTCCTATTTCCAATACCGGTATGTCTGAATTTTAAATATGACTAAATGAAATGAACTAGTGATGGGCTGTCTGCCATTCTGAATGAATATGTGTATCCCGAGTAAACCAGTGATATCATTTTAACAAGTACATTTATGTTGCACAAATTTGTGAAAGAGGTCCACGTGCAATGTTCAAATGAGCAATTTAATACGCCCGTGGGCAGAATCACATACATACTATAGTACAGATGAAAAAGTAAATAAGTAAATAAAATTTAAAAAGATCAAACTACATTAACATGACTTGAAAACTAACTAACACACAAACAGGCATTAACGTTGGTTGCATGGCTCAGTGGTATAACGTCGGTCTTCAGTCGGCGTACTTTCTCTGTCCTGCGCTCGACCTGTAGCTGATGGGTGACTACTTATGTGGGTAAACCGTCCGCTATGGGTCAACCAACCAGGCCAACTCAGCCTTTCATCCCTTTGGGTCGACAGATGAGTAGTAAGCTGCAATTAGATGTCTCTTACCTCAGTTAGAGGTGGTGCCATCTTGTGAACGCATACGAATGAAAGGCAGGCATGGTGTATTTGCAGGTAAAACTGTGTGATCCATGCCTGAGCGATTTGAGATATACATAGTATATAAAAGGCGCTATATAAATACACTTCCTTTCCTTTTTTTCCCTTAACTCTAAATTCATCCTGAATGTCAGACACCACATCGCTATACGACCTGCAAGCAACTGGGATGAATTAGTGAGAGTCGGTTTTCAACAATTACAAGAACGAGTACCTGTAGTGAGCTGATGATTGTCTGTCGGTCATTTTCAATGTCACCGAGGTTCTTCTTGGCAATGTGTTTCTGCAGTGAGGTTTGACATATGACACGCGTGGAGTAGTTGAGATCCTGGATGTTGGTGATGGACAGCACGGCATCATACACGCGGAAATACACATCTGCACCCATCTCAATCGTAGCACCATCCGACGTTATCACCTAGAACAGAAAACATCACATGTTAATGTAGCTCCAACAACTGCCAGAATTGGACTGATTGACTGAGCTAAGGTTTTACATTCCACCTGACACAAAATAGGTCACTTCGTAGATGTACTTCCCAGCCAACCTCTTGGCTTAGTACTTAAAAAACTAAAACAAACACAACAAAAGCAAACATGCATATGTAACAAAATGTACTACAAAAAAGGAACCAAAAAACGTAAAGCCAGGTTTGGTCACCTCCTGTGACCTCCGGCCTGGCAATGGAATGGGTCTATTCTGGAAGGAGTAGATAGATAAGTCAGAAAGTAAACAAGTAAGGAAGTAAATAAGTAAGAAAGCAAACAAAAAGAAAGAAGAAAGAAAAGAAAGGAGAAAGTGAGGAAGGAGTTAAGTAAACACACAAACAAACAATTTATATAGGCTAGTGCCAAAATCAACACATGAATCTGCCGGGATCGGATCCAGTCAGAGTGGTCATTAGGTGAGACAGACTCAGACAGTTTAGACATGCTAAATATAAAGACAATACTGACTGGATGAAAACATATTATGACGATGGAGACAAACGAAGTAAGACAAACGGGATGCCAGAGGAAGGCACAGTGAGACGGGATGGTGCTACGTAGGATATGAAAAGCTATGTTGGTCCTGAGACGAAGCGTAGGTTTACAGCAAATGCAGGACGAAAAAAGGGTAGTTTTACTTGAAAATGGCCCATAAGCCAATGTTTGCTTGTGTGTAACTGTGAACCTAATGACAGAGGGTGTGTTGTGTTTAGTTCTTTAGCCATCAGATAACATTCAAGGTGCAATCTTATGCTAAAACACAGTAGGACTATCTAATACATGCAGAAAAGGTAATAAACCTTCTGTGGTGGAACACTGAATGCCTTTGTTCGCAGATCTACTCTTGTCCATGTGTCAATGCATGGCAGAACTACTGTATATCCTACAAACACACATTAGAAATGAATACTAACTCATTTCAAGTACTCTACATATAACAGAACATACCAACAGGCTCATCACTCATCTCACACTGTACACTGCCAAAGCAGTTGTTGTCCATTTTTTCACAAAAAAAAATCAACTTTCAGCATTAAAAGAATTCAACTGGCATTCTAGGTTTTGTAACAAGTTACGTTAACAAGTCTCAGATGTGAAGATGAACCCACGCAATGCACTTCATCACGTCCATCGTGTTGTAAACACAGGTGGACGCTCCGTGTGATAAACTGCCGATGGTCGTCAGTCGAACTAAGTTGACAACACTTGCAATGATTGACATGAACTGGCAAAAAAGCAGAAAAATCAGCTAAGTTCAGAGTTTGAGACAAAGTTCAAGAGGGAAGCACCCTTATTTCTAAAAATACCCGAATTCCTTCCCAACACAATGTAGGATAAGCCAAGGAGTAGCCTCTGTGCAAAAATGCACCTAATTTCATTAAGCCATTTCAAACGATAAAATTCCCAACTTGTGACAGACAGACACAGGCCGTACATTTACCATACTAGCAATGCGTTGCTCAGGTAAAAATTGTCTGCTTTCATCTCACACATTAAAGAAAAATTTGCAATAAACAAAAAATGCATAATTCAGACAACAATGGAGGAAAATGATGAGAATACACCACTTGTGCAAAGAAGCTCAATATTCTATATCAGTTTTTGGAACTTGCAATTTTTCATTATCCTGAATATTCACAATACCTCTGAAAATATCTAAATAAACTGAGAAGCATGCAGTTGAAAGCATAAATCAAAGCTTTCTCTTAATATAAACAAGTTTAAATTAGATCAAACGTAACACAAAACATTGTGTTAAACACACCGGGTCCACGTGATGCTAGAAGAAGACCAAGTCTGAACAGCACTATTCTTTCATAACTCTGTACACTCTGTACAAATGCAACAATTCATGTTACGTTCTGTTGTTGTTATTGTTTATTACTGTTATTATTATTATTACTAATATTATTACTATGGATAATAATTTGAATATTTGTTAATTGCAGGATCATCTAAGGGCCATAAGTGCACTGTGCTGGCATCATAACTGCCCACAACTAATTATCAAGACATCTAAACCACAGGTGTGTCCTAAAAATCTCCACAAAGACATCAGTTGATTGCAGAGCTGCAGGTAAACGATTCCATGTTAATTATTCAATACAGTCACATAAATATAACCTACACAATCTTAAAACTTCATAACAATTATCAATATCATCAGTTACTCAATAAATAAAAATCATCATCTTAATAACAAGACCATTGTCAACAAAAAGACAAATAGAATGAACCACACTAAGTGCCCTACACATAGCAATACTCTAATGTTATTTCACATCTATGTCCAAGTATAATCTAAAATAAAGCCTTAATATTTAGCTTTTTACTGCAGCAGAATATATAGTCTGACTGTTAAAACTACGACAGACATCTAAATAAATGTGACACAGCAAACATAAAATATAAATTTAAAACCACTGACAGGAACTGAATGCTAAATCTGTGAAAAAGAATGCTGCAATTTCCAGATAAATGTAAAAACGACCATAAACACCTTGAGAACAAAGCACGCGGAAATTGGAAGAGTGAGTATGCAAACAAAGTAGCAGACGGCTGTCACAAACATCGAGCAGACACGACACAGAAGAGACTGTGGTGGAACAACTGCATAACACATACAGCCCCGAGTCCCTTGCTTGCAACTCTAACCAACTCCATAAACCAAGAGTTAATGCACTTCCTAAGTATTACTGGGTTGTGCCAATATATTTCTGCCAATTTGTTGGCGTCTACTGTGAAAATGTTGTTACATCAAAGTTCAAAGTTTGTTTTAACTGACGAAAAATGCAAGCATGTAGCTAATACAAGTATGCAAGTCAGCTGTTTAGCTGATAGATGAGGCCATAATTTCACAGAGCAATGGCGATGTGAAAGTTCACAATCCATCCTTATTTAATTAATGATTATCCAATGGTCTCGTGAGGGACCAGCGATATTTTACTTCACAAAGAATTTCTTTTTCGGTTATTATTCAGTTTTGGATAGGTTAATTCCAATTTCATTTCAGTTTCAGTTCTCGGTCATACAATAATTTTACTTATAATTTCAGTTCTCAACTACGTGAGCAGAAATTTTACATTTTTGCATGTTAGTTAGGTTTAGATTTCTTTTTGTGTGTTTATTTAGGTTTTGTCTTTTGTGTGTTCTTTCATGTTAGCTTAGGTCATTTCGTTCTTGTAATGCTTGTTTTTGTTGGCTGGGAAGAATGTCTCCAAAGTGTCGAGTGGGACATTGAACCTTAACTCAAACAATGCATAGTAATTTTAGTACTTAGACTTCAATTTCAGTTCACAAATATTTCTACTGAATTTGACTTCTTCAAAACAATGCTATGTGTTTATATGTACTGGTACATGAAAAACTAAATATTCATACTAATTAAATAAATAGAGTTCAGCTGTCACAGAGATACGACGCAACTCTCCATAACAAATTAATTTTGACCATATGCATGGTGATGACAAATAAGTTTAATTTCCCTGCAGGCATCAGGCTTGACAATAATTTCAACTACAATTTCATTCTTTAGGAGTAGTTTTAAAAAATTAATTTATTACTTCACCCCCCCTCGCAGTGTGAAGTATTGCGATCAACGTGGCTGTGTCTGTAGTATGTACGTCTGTCCGCTGGCATATCTCAATAACCCCACATCCAAACTTTACAAAATTCGCTGAACATGTTTCCTTGGGTTGCGGCTTGGTCCTCCTCTGACGACAATGTAATACATGCACATTATGTACTACTGGTTTTGTGGATGACGTCATGTTTTCACATAATGAGGCTTAAGTGGTGTTTTTTAATGCCTACCAGAACCTAACAGGGCGTGGCTGTTAGGCAACCGCAGTCTGACTCCGGTAGCTTCTGGTAGGCCGCTGGTATAACAGGTCACATAAATTATTCCATATAAGGAAAGTAGGGGGCGTGGCGGTTGCCTAACAGTCACGCCCTGTTAGGTTCTGGTAGGCGTTAAAAAACACCACTTTATACAGGTACAGGGCATATACACAGTCATTATGCTTAGTAATGGAGTTTGGCTGTGAAGGTGGACAATGTGTAATAACATCACAATTTACATGACGCTGCCGAGTTACCCTCAGGCATGAATGCAAAGTGCTGCAATCAGCATGTCTGTGTGTGTATGTAAGACCGATGTCACACCTGCAATTTTATCGCGCAATTTTGTCGCACCACTTTATCACGCGACAAAATCGCAAGTGTGACATGGTGTGTCGCACAACTTTTGAACAGTCTCTGTGTCGCTTTCCGCATCTTTAAGCTCTGCATGGGGCGAAGTCTACTGACCTCAATTGCCTATGTCATTATTAAAATAATTTGTTTTGTTGTACTTACAGTTAACTGACATTAATAACACTACTCACAGTTTCAATTATTGTTAACTAATATATCACTGTGTTAGACAAAAGTAACAACGACCTTACCGACAGGATGAATAGTTTCAGCATCGGCGGCCGTGCCAGTATAGGTGAACGCCGCGCCGTATTTCTTGCGTTCAATTTCATACGAGAAATAACTTGGACCATCGAGTGCTGAAAACTCCGGCCCTGGGTCAGACGTCGGTAATCGACTATATTTCAGAGCATTCATCGCTTGTCACTCATCTACGTACAAAACTAAACGAGATAAAATACAAACACTTCTCCGATGTAAATAATGTAAACAGTAATAAACATAAACAGCAACAGTAAATAAGTAAACCTTTGTCCAAATAGTAATCGAGCGAGAAGTGTTTAACAGTTTGTGCACAGTGCACACACAGACACTTTGCCAAATGCTGGCCGATTAAAAAATTCTTTCAGTCTAATCGCTTTTCCACAAATATTTTACTAGCGAAATACCGTGGTAAATATTTCTGTTAAAAATTGACTTGATCGAGAACTGCGTCAAGCAAACTACAACGCAAACACTCAGCCGCTCCAAACAGTTGCAAACTGTAATGAACTGGTCAAACTTTACAAGTCGCTTGTTAGACCGTATTTGGAATATTGTACTGCAGCTTTGAGTCTTCATTACAGTAAAGATAACGATATTTTGGAAAGAATCCAACACCGGGGTTTACACGTATGGTTCCCGGATTGAAAAGTCTGCCTTATGATTAGCGGCTGATAAAGTTGCATTTATGGTCCTTGGAAGAACGACGAGTTTGTGAGGACTTGATTGAAGTTTACAAAATGGTAAATGGCATTTCTGGAAATAATTTCGATAGTTTCTTTGAATACGACACCCACGACAGAACACGAGGGCACTCCAGTAAGTTATGTAAAAAGCGATTTAGGCCCCCTAATACGGACTTGAGAAAACGTTTTTTACAGATCGCATTATCAACATCTGGAATGCTCTTGACG
>Ga0209780_1005364_pt1 | contig 10115 bp, 9 predicted proteins | sample WorMetexBAHAMAS2_FD_187384 | JGI IMG/M metagenome (GOLD analysis project Ga0209780, IMG submission 187384) | Marine gutless worms symbiont microbial communities from Max Planck institute for Marine Microbiology, Germany - Inanidrilus exumae... | ecosystem: Host-associated > Annelida > Digestive... | reverse complement strand
GGTAAGGGCGTGCTTAACGTTCTAGGCGGAGTCCCACCAAAGTGATTTTTGCAGTTTTAGAGCTATGACTTTGTTGCCCTTACACTTGGTTGTAAACTGACCAGTTTTTACCATTTTATTTTAAGTAGGTGGGAACGTCGCCCGCAATCCATCTATGAACCGTTAGATAGGGGAATGATGTAGCTACAACTTTGCCGCTGGAAGTTTTCACACAAAGAAACTTTGTAGCAGACTTATTTTGACAGGCAAAAACAACAAATCGCGTTTTGGGGGACTTAGGGGTAAGGTACACGGTTCATCTATGGCTCGTTGGAAAGCGCGAGGTCGATTAGTGCTAATTGATTTTTTTCGCCAGCTCTCACGGTTGAGGCGCTATGAGCGGATATTGGTCGAAGTCGTGGTATTCGAAAGGGTGGTGGGTCATTTTGAGCGCAAATTTCAGCGGAATGAGGGTTGCCCACCAACAACTGTTGGCGTAAGAAAACTAGAGTCCCTGGGCTATCACGTGGCGTTGTTTGCGTGATCCTACGTTTAGCCGCTTTGACACAATACCGACAGACGGACGGACACACGATGACGGCTAATACTCGCGCGGGTGAAAACGGTGCAAGATAGGGACACATTTACCATGGAACACTAATAGGAACTCGTATGCGCTCTATCGAATGGCGCTATTTCCAGTGACCTTGAGAGGCCCATACTACATTAAACTACGTGACCTTTGACCTAGGTATTTGTCATACTATTTCATGTTGGCATTAAGTAAGTTAACTTCGAACGTCAATGATCAAGATTGTCTGAACAAAAACGATGCTAAAGTGTGACCTTTGAGTGGGTACGGTTAGTCGTACGTGAGGTAGGGCAGGCACTGGACAGACAGACGATCGACGAACGACGGACGGTGTGCAATGTGTAAACACGCCTCCTGTAAGGGCGGCCCGTTAATAATCACGATATTCGATCGGATGGCATACACAGTAGCAGATGTGCAGGGGCGCAGTGTTTCAGATCGGAGGCTATAAGAATTCTCTCAAGGGCTTTAAGAGAATTCTTATAGGTAGTCAAGGGGGACATTTTTCAGATGCTGGGTATATTTCGCAGCATCTACACAGAAAAAAGTATAACATTAAGGAGAAGCCATGGTGTCTGTCAAGTAAATGCCAGACAGCCACTGAGAAGCCGGTGTTCTTAACAGCGCTTCCTCTGTCGGCGAGAGAGGTTTGCAGACTATAATCAGACTTCGCCTGCAATCCCATCCCAACCCCTTCGCTGCAACGCTTGCAATCAAGTGTCTGCCCTTATGTGGACCATTATAATTATCAGTGGCTCAATTCTGCTTTAACTCAATATACTTCCTTAACATAAGTCCCATTAACGCTAAATTAACTTCGCTTTCCTACATTAATGCATCAAAGTATAATATTCTCCGCAACCTTCACTAAAGCGACGTGCGTTTTTGTAATTCTGCCCATTGATCGTCAAATTTCTCTGTTCCTCTTTTACTTCAGTTTGCGAATATTTCGAAATAGTTAGTCAACACTATGCCCTTTAATAATAGGAAATTGAATTTTGTCCGACTTTGTGGTAAAAAAGAAAATTTAAGCGAAATCAGTCCTTCGTAGCGAAATTCATACCGCTTGACACCGCTATACGGCGCGTGATCGCAACGACGCGGGAGGAGGACCGAGCCACAGCCATAGGCAACATGCACAAAATTGGTAAGATTGCGCGTGTGGTTCCCGAGATATCTTCACGGACAGACAGACAGACACACACATACACACAGACGTACTCATTACAATACGTCGCACCCGATCCGGCGGGCGAAGTAATCTTCTCAATGATCTTAGACGGTCAATGATCTCAGTCAGTCAAGCTCTATTCCCAGCTAACGTTCCGCCATTGTGTTTCTTAGTGGATGCCGATTTTTAGACCACATCGCAGCAACAGCAATGCGGCCTATTGCTACAGATGGAGTAGCATGGCCTTTCGGCGTGTGTGCGTGTGTCTGTCTGTTGGTCACGTTCGTGAGCCTAGCAAAAACGGCTGAGTCGATCGAGATACCGATTGAACGGTAGTCTTGGTGTCTAATGAACCATGTATTAGATGGGGTGTCGAGATCCCCACAGGAAAGGGCAAGTTCTGGGGGTTGACTCAGCTTGGCTGGCCCACTGAAAAGCATTGCGAGTCTCTGTTGCGGTGTACGCAGCAAAATGGATCAATTCAACCCTCAATTATGGTATCTAGACTGCTGCAACCGACTGCAATGCTGCAGAGCATCCAAGCTGTTGGTGTCACATTAAATCGTCCCTAGTGAAAATCCGTCATCCTGTGATGCGACCGTTCGTCAAAGTTCTTTGACCCTTGTTTAGCCCGGCCGGCATGTCTCAGGCATGCCGGGCGGGCTATACGATGTGCCAATGTTGCTTTGTTTTAACGGTCGCCTTGGAAAACAATTATGTCAGAATGTACTGGATCGATCTTCACCAAATTTTCAGGATCCGTACACGTATTGATGGGAATGACCAATCCGGTCTTCTTTTCGCTATAGCTCAAGGGACGTTACTATGGTAACCGATTTTTGACGCGAATCGGCAAAAATTGGCATATCCCACCTTCATTCTATTACACTCAATGACATGGCATTCCACAAAGGACAGGAGGATCGTAACACGGATGCGCGCGTTAATGCCGCCGATGACCTCTCTACGTCTGATAAAAATTTAGTGAACTTTGGTCCAGTAACCGTTGAGTTTTGCAGGTGCGTTTGCGTTAGTAAAGTCAAGTAAAATAAAGTAAAGTATACGTCGATTTCTATAGCGCATCGTCGTAACTACCTGTAATGTGCTCAGACATGGATCACACAGTTTACCTGCAAATTACACCATGCCTGCCTTTACTCCCCAGCTGCAGAGCATCACCGCCCTTTGACTGGTACTCATTTTACCGTCCCACGGAAGGCAGCAGGCTGAGTCGACCTAGGCGGGCTAAACGCTGAGCTTTGCCACGCATTTTAGTTTTACTTCCTTTTAGTTACGACATTAATTTGGCCGGCGTCGTGTCGACGAGGCGCCGAGCGAACGTCTTTTCCGCGAAGCTGACATTGTCGTCGCCGTCGGCGGCTCAGACGTCTACAGTCGCTCCACGCTGTCTGCCGGATTACATGATGAAGTAGGGATCGGCATATTTTTCAGCTGTGACAACATGAGCAACAGGATTTGGTGATGGGTGTACTGCAACAATATCAGTTATTCAATTGCTTCAATGGAGATGCCGGCCATTTTCCTTCTGCCCTCTCACCGCAAAGAAATCGTGCTGTTTGCGTGTTGGTCCCAGACTTGATTTGCCATGTGCTGCAATAACTACTTCTGGTGGTAACGGTCTTTCCTGGGTAAGCGAGACACTGTATTTGGGTACATAATGTCGTTGCAGGGCGAGGATTGAGGTGCTCAGTTACCCATGCCAAACGCTCTTTTCGTCGATCCATAAAATAATGCTGTCTTCAGTAAAGTAGAGAGACTAGCGTCTGAAAAGGTTACTCTTCAGTCAGCAAAGAGTAAATGCATACCAGTCTTAATCTATGAATTAGAATGTTTTATTCGCTACGAAAGGCCGACCTTAAATCTGTCGATTTCACAGTTGTACGATTCTTCATAAAATTATTTGACTCTTCAAACACTGACGTTATTCATAACTGTCGGTGGTACTTTGATTTCGAATTACCCAGTGAGGTGTTGGCAATAAAGGGTGCCAAATTCGAGAGAAAAATCACTGACCATAAAAATCTGAATCGTTACTTTGGTATTTGTGCGATCTAGATGTAGTTAGGCATATTTAGTTCATACTTGCATTTGTAATGAGCTAATGTGTTTATTTCCTACGTGTAATTATTTCTATTTAATTAAGTTTGTTGTGTTTTTCTTTCTTTTTTTCATCTTCATTTTGTTGCTATCGGATCTTTCCTGGTGAATAAAGCTATTCAAAGTAAGTAATAGCAAAGGGTGTCGTAAACCTTAGAGTAGTTTAGGCATGGTGCTCATCTCCCATCATTAGTCCATTGAGGCCGTAGGTGGATATACCATAGAGTCTATGGCTCATGGTCGGTTGGACGCCAGACCTACGATTACCTTCCCGGTCGCAGAGAACCGCCTCTTGGCCGGTAATCATTTCTCAATTGCTAAAATCAGGAGGCTGAGTTAGCTTGAGTGGCTATTTATACATGTCAAAACGGTCTACCGAGAACTGTAACCTGGCTTGGCGTAGAGTAACTTCGTTGATGCGACCAAAGACGTTCCACTATGCCAAGCCACTGTGCACAGCAAAGTGGCCCTGTTGAAAACTAGCTAACGTTCTGGGGAGTGTTGTAAGCTATCTTCATGGGGTCTCGAGTGAAGCTTCATGCAGTCGAAATATATTTTTGCTGCATTCTGGTAGCAACAAAGTGATTAAGCTGCCGGAACTCGGTGATTAGATGCAAGGTGCTCCAGAAGGTGCCACATCACAGAGGAAACGAGGCGGGTCAGAAATCCAGCGGGATCCGGCTCCGTTTAAGCCCTGAAAAACATGGAAAACGAGCCTCGACGACGAATGCTCTGCCCCTATCGTGTGAACGCCGCTGCACGGACCAGTCCAATTTGCAATTCATTAGGGGTGATAGGCTTGTCGGGCACATGTTTTCCCCAAAATTGCTCATTCCCCTTCGGAGATCGTCACCCCACGTAACACACTTTTTCTCGGGCCAAGTCCACTCATCATCCCTAAAGCATCTCGATCGGTTTAGCCGTTTTGTATGGGTTCCAAATGCTATGCTGTACAATGCATTGTCAGTGGGTAGAAAACTGCCCCTTCCCCTTGTGATTTCGTCACCCTGCCATAGGAGGACTGAGCCACAGCCATAGGCAACATGCACAAAAATTTGATAAAAATCGCGCATGTGGTTCCGGGGATATCCTCACGGACAGACAGACAGATACACACACAGACATGCTCATCACAGTACTTCGCAATCGCTCCTGCTGCTGCTGGCGAAGTAATAAAAGCAATTGGCTATAATAAAAATAGGACTACAATGTTGGGATCAAAAACAACAATAGAAAAAAATGGTAAATTGTAAAATAACAATACAATTTACACAGTCCTCACTCGAGGTCGCACCGACCACTTCAGCGCCATTTTAGCCGACCATGGTAACAATGCGGCTGGCTGTTACATATTTACCGGGTACAGCCACGGTCGGTCGTCCAGGCAGTTGTGAACTCTTGCTTTCCGCCTGTGACCATGAACTTTGACCTCTGATCTTGACCGTCAAACTTGACCTAGATACAGAGTCCGTCCCAGTAAAATGTATACACTTTAGTTTTGCAATAATTTTCTCCAATTTTGACTGCTATCGATAAAATTTAATAGAGCTGGAGTCTACTAAGGTCGTGTTTTGCCTGCTACTATCATATTCGTCAACTTCGCTGTACTCAGCCTCATCTCTTGCACCATTGCCACCTCCATCCTTCACTCCAAACATGATTGCTGCAGTTCTACTATAAGCTCCCCATGTTTCAACAAACCCATCTTCAGCAAATTCAGAACTCTCTTGCTCGTTCTGTTGTTAAAGCTCCTAAGTCCGATTATAATACTACCATCCTACGCTCTCTTCACTGGTTCAAAATTGCTAAACATATCGAATACCCTCTCTAAAAGTAAACGATCGCTCTTTCATTACGCTTAACCTTGTCTCTGGAATCAACTCTTCGTCTACCTCATTTCTGGCACCGGTTCCTCCATTGCCGACTCACCTAGTCCTTCATCCATCACTTGATTAACCACTCTGCTTAGCCATAACTCCCTCTCTCTTTCACTACAGGCTTAAAACCGATCTATTTTACAAGCATCCCGCCACAGTTTCACTTCTGCCCCCCGGACTGCATTCACGAACTATCACCTGGACTGTTTCTTTGAGCAACCCGGTCTTTTCTTTTTTTAAAGTTTGTGTCTTACTTTTCCGTTTTTTGTGCCGTGCGCTTGATTAAACTGGCACGGCACTTCGTCAGTTTTTGAGTGCACACGAATATAGTCTCGTACCGTACTGTATCGTTCACGCCTTCCTGTTCACCAAACATTACTTTTGACTAGAAAAACTCGATCAAGGATCGAGGTCAGATCGATCGCGTTACTGCGTTATCACGACCATACGCGCTGGACATTGACCTTTAACCTTGACGTATGACCTTGACTTTCAATCCCAGGCGAGCTATGATTATGACCTACTCACACACAAGACTCAATTTCAAATGTCATTCGGTTTACATAAAATGAAAACAAACGGACGGACGGACAGACAGACGGACACGACCGATAGCATTACCTTTCCGCTAACGCGGTCGGTAGACATGAATACAGTGGCGGTGTACAATGTCACACAGCGAAATGAAAGTCAATTACTTCGAAAAAATTGTCGTGATTCATAGACCGAAGTCATTCCCGAGTTATCACATTACTGCGCGCCCGGCGGAGAAAATCGATACGGACGGCGGCGGCAGTCCGCTCGCCCACTCACCGTCGGTGTGGCCCCCATCAACCGACCGGCCGGACCTGCTCGGCTCGGCTCGGCCCGGCCCGCCAGTCCTGCGCGTACATTATTTATCCGTAATTGTTGCTCGGCTGGATTTTGCGACCACATCTTCTGTCGCCGGGTGTCTTGACGTTCGATCTTGACCGTTCGCGGCAGCCGGCGAAAACCTCGTACACAATACGGCGTGTTCGGTGCATGTTTCACGGCCTGTCCCGTTGCTATTAGCTACGCAGTGACACCTGTAGCTATCACCATGCTTTTGCACTAGTTACAGACGACACATAAGCGATAATGGCTTCATTCAGTGGCGTGCTTAGAATTGTTGAAAAGCACCAAAACTCAAATGCAATTCTTCGCTTGTCTGTTCACTTAACGTGACTTTTGAATACGATTTTTTCTCAGTTAATAATTTTTCAGAATTTTTCAAAGGGTACAGAAAAAAGGCCGCCGCCTTTGATGGTCTGCTGACATCGCACGCACAAAGCAGCACAAAGAAAACATTAAAAAACGCCTACAGTACGATACGAAAACATACACGCATTCGCATACAGACACGCAGTACAAACAAGTCCAGCCAGATAGAGCAGACTTCGCCACTGGTGCCGCCGCCAGGCAAACTGAAAAGAAAGAAACTCGTCGTCTTTGATTCTGACCTATTAAAATTAATTGTCATGTGAACAAAAACTTTTAACCAGTTTTTAAGGATGATCTCTTGTGTTCTTGAACTGCTGCAATATAAACTGTGTTGTACTGTTATGTTGTTACAGTTACGTCAATATCGACACAAAAACATGCATACGAAAACTAAACATCACAAAATAGCATAAAATATTTTGCACATTTTAAAAGTCATCGCTCTTACAGTCTCTGACCTTGTGTGTCACGTTAATGTGCAAATAACTTAATAAAAAACATGCGTAAAACCGCAACGTTTAATATCACAATAATAATCTGTGCCATTTTAAATAGTCGTAACATCATGTTAATCGGGGTGCGGCAAATGGGACATCCGCGACATTGTTGATCAACTTCAGTAGCGCACGATGAACAGAAGCACAGATGAACATTTGCGACAAGTGCAAGTCGTGGGTCCCGAATCTGGATAAGACAGACTTCACAGTTGTTTGCCTGATCATGTGGCTGAGCGACCGTTAGACCGCTGCGTCTGACGATCCAGACATTTCACGTTGAGATTAGCGCCATGTTGCGACTCTGAATCGACTTTTAATTCGCAACAGGTGTCGCCGTGTGCTTCAACAGCTGTAGCGGCTGTGACCGCAGATGAACTACAACAATTATGTTTAAACATGAATCGGAAAGCGCACGTGGCTTGTACGAAAATATCTTATGCCGGACTGCAATAGCGTAAAAACTAGAAAACACACACGAACAAAAATACAAGGCTTCACACAACGTAGCGTACATAAAATATGCTGTGTAAGTTGAGAGCATGTTATTGTTATTGTTGAAACAAAACATTCGTCGTCATCACAATAATATAATTGACAATATTGATGCTATAACAGGTGCTATCTCACTAAATATACTTAAAATATATAATACCACACTACATAACACAATAATTATACCATTGATGTCAAATATTATGATATTTTTCCGAAAGCGGAGTTCACCTTTAAAGAATCTCATTATTAGCCCGTCCGGCATCGCGATGCCGCCGACGGACTTATGTTTTACTGATATTACTTTCTTTTTAATGTCGCTCCTGTCATTCGACGACTGGTGGACGGATCGCAACGTAGATTATTGCGTTAACATCGTTGATAAAAAAATACTACGGATACAAATTTGGTGAACTTTGGTCCAGTAACCCGTGAGATCTTGCAGCTCATTTGCATGGATGGTAGGCTAAATACGCTGTGCGCTGGTTTTTAAAGGTCATTCGCTAGGTGACAGTAGCATAGCCAGTCTGTAGGTAAGTAAGAAATTCACAGTCGCGTTTGCACGTGCCGGGCGGGCTACACGTTGGCTTTGCCCCGCTTTCTAGTTTCAAAGTTTATGCATTACGCCTGTTAATAGCGCACGAGCAACAAATTGCAATCGCGACAGCGAACAATAAACGGTAAAAGAAATGTTGCAGGTGAGTAAAATGCGAATAAGTCAAGCTAAAACTTCTGCTTACTGCATACGACCGACTTCAGTCACGTAAGCGTCAAATGCATCACTTTGAAGTTTATGCAAGGTTCATGCCCGCTTGCGATCTACTTCGCATAACTTACACTCAATATTGTGTACTGTACAAAACATTTATTAGAAGTTCTCGTGTGTTCCGATGAACTGATTGCTAGATATTTGAGTTACATGCAGCTGCAGAGGATGAAACTGATTGAGGCGGTCGTGAATTAGTCGCGGTGAATATATTAATCGGGGAAAACATTTCAATGTGACGAGCAACAGCTGATTTCCGTGGTGTTAATCAAAGCGGCAACATTTTAATAATAGAGCGAGTTTCAATAAGAAGAGACTTTTAGTGAGGGGAGCGACTTCTTAAAGGCATTAAAAAGTCGGAGAGAATTTATCGTAACACCGACACAGCGAACTAATGGCCGTTGGGCGATCATATGCTTTACAAATATCCGTAGTAATAACAATACGTGTATTATTAATAATAATAGCAATAATAATATTGCTTAAGCAAACAAGCGATGAAGTGATGACTAAATGTTGTTTCTGTTTATTAAAGTAAAGTAAAAGTACAAGTAAAGTAAACAGTGTATAGCAGTTAGCATCAACTTCGCTTTCACCGCTACGGGAAACTCACATGCTATATGGGATCACACAGTGTTACCTGCCACCTGGCAGTGGTGAGAATCCCGCCTTTAGCCCCAGCCGAAGCAGGTACAACGTACAATTGTTACTCCAAGTTGTGTATGCTCAGGACACCGGTAAGTGCACGCAGTTATCGTGCCACGGCGTTCCTGCTTGACTGATTTTGTTATTTTTCTGTCAAGCAAATAAATTCATTCATTCATACTCGATTTAGCGACTCCGGAGGGATGCAAGGCTGAGTTGACCTATTATGTTACGTGAAAGCGGACCGGCCGGAATTGAACCCGCGACCTGTAAATCGCAAGTCCAACGCCCTACCGCTAAGCCACCACGTAGGGTGTATGGAATAAATTTCCACTTCACCAAAAGAGTGAACGTCCCATTAGGCCGCATCGCAGCAATAGCCAGATGCGGTTTATTGCTACAGTAGCGTGGTCTGTGTGTGTGTTTGTCTGTCTGCTGGTCACATTCATATGCAATGCAAAAACGGCTAAACCGATCGAGATTCGGCGTGGGCCCACGGAGATCCCACGAGAAGTGGCAATTTGTGGCGATTGTCAAGGCCATTGAAAAGTACTGGAATTTCTGCTGTGTTGTACGTAGCAAACGCGATATTTTCGTCGTCAATAACGGCATGCAGAGAAAAGGATCATTCAATCCTCGATAACGGCACGACATGCAAGGCGGCTTACGTCAGAATTCTTTGACCACTTATTATTATTGTTATTATTATTATTATTATTATTAAAGTGCATTGCTG
>Ga0209780_1005363_pt1 | contig 10116 bp, 10 predicted proteins | sample WorMetexBAHAMAS2_FD_187384 | JGI IMG/M metagenome (GOLD analysis project Ga0209780, IMG submission 187384) | Marine gutless worms symbiont microbial communities from Max Planck institute for Marine Microbiology, Germany - Inanidrilus exumae... | ecosystem: Host-associated > Annelida > Digestive... | reverse complement strand
TACTGTCAAGGTTATTTAGGGCAACTATCAGTGTATTCTTTGTACCTTGTTGTCCTGTTCTACTGTCATTTTATTTGGTTTTATCTTACATGCTTGAACGAAATAAATGGAGATGGAGATGGAGATGCGGCCTGTTGTTGCAGATGTCGCAGTAACGTGGTCTCTGTGTGTGTGTGTGTGTGTGTGTTTGTGTTTGTGTCTGTGTGTTGGTCCCACTGACTTTGACATACTGTACAAAACGGCTGAACCGATCGAGATGCCGTTTGGGGGCTGACTCATGTGGGCCAAAAGAACCGTGTAATTAGATAGGGGTCGAGATCCCCACGGGAAAGGGCAATTTTGGGGAGTTGACCGGCACACTGTAAAGCATTTGAAGTCTGCTGCTGTGGTGTATAGTAAGTAAGTGTATGCAGCCAAAGGGATCATTCAATGGTCAATAACGGCATGACAGCCGACCGCAATGCCCCCGACTGGTCGGGGTCACATTACATTGTCCTCCGTGAAAAATCCGTCCTCCTTGCGATGCGGCCTTTCGTCAAATTCTTTGACCACTTGTTATATTTGTATGCTGAGTTCACAAGGCGGTGTTAAAGAAAATGCGTCGCCCTCTGTACCCGCAGACAAATACGTTTATGCTCAAATTGCGAGTAATTGGTTAAAGGTAAACGACGGAAAGCAGATTTTGAACTGGGTCACTGGTTACTGGATCAACGGTTTTGGTCTGGTCATGGGTCAGTTTGTCAGACCCGTAGTTTGACCCGTTTTTAGGTCGACTCGTAGTTGACGTAATAAAGCCGGTCTCAGCCGTCCGTCCGTTCGTACGTACGTACGTACGTCCATCCACAAAAAGTTTCTTCGATTTCAGTGTAATTTGGTATTAGGCTAGGTAGAGGTCGATGAGTGATGCACGACGGTATGCAGTGTGACCCGATCCAAGGTCTAGGTCATTTTTAAAAGCAAGATGGCGGCCTGCCGCCTTTGAAAAATGGCAAAAATGACGATATCTCGGCAACGCTATTACCGATCAGCATGAAATTTGGCATAGTGACGTACCTCCCTGCGATGCGGCCTTTGGACAAAATTCTTTGGCCACTTGCCACTGAACTTGTTTTAGTTGTGACTGAAATAGAGAATTAGTAGCGCGCCTGTAATATGGTGACTAATTGCCACGGATGATTTACCGTTCTGACAGTCGGCACTGAAGTCGCTGTTCTTGGTCACGTGCTTAGTGTGGTGGGTCATTGGTCACGTGACCGAGTTGCGATGGGTTCTGCCGCCGAATGCGTGACGCACTCACCAAGTGTCGCGTACACGACCAGGCCTGGTCGCGTAGCGTGCCGTTCGAGCGACATCTAGCGAATGATGAATTATACTAGTGGCGCCACCTGTCGAATGCGATAAAAAAATCGAGGTAACTCGAAAAGCAGCTGCACGATTGACAGCTGTCTTGAACTTGGTTACCAGATACAAATGGTTAACGTTTCGGTTTTATTCGTTTTCAGCATACTTTCGGTTTCTTCTGTACGGACTTTAGACAGCACTTATAAGTTATAAGGCGGGAAATGGATTATTATGCATTCACCACCCAACAGTGTTGCATTGTTACTATGCAGGCCCATTCCTGTTCGTCCCCATTGTTACCACGATATCTCGTGGACGGCAGGGACAGTTTTTGATGAAACTGACAAGGCATATTCAATAACCCCTACTGATAGCCTGATTAGATTCTGGAGGTCAAAGGTCACGGTCAAGGTCACACCTTGGTTCAAGTATGTGGTGGCGATGGCATCAACGTCGACGCTGGGTTGTCGAAGTCTATCTTGTAGTTGAACTTCTGCCCCCCACGCCAATCATCTTTAGCACGAATAAACGAAAATCTACGATTGCATCGAATTCAGTCTCGCTTCCTACTGAATTATTAGCGACCACTTTAGTGGTTCAGATGGAGCGATCGATGCAGTCTGTTTGTCTGTGTGTCTGTGTCTGAACAATAATTTTCACACTGAAAAATGACCTTTTAGTTGGATATTTCGCACGCTGGTTCATCTTGACTTTACTGATGACCTCTTTGAAGTTAATGGGTCAGAGTTCATATGATAAGCAGTGATGTTAACAAGGACTTAACCCTCAAGGCCAAGGACTCAGGCTTCAAGGCCAAGGCCAAGACCAAGGACTCAGCCTTCAAGGCCAAGGCCAAGGACCGGACTTTTGAGGGGTTAAACCGTGAACTCGATATATAAAAGCTGAGGTTACATGTTACTAAAATTCACAGCAGCAGTGAACTCCGTCAGACGTTATTACAACTGTCACTGTCACAGTGTCTTAACAGTGCAACACTAAAACATAATAACTGCTGCACTTCAGGAACAACAGTACTGTCTGTCTGTCACATTGCATAACCTTCTCAGGCCCAGGTACACTTCAGATCGTTGAGCACCATATTGGTCTAGCCCACCATCTTTAATTTTTGACATTTGGGCAGCGCACCAGAGTGCCCAAATGTCAAAAATCTAAGATGGTGGGCTAGACCAGTATGGTGCTCAACGCTCTGAAGTGTAACCATTTTGGGTCACTGGGTCTCAGGAGGATAAATGCCATACAATGTCTTATCAGGTGCAACAGTGCAACACTAAAACATATCAGGAGATCGAAATAGAAATACGACATTTTTCAAGCTGCACTGCAAAGCGGTTAAATAAAAATTAATAAAAAATTTAAGATTAAGGCCAACAAGGACTCAACCTTCAAGGCCAAGGCCAAGGACTTCGAATGTGTCCTTAAGGACAGTTCAAGGCCAAGGACCAAGGCCAAGGACAACAACACTGTAGTGATGATAACTTGATAAGACGTTCCTCGTTCGGCCGTGGATACAACATGCAGTTGATTCACTTGATTGATTGAAAAGTGAAAGTGATGTTGGGAAAACCAGTATGGCACCGTGGCTGAAAAGCAGACCTGAATTGAAAACTGTTGCAGCAAGTTATTTAGTTAGCTACATGTTGCTAAGGTTGTTGCAACGTGGAGTGTTTCAAAATATTGTCATATATCAAGGTCCGCATGATTTAACTACCGGTATCGATTTTACAGGTTTTGCTCTGATACCGTACGTTATAAAACCGTCGGTATATGAGAAGCAGACTTAAGGCTGATACCAAGTAAGTCACGTGGTGCTCATCTGTATCTGTTAAAGATTTCTGGAACTTACACTTTCACGACGTTTGGGCTCAGTGTGGTGTGGGTCCACAGTCTAACAGAGTGCACCATGGCTGATCCATAATGTTGAAAGGGGAGTGTGCATCAGCGGCTCTGCGGCCAGGACCACAGCGGGGTCAAGAGGCGGAGCCCCTAACGGAGGTTAGGGTAAAGCCCCTACAAAACGAGAGTCTAAGGCTGAGTCCCTAGAAGCTGAAGGTTTGGCTCTTTTAGCCGACATTGCTTCTCAGTAAGTAAGTAAGTAAGTAAATTTATAGAGCGCGGTTATTGTCAAGAACCTCTAACGCGCTGAATGCACAAGTATCGAGCGAACAAGTACGTTTTATTAGCAAACGTCTGAAACAGTCTGCACTGATGGTCGGGTCTCGGATAAAATCCGGGAGAGAGTTCCAGACTGTGGGACCGGCAACTGAAAAGGCCCGACGGCCGTAAGTGTTGAGCCGGTAGCGAGGTACTGCAAGCAGTTGACGGTTGGCGGAACGCAGGTGCTGCCGAGTGTCAGCACCGGCGGCCGGAACGCAGTAGTCTGACAGGTACGGCGGTGCGCGGCCGTTCATACACCGGTGAACTGTCACTGCCAGTTTTGCACATATTTTCTACATTTATGCATTTTGGCCCCAGTCACTGTGTTTGCCAGGTCCCCATACAAGGGGGGCAGCCCGATCCTCCTACTCCTATAAATGGGCCGCTGCAGTTACCTGTCCTGATTGGTTTGTGTTCAGCAGTTCTCGCGGAGCCGGTCGGAAAGAAAAAGAAAACTGCTTCGCATTCAAACGATGCGGCGCCAGTCTTAACTAAGAGAGAACCTATCGGTTTGTTTTCTTTTACTATTTCTCTGCCTGTGCAATTTGCTAAGTGTTTTTTGTCAGTTGATTCGCGCACGTCAGCGAGTTACTGTTACTGTGTGTTGAACCTGGCATGGTTGTAAGCGATACCGGCAAGAAATATCGCAGTATTTAGTGCAATACTTTCTGCAGTAATTTCCTGAAGATGTTTTTATTGCTGCAAATATAACACCGAATTTGTCGGTTGTCATTAGGTCAGTGCCAAGTGCAAATTACGACGTTAATGTTTCACAAAAGATGACAAAATCCATATCAACCCTTAGGCTTTAGCAAGTTGGCGTTTCTGTAACTTTGACGTGTTAAGTCGTGGCAAAACTGTTATTATGTGATATTTGTCCAGAAAAAAAATTGCTGTTGAGTATTGCAAAAATATGAACCAATAATGTATTGCAATGCCGTATATGCAGTACTGAAGAACAAATGTGTTGCAATTTACATAGCAGAACGGAAAAAAGTGCAGTATTAATTGTGACTGCTCCTGTTCGTCAACTCTAGGGAAATAGAGTGGACACGTCTCCCAGCATATTATTTTGGGGGTATACTGATAGGGAAAATCTCCAATATTTAATTATTTCTCTAATGAAAACCTTTATTCGCTATATAATGATGGTAGAGAAACATACAGTAACGAGGTGTCGCCCTAATGGGACGTAACCCGACTGGCCCGCCGTGCAGCCGTGGAGCTATAATTAGACTGGAGGCCGCATGACGTCATCGCTGGGCTGGCCGCCGCCCTCAGGCCCGCCGTGCAGTGTTACAGACGACGACGACAGACGCCCGCGACCGTTATTAGTCTGCCCCTCTACACTATTTGCAGTCGGGCCAGTAATAATACAACAAAGCAATGTAAGGAGATAAATACAACATTCATCAGGTGCAGAGCAGCTGCCTATAATTATAAGCTGTCGGTGGTGGTAATAACTATATACAGTATACACTTAATACCAATCGGTCAACTCATTTTGTATAATACATGCTCAAGATACGCAGAAATGAATGAGTGACGTTTTTGGCTTAATGTTGCACCAGAAACGTCTGATGGCTGGGCTCCCACCCCTCCCCAGACCATCAGAGAGAGCTTAGAGAGAGAATGCTATTGATGCGTTGACAGTTGACACCACTGACGGTACCGTTTCACAGGAATACGACGTCCTGGCAGTTAAACTGGCCTCCTGCCCACCCAGCCCTTCATGCGTAGGCGCAATGAGTAGTACTGGCACAGTCTTGGCCACCACCAGGGAAGAAACAGTGAGTTTTTAAATAAATAAATATGCTCTGTTATCAGGACTGTTGCACACCACACTGACCTAGCCAGTTGAAGGCGCTAGCTGTTATATAAGCCGTAGCCGGCCATTCCGCTGATGCCGTTTGTATGATGGTTCAGCATTCGCCGGCTTAGTGCATCACAACGGGAATGATTGAGCTAACGCACAACGCCGTGACGACGTCCTGCCAAATCTTCTTTTCTTTGGCGTTGTCAGATGTAATACAGTTGTTTGTACTGGTTCAGATCCGTTCTTTCTTTTGTAATAATCAACCGTCACCACTCACCACAACCACTAGGCCTACCACCACCGCCTTCCAATCCACCACATCTACTCCATTTTATCGGCTGTTTTTCCCTGGATTACCCGGATCCCCCCGTAGTTTTCATCCTTCAATTTTTTCCTTTCGACATTAGAGACACACCACAGATTTTTTTGCAGAAAAAAAACTATTTATCTCTTTAATTGTAATTCACCTATTAATGAAGGTAGCAGTATAAAAAAACTTAACTACTTAACTAAACTTAACTAAATTTCGGCTAACAGTGTTGCCAGTATACCAAAAAAACTATTTATAGACATTGCTATCCATAGGTTGACAATGACGTGTACCGTACACGCTGATTTCTTTATTTCTATCTACTGTGACGTCACTTCAATCTTTTTATGCATATTTTCAGTTTTTAAAAATATTTGTCCAATTTTGAATACGTTTGTTGATAGATTCAGATGAAGCGAGTGTCGGGCACGAAGAACTAAACAGAATATCGAAAGATGGTAAATTTATTCTTTTATCGTGTGGTTTTTGTTTTTGTCAGTCTCAAAAATAAATATTAGGTGGTGTGTATCTGATTTAATATCACAGTGGATTGATTTTTTTAAACTAGACATGATGGGACGCGTCCCAACGTGATGGTCGCCCTTTTTTGTATGGTTGGCGCCACCTGGTGAATACGATTAAATCTGATATCATTGGAGTGGACTGCTGCTGTGTTTTGCATACTCATTTTGCTCAGTGTGTTAAATACTCGATGACCCGACATTAAATGCTCTACCCATTGTGCCACCTCGAGTACGTTATGTACTTGCAGTTTTTCGGATGACGTCATGTTTTCAGATAATGGTACCAGTGGGACAGAATCAGGTGGCATCACTGGTCAGACGTCAGACGACGTTATGTTTGGTTGAGTTCTTCAAGTGGCCGCACCGGGGCGAAGTTGCTTACTGCAACTACGTTGTTTGTAGTTGCAGAGTGGAAACTGTCGGAAGTGTTGACGCTGCTGGATCAGATCCAGGCGGTGTTGCCGAATGACGACAACGTCAAGTATTCAACGATGGCGGACCGGCTGGAGTGGGACGAGGTGAAGGTCGGACAGTACACGCCATCCGAATGCAAGGACCAGTGGCTCAACATCACCACAAAGGTTACCACTAGGATGGTAGTGATTCATATAAAGTAAAGTAAACAATGTATAGCAGTTTAGCCTCAAGTTAGCTCTTCACCGCTACGGGAAACTCACATGCCATATGGGATCACACAGTGTTGCCTGCCACCCGACAGAGGTGAGAATCCCGCCTTTACCCCCCAGCCGAAGCAGGTACCCGATTTAGCAACCCCAGAGGGATGCGAGGCTGAGTTGACCTATGTTACGTGAAAGCCACCGGCCGGGAATTGAACCCGCTACCTGTAAATCGCAGGTCCAAGTTCTAACGCCCTACCGTTGAGCCACCACGTGACAGTATTTTCACTTATGCCCAAAAGCTGACAGATAGTTGGCTTAATCTACCGTATGGAATCAGAAGTGAAAAGTAACAAAAAATAGAGTCAAAAATCGTTGAACGTAGATGATCCACTCCTTAACAGCACCCAGTCCAGTGAAGATCCAGCATAAAGATGATGCTGTCTTTGGGCAGATCTAGTCTACGATGTTGCTTACTTAGTTAACTACAGGTTCCGTTTGCAGTTAATTTGACCTAATCACATTCTACTCATAGTTTAGAGCACAAATTTAGGGGCCTTGATACTGTGAAAATGTGGGGCTCCAATTCATTCATTTCGCGAGTGCTTTTGTCGCCGCAGTGCGTCAGTTTCAGCCACCGTCAGACATTTATTTACTATGTGAGACCACTGGGTCACTTTATCTCTCGCTAAAACCTTAGTCTAAAACCAAAGCTTAGTCTGAACGGCTAAAAGCTGGTTTTAGACGGAGTTCAGATTAAGCGAAAGATAGTTATTTGGTTTTAGACCAAAGTCTTAACTCTAAGAGATTAGTGATAATTGCCTATCTAAATGCATCACGACGTTTTGGTTTGAGACCGAGTTGCGCAGATTAAGTTTGGTTTTAGACCAAACTGTGGTCTTAAACTTTGGTTTAAACGGTAAGTTTGGTTTTAGACTTTGGTCTCAAACCAAAGTTTTGCGTCACTTCACATTTTGCATTAAATAGGTCTTAAACCGGACTTTTGGTCTTAGACTAAGGTTTTTAGACTTTTGTTTTAGCGAAAGATAAAGTGACCCATTGTTTGATATGATAATGATGTGACAATACTTAAAACTCTCGTCTCTGTACTAAGGAATGCCGTCTGATGTAAGTACCTCAAATTGCTGCTTGAATCGACTCGTTTATATGAGCCAGTTAATAATAATAATAATAATAATAATGTTCGTTTATTAAATTGCTGACATACCGCGCAGTTAACAGTACTAACATCCGCCACGCAGGGCGGTACACAACAGCTGCCACGCAGGGCAGCACTATATACAGAAGGGTTAAGCACGGCTAAACTGCTGCCACACACGGCGCACAGCGATTGAATCAACCGCACCGGCTTAACCTCGTGAGCATTCACCAGATTGTGCGACCGGTACACATCCGATAAAGTTGCTCACTACTCAATTTATCGACCCCGAAAGGATGAAAGGCTGAGTTGGCCTTGGGTGGCTGGTTACATACCGAAATAAAGTTCCGCCTCCGGGAGTCGAACCCGGACACGTCACCCATCCCAGTACTAACTGGGCTCGACATAGAGTAACTTCGTTGATACGACCAACTACGTTACCACTACGCCACGCCGCCAACCATGTTGGGTGTGTCTACACGTTATGTTTGGTTGTTTTCTGCTTGTTCAGCTTCGACGTTTCCGCACAATGAGCGAGCTGCTGTTGGATGCAAAGCAGTGGGCGAAACATCCGTGGAATGCATTTGGCAAGAAGGCGGTGAGCGTTTTGCGGCACCAAGATCACATTATATTACATTACGTAGAAGTTAGTTATAGTGGCCCTAAGTGTGAACTGCTAAACCACTATGAACGGTGTTAGTAGAAACTGTTAGGAGGGAAATGATAGCATAAAGAGGTAGGTTTTTAGACGATTGCGAAACACGGCAAGCGTCGGATATTATTTCAGTTATCTTACTCCAAGAATTAATGCCTATTAAATTTTAGTATTCATAATATAGTTATACATTAAAGGTGCGATATGACCTGAATTGTGTTAAAAGCGCCATTAAACTCCAACCAATCAACCAACCATTGATGCAGAGGCCTAAAGTTGGCAGAATGATGGTGCCATGGTGATGCAGTGAGTGCAGGCCAAAGTTCAGTGATGCTCCACAGCCAGGAAGTAAAGGCAGACGCGGCTCGTTGTAATTGTGAATAAAACGTGTGGCTGGCAGATAAAACAGTGTAATCCTTGTTAGCAGGTGCCATACCTGAGTGCCATAGAGGTGAGTTGTCATGTATAGAGTGCTATAAAAATCTGCAGATTGAGTTTTTTTTGCTTGTCATCTTCTCGGTATTTTGAATAGACTTGTATTTGTGCTGCAGATAAAACACCCAGAGTTGCCGAAGAAACCGCTGACTCCGTATTTCCGTTTTTTTATGCGCAAGCGGGTGAGTTACTCGAAGAAGCATCCGAACATGAGCGTCACAGAGCTGACCAAGGATTTGTCGAAGAAGTACGGCGCTCTTTCCAAACACAAGAAGGTATCCGCAGTGATAACTGACTGTTATGAATTCTCAAAAGCATTTGGTTGTTGCTGTTGCTGCTGTGGGAGAGGTTGCAGAGTATTGATGAGTACGTGTGTGTGTGTGTGTTTGTCTGTCTATGAGGATATCTCCAGATCCACACGCGCGATCTTTACCAAATTTTTTGTGCATGTTGTCTATGGCCATGGCTCGATCCTCCTCCGGCATCATTGCGATACATCATGTACTTCCGGTTTTGTAGGTGATATCATGTTTTTATAATGGGCCGTATAGCGGTATGAATTTCGCTACAAAGGACCGATTTTGCTTAAATTTGCTTATTTATCGTAAAGTCGGACAGAATTCGGTTTCCTATTATAAAATGGCATAATTTTGACTAACTGTTTCGAAATTACTCACAAACTATAGTAAAAGAGGAACAGTTGAACGTTGGCGGAGAAACAAGTGACTTTGATGCATGGACGTAGGAACGCAGAGTTAATTTGGCATTAATGGGACTTAGGTTAAGGAAGGAAGAAAGAAAACATGCCATTCACCAAGACAACAATGGCAAAGTGCGCTTTCTGCTGCACAGCACCAGCCATCTGGAACTCGCTGCCAAGGACAGTTCTGGACAGTGACACTGTAACCTCTTTTAAATCTAGGCTAAAGACTCACCTCTTCTCTCAGGCTTTCTCTCATACTCCTACCGATCACTAACACACTACCTGGCCCAAGCGCCTCTGAAGTTACGACCCTATGGCGCTATACAAATATGTTTATTTTTATTATTATTATTATTGAGGCTTGTGGAAGTGAGATGCCCT
>Ga0209780_1005362_pt1 | contig 10116 bp, 3 predicted proteins | sample WorMetexBAHAMAS2_FD_187384 | JGI IMG/M metagenome (GOLD analysis project Ga0209780, IMG submission 187384) | Marine gutless worms symbiont microbial communities from Max Planck institute for Marine Microbiology, Germany - Inanidrilus exumae... | ecosystem: Host-associated > Annelida > Digestive... | reverse complement strand
GTCTAACACCACACAGTATTGGGAAAGGAGGACTAACAAGAAAATTCCAACTGACACAGCAACTTAGACAGCTAAACCACGTGAACAGAATACTAACCAGTTCATAAGGAACATTACGGTCAATCAGTTTTTTAATCAGACCATTTATTAGAACCTTATCAAAGGCCTTACTGACGTCCAGGAATGCACATGTCACATAATGTCACATAATATTATATGTCACATAAATTATAATTCTATTACTAACTAACTAACTAACATCGAAAACCAACGTGTTTTGGGGACACAGCCAATTTTACACTGGCTGCATCTACTGGAAAGCATAATGTAATGGTCTGTCGTCCGTCTATCTGTTTGTCCTGTTGGCATACTCACTGTGACTCACCAGGGGGCATTATGCGACGCTGCCAGCGTATTTTTCGACCCAGCAATAAGGACCTTTTGTTAAGGACATAAATTCTCCCGGGCGACCATCACATTGGGATGCTTAACATCATCTGTAGTTAACAGTGAATAGAGCTTTGTCTGCTTGTGTCATCAACAGCTGCTGATGTTGGAGTCCGAACTTTTCACCAAAGATCTCTGCTTGGTTGTGCTTCGTGCATTCTGCAGCCTTGACGACGATGACTGCTCTTCAGATTTCAGTGTTTGTTTGACTCGGATTGTGGAAAAGGTGTGCATGTTTAATACTGCATTATGAAGAAAAATAACATGTTGATGCACTGTAGTTTATGTGATCACTAGACCGCCTGCAGCAAGATGTGCTGATGTGCTGTTCTTCCCTTCAGCCACACCGAGTTTTTAAGTTTAGAAGCATGCATACCGTGACTGATATGGGCTCTGGGACTGTAATGCACCCCGATTAATTTACTGATTTTGGTGCTGTATACTACAAAACACTATATTTTTGCTGCATCTTACACCAGTCATTTACAGCAATATTTTTAGCCAGCCGTGGTAAATTTTCGGTTAAGATTATGACAACATTTGTAATGAGTGCGATACTTGTCCCTAAAGAGTTCACAGTTGGCACGTGTTAACGAGGGATCACACAGTTTTACCTGCCACCCGCACGTTTATCCACGAATGGAATGAACCATCCTGTGTTTAATTTCTGGCCACAGTGCATCACCGCATTTGGGCCGGTACTCACTTCCCATCCCACAGAGGGTAGGAGGCTGAGTTGGTCTGTTACTTACTTAGTTTTAAATTCCGGTCTGCTTTTTAGTCATGGTTGTCCATCCCGGCAGTTGATGAGCTCGTTTTGTCTACAAAATTTGCTGCATTATAATTTCGCGTATTTTCCAGGTGTTGATATTCTATGCAGGTAAAGTTATGGTGAGGGGCAATGTCTAGAAATTCGCGGGTATTTAATTTCGCGATTCTACTCAAGTTGCAGAAATTTGATGCACGCAAAAAGATATTGTTTTACAGTAAATCGTTTACTCATTTCCTTACTTATTTACTTCCTTAAGAATAGGTCCGTTCCATTCCGGAGGTTGTATGAGGCGACCAAACCTGGCTTTAGTTTTTCGTGTTTGTTTTGTGTTGTAGTATATTTTGTGACGGATGCATGTTTGCTTTAGTTGTGTTAGATTTAGTTTTTCAGTACTACGCCAAGAGAATGGCTGGGAATGTCTCTGAAATGACTTATTTTGTGTCAGGTGAGACATAAAACCTTAAATTGATCAATCAGTCAACAAATTTGGTGCTGAATCTCGCATTGAAAGAATCTAGAAAATCAATCTGCATTTAACAAAGTTACAGGCAAGAGTATGTGATGGCACCTCATTTTGTGCACTATCTGCTTCCAACACAGAGAGACTCACACAGGCTTTGATCTGATTTGATGTGTGAACAACCCGTTTTCAAAAATCATTTATTCCTTATGCATTAACTAACCTCCTGTAACATTCTTCTATATATGTTGTATTTGTAGGCCATGTGCACTATGACTGTGTGTATGCTTGTTTAATTTAGCCTGTGGCCTACCAATAAAACCTGTACCTTAATCACTCACAGTGGCATGCTGTTTTTTTCACAACACCCTCTGTTGAAGTCTGTTTGGCCAGGCTTTATTATCCACACATGCCAATAGGCAAGGTGTGGATATATCGTTTACTGTTTGTTTGTTTCTTTTTGTAGGGTAACGATTTCTGCGCCGAGGATAAAGCTAGCGGCATCTAATTTTGCATGGCAGTTCATCGGCATCCAAGGCCGGGAATCGTTGCTGCTCCAGAAGCCCAAAATCGGCGAGCGCGCGGGCCACGCCCACCCACACGTAAACGTTACCGTAGAGCGCCGACGTAAACGTTACGCTAGAGATGCGCCGTGCGTTAAATCGCGCGGCGTGTGGACGTAGGATCGGCATGTGTGGATATACGTCAGTCCCCAAAGACGGACGTACTTGTTTTTGTTGTCGTTTGTTGTCACAGATTATACTAAAGCTGGACTGGTGTACCAGTGATGTGACCCTGTATGACAAAGCTCGACGCAAATTGTCAGATAAAAACAACCTTCCAACTTCCGTCTCAGCACTCGACTTCTGTCTCCAGAATCTTCATGATACCGTCTTTCTGTATCCTTGGATGTACTGAACAGGACCTTCATTAGACAGCTCTCATTTGGGGTCACGGCAGTCACCTATAGCAATATTTTTAGCCAGCCGTGGTAAATTTTGGGTTAAGATTAAGACAACATTTGTAACGAGTGCGATACTCATCCCTAGAGCTCACAAATGGCACGTGTTAACGAGGGATCACACAGTTTTACCTGCCACCCACACGTTTATCCACGAATGGAATGAGCCATCCTGCCTTTAATTTCCAGCCATAGCACATCAACGCACTTTGGCCATACTCACTTCCCGTTCCACGGAGGATAGGAGGCTGCGTTGGCCTGTTACTTACTTAAGTTTTAAATTCAGGTCTGCTTTTTAGTCATGGTTGTCCATCCCAGCAGTGGCTGAGCTCGTTTTCTCCTGTGACCATGAACCAAAATAATTCAGCTTGACCCAGATAATGTCAAGATGAACTAATTTTCCAAATATTTGGGTCAAAGGTCATTTTATTTAAAAGTTATTGTCTGGACACACACACACCTATACAACCCTCCGCCGTTTTATGAATCCACACACACACACAACATACCAATTGCTTTACGTGTACCACTGAAGTGGTCATTGGTCATTGTCACCATGTTTGTTTGCTCAAAGACTGAAATATTGGATGTACCCATGTGGCTGAGTGGTCAGAGCACTGAAGAAGTGCCAGTCTGGGAACTGGAATAGCCAGACAGTAGGCCATGCCTAGAGGGGGCGTGCTTAGAAATACCTGACAAGCTGCTCACGCCTACTGTTCCTTCCTCCACCCTACACAACGCACACATACACCGCACACACCTACCAATTCCCCTCCTCTCCCTGGGCTGGCACACTGGACCAACATAAAGGTCTTAGCACTGGGGTCCAGAGTACACTGTGGACTCTTGCCCACAAAGAACGAACGAATGACCAAAATATTGGTATGGTCGCTGCGACCTCAGGTGAGGGAAATTTATAGTCAGTTATAATTTTTGAAAGGATTTATAGGCCTCAGACAAGAAAGAATTGGACTTTTGGGCTGCTGTGAAAAGCATTAGGCCTGTGGAGAGTTGGTGGAATAATGCAATTTTGTGTTTTGAATTACAGTAAACTCTGGCATACTGATTACAAATATTTTCACCATGATGATAATTACACGAGCAGTTCTGCCATTTGACAATCTAGTTGTTGTTAACTTGTCACGTTGGCTTGTTCGCATGATACTTAATCGTTTGTTTCAGACTTCATTCGTTGATGATCTGTGACGTGAAATGACTCGATCGGACTTTCCTGTTCTTGACTTTGACAGTAATGCCATCTGTTAATTCACAAGTCGGACTTAGTGATTTTACGACATTTGTAACGGCCACATTTTGCACGTTGGTTGGTTGGTTGGGAAATTAACATCCCCTTTCAGCACAAAAATAGGCTATATCGGGGACAATGTCTTGGGTGGAGATTTAGTTCTGCCAGGTTAGACCTATTTATCAATTCAATGTGATCTTGTGTAATTGCTGTTCATCATTGCGTATAATATCCGTGCCTAACGACTCTCATTGTTATATCTGTGTTGATCTGTTCTTGGAATTCTTCTTAGGTAAAACCCAAAAGTAGCATCTGGAGGACCTCCCTCCCACGGTACCAGACCTTCCCCTTCCACCCTACATTTTGCATGTGACGTATCAGCTATACATGAACTGAGAATTATTATCGTTCTTATAGGTTTGGTCTCAAGCTCATTCAGATGCTTGCTCCAGATTCAGACTGCTGGCAAAATTCCAGTAGAAACAAAATTCAAGTAGATTTCCAGGAGTGTTAGACACCCTGCTATGGCCTTCTTATCCACTGGGTATTTAAGAGTTATTTAGTTAATCGACTAACAATTGGCCTTAATTATCTAATTTTATCTTTCAGAGTCGATAGCTTGTTCATAGTCTGGTGTTATGAGGACACTTGCTATGTAGCCACGTTAGGCAATTCAGGAAAGGTATCTTGCCTTACGAAAATTTTCCATTAATAATGCCTCATGATTAAGGTGCAGTCAGCAAATTGAGGTTTATCTCCCTTCTCTTTCACTTCTGGCTCAAAAACCCACCAGTTTCACAAATCCTTCCCACCACAGTCTCTCCTGCTCCCTCAAGTCTGCCTTCACGGACTATGACACCAGTTGGATTTTCTGTGCAAATCATCAGCTTTTTAGCACATGCTAAAACATCTATTGTATCATATCGTGTGGGAGTTCTCCCATTGTAATTATGCTGGCCACGTCTAGGGGAAAGTGTAAGTAAGTAAGTAAATGGCTTTTTTTACTGTCCCGTCAGTGCATACTCAACATGGCTCAACAGGGGGCAGCACGTGATGTGGCCAGTGTACATTGCCGTCCGAATATTACGCGGACAGACATACTTGTTCATTGTATATATATGGCAGACGGAGTTCTGTTTCTGCCTGTTATTTTCATGTGGCACAGGCTCACAGCACATTAACCATATATCAACATTTAATTCACAAAAATAAAATTCAATAAACTGGAAATGCACTTGCACGCATGTATATCGAAATTGCATGGTTAATAAACCATCGTTACAAAAATTGCCAAAATGACATCAGTTGCAGTGATTACAATGCATCTGGTGTATGTGAGGAAAAGAACTACTTCCTGATCAAATATTGGAATGTTGCACACAGATTAGTGCTCGAATCACCGAATGTCTCTGCAAGATATCTTAGCTAAATCCTAAATATGTTCTGATTGACAGCTGGGTTTCACAGCAGTCGATTGCATTCACGACATGATTCAAGCCATTAGCAGTGAAGTTAGTTGCACTAAAATCTACGACGCCGGTACAAGATCTGCCGCGTTGAAAGCCGAAGAATGTCGTCGACTTGCAGATCACACAATACGTAGGCCAGCAAACGACGACTCCAGTGACTACACATCATACAACTCGTACAGTAAAACGCTATATTTTCACTGCATATTAATTTTGCAATTTTCTTATGTAGAAAATTCGCTGCACTTTAATTTGGTGTATATTCCAGGTGTTGATACTGAATGCAGATAAAGTTATGGTAATGGACAAATTCCAGAAATTTGCGTGTATTTCATTTTGCGATTGTACTCAAATCGCAAAAATTTGATGCAGACGAAATATGGGTGTTTTACAGTATTAACATTCACTGCAGTAGGTGTTTGATGTTAGCTCAGATTCTGCTTTCGTTTAATGTTGTCCTAATATCTGTGGTCACCATTAAGTGATCAAGTTAAGGTTTTGTATCCCGCTCAACACAAAATAGGTCAGTTCGGACACGTTCTTCCCAGCCAATGTGTTGGCTAAGTTCTGAAGAAACTAGACCCAACACAACAAAAGTAAGCAATACAAGAACAAAATGATCGAAGCTAACATGAAAGAACACACAAAAAGAAATCTAAACCTAACGTGCAAAAATGTAAGAACTGCTCACTCGTGTGTGCATATCATTGTGCACAACTATTGTATACAACACAGCACAGCAGTTCTGATTATCTTCCCTCTCATCCTCCAGCCAAGCACCAAAGCTCAGATGCTGTCTATTGCAGGGGATGGTAATGTGGCCACCATTAAAGGTAAGGGGTGTCATACAGCTCATCATCATCGTTTATTACGCCAATATGGCAGCACAAAGAGACAGGAGTGCTGGTGGGATGCTAATATCCCTTCCTCAGGCCATTTAGCCCATAGCCTAGTCTGTGATACACCAAGGTGCAAGGCTAAATCTAGCTGGTTACATACCGAGATGGTACATCAACCGAAGAGCACTGCCATTGCCCATTGGCTGGTACTCATTTCCCTTCCCGCTGAAGGTAGGAGACTGAGTTGGCCTGAGTAGCTGGCTACACACTGAGATGGTATATCTGCAAATAGGCATCCATCTCGGTACTAAGTGGGCTCGACATAGATCATCTTTGTTAATTAGTTAGTTAGAAACGTACAGAATAACGTGGCATGAGCAAAAGTGCTTCTAGGACACGGTACACAAATAAATTTTACATTAATGTGATCGATGCTGTTACCACTGTGCCTGTATGCCAAACTGGCACTTACCATTGAAGGACTAATTTAGCTCTGTTGTGGTCTCGAAGGTTTGGTCTCAGTCTTGGATCTTGAGACCAACGTTTGGATGTCAGTCTTGAGGGCAAAATTCTGGTCTCAGCCTCAATCTAGAGGCCAAAATTTCGATCTCGGCCAGTCTTGGGGTCAAAATTTTGGTCTTGATCTGGAGGATTTGGTCTCATCATCATTATCCTTTAGACTGGTTTCCAGAAGGAAACTCCTGAACGCAGAAGCAAGATTTCCGACCCTTTCACCCAACCAGCAGCGTCGATGCATTGAAGTACATCTTCTCTCACTGCAGTGCTAGTTAAAATTCAGTGGCTTGCCTTGACATCCCAAGTGACAAGTTGACCATCGACTCCACTTGTTGAGAACTTCACGCACTTTGACTTTGTGCCCGAATGAAGGCTAATCTGACTGCACACAAACAATGGAAGCAATATGTCAGCAACACTGGGGACATTCCCTATCTATAAGCTCGCCCACATGGTCGAGGGCAGCCCACCCACCGAACGTTTTTATGCGTTATTAAGTCTAAAAACCATCATATCTTGACCATAAGAGGACAAATACTGGAAAATGAACGCATGCTCTGTAATAATTGTTACTGGGCGATGTGTCAAAAACATCGTTAACGTCAACATCGTATCGCATTTACATAAATTAGAATTACAACAATTTGCCTATATATGTGAGAATTTTGTGACAACTCAAACTGCTCTATTATGGCAAACGCATTTGTGTTTTAATTTTTCTGTCATTAAACCTGGCTGTTTATACTCAGCAATCATCTTATAATCCTAGTTCTCAGTCATGTAAACTGAATTTCTTGGCCTCAGTATGCCAGCATCGTCTAATGAACTTGGTACACAGAGCTCATTAAATTAAAAAATAACGCTATCATTTCACTATTTTTAGTCAAATAGCACCCATAAATTTTTCACAGGCAGACGCTGGGTCACAAATCACACCGAAATTACCGTTGCTGTATTTAACTGGTTAACTTCAACAAATTAATAAACGAGAACTGTCAACAACGTCATTCCACTCACGTGACGGTGTTCTGGTGGTAGGACGCAAGAGTTGTTTCAACTGCAGTCTCGGCTGCTTTTGCATCCATAGCCTGGAAACGTTTCATTGCCCTAACAACAACAGACAATGATACAATATGAGATTAATAGTGCCACGAATGTGCACTGAGACACTAACTGGACTCTTTCCTTTTGTCAACCACTAACCGACTCCTGTATGAAGGGGCGTCATGCATTTAGCCACTGCAGACTCACAAAACTACAAGAAGCCAACACTCACAAGAGTGCAAATACCCACGCAGGCAATGTTTTTGTGACTGGTGACCTTGACCCCAAAAATAAATGGGTCTCCCCAAGACTCATCATGGAACATTACTACGTCAAGTTTTATGATTCTAACTGCATCGGTTTTTGAGATATCGTGCAGGAAAACAGACACAGGCAAAAACAGCAAAATCGCGTTTTGTGCCACCCTTTGGGATTTAGTGGTAACGTACACGGTTCATCTATGGCTGGTTGGAAAGCGCGTGTCGACTTCCTATTAGTGCTAATTGAACATTTTTCGCCAGCTCTCACGGTTGAGGCACTATGAGCGGATATTGGTTGAAATTGTTGTGCTCGAAGGGGGTGGGTCACTTTGAGTGCAAATTTGAGGGGAAATGAGCCGTCGCCCACCAACGACTGTTGGCGTCAGAAAAATAGAGTCCCTGGGATATCATGTGGCGTTGTTTGCGTGATCCTACGTTTAGCCGTTTTGGTACAATACCGGCGTGTGACGGACGGACACACAATGACGGCAAGTATCACGCTAGCGTAACTGCAGAAACAAAGGTCAGTAAAGCGAACCGAATGCACGCGATGGTGTGTTAATCAACTAAGCCCGTGAATCTAAAACTCTGTATGCTCACTGTTAATGTTCTGAAGCTGATACGTACGTCACTTTGCCTCCTTGCCGCTGCTTGCTGTCTGAGTCGTCAAGTTTTGACACGTACTTTACCTCACTGCCAGTGTGTGTGTACAGCATTGGAGCGCAATCAAAGCCCTGCACATGCATGTTTCCTTGAGTTAAGGCTTAACGGCCCAATCAATGCATAAATAGGACAATTCTTCCAAGCCAGTCACTTACACTGGTTCTGAAGAAATGAAATCTGACGTAACAAAAACAGAAAAAAAAACATACTATACGATAAAATAAACAGGTTTGGTCAGCTTGTATCACGCCCAGCCTGAAAATGGAACGGGCCTTTCTTACATTTTACCTTTTTACATGTCGCAGGCTAACAGTGACAGGCTACAGTGTGTTCAAAATGTCCTAGTGCGGGTTGTTGCATAGGCACCGTGGACTATTAGCTCTAAAAACATTCTTCGCAATTTAAATTAGTTGATGGTTAATCACCGTATCACCTACAAACTGTGCCTCATCACCTGAAAAACACTTCATACCACTCAACCTATCTACCTCTCTTAACTAATCGCTCACTACCTTTCATCCAGGTCCTTACATTCTTCTAACATGAATCTTTGGCCAGACTGTATAGCATCACAAGCAACTTTTCATCACAGGCCTTTTTCGTGTCTGCACTATCTACCTGGAACTATCTGCCTGAATACATTCGCCATATTAACAAAATATCAACCTTCAAACACCAACTAAAATCTCATCTGTTCCAGTCTGCTTTTTCCGGCTAGTCGCCCTGTGCCAGCGCCTCAGATTCGTTTTACGATTTCTGTGCCTTTATAAATATGTTAGAAAAGTGGGATTCATATGCTAAAACATTAATAAACTTAGTTACTTATGTAGTATATATGTATGTACTGCTATCACAAAGCTAACATCAATGATTTCCAGAGAGCCTACGCATACAATCTCAAGTTACTGTACAGTTATTTATACACTACAAAATTTAAAAACAAAATCAACTGCAATCAGGGTTTCCCAACCTCACTTTAGCAGCAGGCCCGGTGTAAATTTTGGCAGCAAATTGGGGTTTAGAGCACACGGTACACAGCCCCCAGTACAAGATGTGCACACATGGTAATAACTGCATTTAACAAATTTCTGAGCAAATAGTTACCGCCACAACCAGACTGCTATCAGTGATCCACAGAACAGACACGAATGGTAGGAAGTCAGTTCGCACAGTAGTCAATCTGCAATATTTACAGCAAAGAAGAACGAAAATATCATTATCAATATCATCCATGTAATATGTGTAACACGGTGCTGAAAAGCTGACAAGTGGGGCTGTGCTAACACTTGCTGACTCATTTTGACGATTACTGGAAACTAAAAAAAGGAAAGGAAGCGTATTTATATAGCGCCTTTTATATACTATGTATATCTCAAACAGGCGCGGATAATTTTGCCGTTAGGGGGGCCATCTCCTCCTTCCCCTCCCCTCCCTTCTCC
>Ga0209780_1005361_pt1 | contig 10116 bp, 5 predicted proteins | sample WorMetexBAHAMAS2_FD_187384 | JGI IMG/M metagenome (GOLD analysis project Ga0209780, IMG submission 187384) | Marine gutless worms symbiont microbial communities from Max Planck institute for Marine Microbiology, Germany - Inanidrilus exumae... | ecosystem: Host-associated > Annelida > Digestive... | reverse complement strand
GTGCGACGACGACGGCAGCCGGCGAGCGACGATGCTGAGGTCGGTAGAAGCGGTCGGCGGTGAAGTGTAGGCGACGATCGGCGACGAGCGTGCAGAGTGAGGACGACACGGTGACGACACGGCTGGAAGAAGTAAATAGACAAGTCAAGAAGTAAACAAGTAAGGAATGCAAGAAAGAAAGAAAGCATAGGGAAAGAAGAAAGTCAAGAAGGAACACAGAGAGGAAGGAATTTACGTAAACACACAAACAATTTATATAGCGCCGAAATCAACACATGAATCAGGGCACATTAGCCTAGGCTACTGCCCCGGAGCCCGTACGGGGCGGGTACTATATGCCTTCAGTATAATATCCGGTTGCCAAAAACCACACGTCCAAATTTCACAATATTTCTGTACATGTTACCTGTGGCGGAGGCTTTGTGCTCCTTTAACAAACACTGCGATGAGTTATGTACTTCCGGCGTTGTGGATGACGTCATGTTTTCACATAATAAAGCAAATGAGCAGAATCATTTTTTCGTCGAGTTCGTCAAGTGGCGGCACCAGGGACGAAGTCTGCTGTCTTGTCTACTGCTTGTTACGAATACCTTGCGAGTCGTTTTGCTGACGTCTGCGACTGCATCTTACGTCATCTTACTTACTGAATGAACAATTTGTATAGTGACGGACATTGTAACCAGCGGCCTCAGCTGTGCAGTGACGTTCGGCGCTGAATACTGAATTGTACAGTGGAAACTATTGCTGTTTAGTCTCCCGCTGTAGCTACTATGAAGCTCTAGCACAGACCATCATATAACTGTTTTACGCGTGTATATTAGGTTCAGCCGTATGATTAAAGCCCTCGAAGTTTAGTAATGTGTCAGTGTCACATGACCTAACCACGCCCCTATCAGGGGCAGTTTGTCGTTCGTAGGCTGTGACTTGCACATTCAACCTGTACATCAAATTTGAAGTCTTTGCGATCACCAATTGTGAAGATGCATAAGGCAACGCAAAATGTAGAAATTATGGTAGTTTAAGGTGGTTACGGATCACCTATGGTCATCGGCAACATAAACATTCGATAGAACGCATAACCATCAATCCTATTCAAATTTAATAGAAACTATGAGACTATCTTGAACCGTTTTCGAGATACTATCGCTTATTTTCCAAAAGTTAAAGACGTCACGTGACAGTGACCACGCCCATTTCAGGGAAGGTTTGTCGTCTGTTGGCTGGGACTTGCTACGTTTAACCAACATACCAAATTTGAAGTGTCTAAGATTACCTGCAACGAAGATATGGAAGGCAATACCAAATGTAAAAATTCTCGTTTTTAGCCACCCTTTGGGGGACTTAGGGGTAACGCACAGGGTTCATCTAAGGCTCAATGGAAAGCGCATTGTCGACTTCCTATTAGTGATAATTGAACTTATTTCACTAACTTTCACGGCTGAGGCACTGTTAAGCGAAATCTGTCGAAATTGGCGATTTCTGAAGGGGTGGGTCACTTTGAGAGCAAATTATAGGTAGATGGGGACGTCGCCAGCCCTTCTGACACAATACCGGCGTGTGACGTAGACGGACACACAATGACGGCTAATACCCGCGCTAGGATAGCGTCGCGCGGGTAAAAAGGCGTTAGTACATCTTTCTTACCTTCTTTGCTTTGACAACGTTGGTTGGATATTAAGAACCGAGTGACCATGAAAATTGGTCTGGTTATGCAAAGACAGAAAGTTAAGTAGTAGTTTCTATTAGACGTTATCAATTATTTTGCTGTGAATGTCCTCCTACAGTTCTAAGTATACGACATACAGTTAAATGAATTTGCATTAGGAGTCATTGTGCTAATACAAGTCTATCATCCAATATCACCACGCTTCTGTCTATAACAATCTTATGTCTCCAGGTACAGCTCTGGGAGTGGGACTGCTCTATCTACAGTCTACAACTACACCGCCACCATTGCAGTTGCGTCTGCTCTGAAACCCAGTGACAAGAACCAGCCAGTTAAAAAATGCAGATGGATCTAACGGGCAGACGCTTTTAGACGGCTCCAATCACTGAATTTTATTCCACAAATTTGTATAAAAATTGAGACAACACCATATAAGTTCTGGAGGAGCAAAACAATATCAGTAAAAATATAGCAACAACCAGTACAAATATATTTCATCAGTGAAATTTCATCAACACTGCATACCGTACTGCCTACTAAATGTAAGCTGAACCTACTCAAATCTAATAACGGCAGTAATCACTAATGGTTACTAACAGTTCAGCACATGAAAGTCACAGCCTATGCATTATCTAAGAGCTTTGTAGCGTTAGAAAAATTACTATTATCAAAGATACGTATTTCAAGTGATATTAATAAGCAACAGAATACACTAAATGTGTCATGTACTCTGGAATGCAGTTACCTGGGAAAAGAAATAGCACCAAATACCTGAAAATACCTTCCGAGAGTATGAAGCTGCCATCACCGGTTCATTTAGCAAAAGAAAGATTAGAATTTTAAGCATGATACACAGCTAATATTTATATATTGCTGATCCTGTTTACGCAGCAATGCGTTGCCGCAGAATGTTTTCAAGCTTGATAGAATCAGCAGCGAATCTGCGAATTCCTTCCGATAATTTGTCGGTTGCCATTTGATCTTCATTCAGCATCCAGCGGAATGTTTTCTCATCTATCTCCATCTTCTCCACATCAGAGACTTTCTTTGCTACACAGCAGCAGATCTTTTTATTGCACTCAAGTGTTTGCTAATATTATCATTTGATAAGTGTTACGTTTGCTTATAAATATTAACAATTTCGTCTTTATCAGAGTGACAGAGTCGGAAACAATTAAGCAACACATTTACAAAATAGTGGTGAGTTAGTGAGTAGTTTTTAATGGCACATCAGCACAACTATAGGCTATGCAGTGTCATGAAAGGCTGGATAAAAATAAAACATTTCCAAACTAGAGAAACAGTGCAGTCGTATCAACATGCAGAGTGAAGACCCATGCCGGGCAGTTAGGATTAGGATTTGACCTGTGACCTTTTGACCTCAAGGTCAGTGCATGGTCCTGTCATGGACTATATGTCTACCGACTTTGGTACTGATAGGTCAAGCCGTTGTCCTATGGAAGTGTAGACAAACACACAGACAGACAATCAGACAGACGCGACTGAATGCCCTACCCCACACCGTCGGCTATACAGCCGGCATAGGTAAATACCAGTAACTTGGTGATGTAATGCAGTTTAAACACATTAAATTTAGCTACTTTGTCAAAACTGCACGCTTGCAAAGCACAACAAGGCAATCGTAGATATCAGACTTAGCCTGCACAGTGTTATCCCACCGCCCCCTTAGCGGCTGATAGGCCGCATCGCCTGCGCCCAGAAATTTTCAGAATATTATTTGCGCTTGCCCGGCATACTGAATGATCCCTTCTCTTGCATGACGTTATTGGCAATTGAATGATCCCTTTTGCAGCGAATGCGGCAACGACTGCTACAGTAAAGATTGTCAATGCTTTTGAATGGCATGGACAACCCCCCAAAATTGCTACTTCCCCTAGAGGATCAGCACCCCCATCTAACACATGGTTCCTTGAGCCCACCCGAGTCTTCACCCAAAACGGTATCTCGATCGGTTCAGCCGTTTTTGTATGGGTCCCAAATGCTATGCTATACAATGCATTGTCAACGGGGAAGAAAACCCCCGAAACTGCCCCTCTCCCTTGGGATTTATTTACCTGGCCGGATGAGGACCGAGACACGGCGACAGACAACAAGCACAAAATTTGGCAAAGATCGTGCGTGTCGTTCGGGACATATGCTCATGGACAGACAGACACACAGACCAACAGACAGACGTACTCATTACAATACTTCTCCACCGCTCCCATGGGCGAAGTATTTACAACATGTAACACAGCAGGTCATCGTTAAGACGTTATTGTGATTCCACACATCCAGAGTCACACAACCATTAATATAACTGGAAATACAGCTTGCTTCTTCATCTTTTCACTAAGCCGTAAATTTGGTTATAATTCGTTTGACAATCACACTATCTTTAACTAATTGTTTGATTAATTGTTGTTTCGGCATGCTGTCTTATCTTCCGTGATACAACTGCTATATGGAGCAAATCTATATAGAAATGAGTAGCTTATCACTATGGCAGGCTCAGCAACACGATACAAAAAACATCAGATGTGGATCAGGCAACAAGTTTTAAACAGAAGTGACCACATTAACAGAGAATTAACTGACCTGCATCAACTGATAAGCACTGCGTCAATGGCTCTGAAGACTGTGACAATTCTTCCAACAGTCCTGGACTGTACACCGCATACATCGCAAACAGTACACATCCATGCAGTACAGTACCATTAATTGTGTCTATCTTGCAAGCTAATTACATTATTTAACAACTACAAATTCAAACGCATAATTCTATCAACATGCACCGTGCGAAGCCAGAATGCACAGAAAAGCTTGGATAGATATCTCTGCAACACAGTATATTGTAAAATACACCGTGTGTCAACTGAAGTGAGGCCAACATTGAAATCCATTTAAATCAAACGATGCTATCGACTGTTTTCAACTACACACTTTCATAGGCTATATAGGCTACATATAAGATCAATCTTTGAACTTATTTACCTGACCATTCAGCTGCAGGTGTATCAATGAGTAGTGGACTGAATGATAGCCATTAACTTAATACCATTCATTGCTAATTAACTGATTAACAGTTTTAGTGCTGTTATGCTGCTGGTATGGTAACAAAAAGTCTAAAGAGCATCCATCATCTCACGAACCTGTTCCACAAATCCGAAAGGTTCACTTTTGGTACACCTGGCTTCACTTGAAGTAACTCACAGAAACAAGTCCCAGGTAATTTGGCAACAGACTGCATTGCCATATTCTCATGCCACCCTTAGCGACGGCGAATGCATTCGTCCACCGCGTGTAATAGGCAGGCATGTTCACCATGTGTCGCTAGGTCATCCTTGGCCGGCACATGTCCCCCATCAAAGATGCCCCTCCCGTAGATCTGGACCCCATCTAATACATGGTTCCTTGAACCCATATGAGTCAGACCCCCAAAATCTCGATCAGTTCAGCCATTTTTGCACAAGAAACCTGTGTGGCCAGCATACAGACAGACACACAGACAGACAATGCTACATGTGTAATCTGTAGCAAAAGGCCACATCTTATGCACTGCATGCAGGCAATGCGGCCTAACTAGTGCTGACAAAATAGCTAACATGTACCACACAGTAAATTACACTAACTGTTACTGACGCACAGCATGATGCATCTTACCGTGAACAGAGAAACTACAGAACATGGCATTTTGCTAAAATACGATTGAATAGCTGATTACAAGACAATAAGGTAGACGCTTTCATCCAGTATGAATCAATAAGAACTACTCATGCAATCAATTTTAGCGGCTGTTTTGCACACTAACCTAGTCGGTCACACTTCAGTTTGTCTCCACTTTTCCAGAACAGAACTTTCAGGAACGAGTGGCATAGGTTAATAGAGACCAGGTGCTCCTTCCTGTCACCTAACAAACAGTGTCGAAGCATTGGCAGAAACTCAGAGCAATGACCTCAACTAGTGGCCTGGCCTTATCCTGTATCCACTACCAGACTCCTGAGTGGCGCGGTGGCACAACGGGTAGAGCGTTGGACTTGCAATCAACAGGTCGTGGGTTCAAATCCTACTCGTGACAAAAGCTGCGTAAAAACCTTGGGCAAGTTGTTCACACCTATGTGCCTCTGTCAAAAAGCTGTATAACATGGTTCCAGCCAAGGGGCCGTGATGCTCTGCGGCTGGGAAGGTAACTGCCGGCGGAAAGTAATGGCAGCCTACCGCCTGGTGGATGACTTATAGTCACCTGTGAGCTGACTGCCTGTACACTGGGATCAGATCCTGGCCCAACACTCGGTAACGAGTACGGGAAGCCTTTGCCTTTATCTTATACTCCTGAGGAAAAGGCAGATCCCATTATACCGACTTTTCGATGACGCCAGTATCCTAAAACTATATAAAAATCTTTAAGTAAGTTAATTCATCACTATGGTTTACGAAATGAACAACTGATGAACACCTTATTGTCAGTAGGTCACAGCCAGCCAATGCAGTGATCTGACCAGCGTTACGGAATGATGCTCCCATCACAACTGTCTTGTACCCAAACTTCTTGTAATAATTGTAGATTTGCGTTACGCTCTTAACACCTACCATACCAACAAAGCTGTCACATGACAAAGTAAAGTGCACACATTTACATCGAAAACACAAAGAAATGAAAAACATGGCAAATCATCACCAAGTCGCTGACAGAATGCTGAAGGTCATTAGCAGTCAACATACATGTACCTCACACATACTACAATATAATAAATACACTCCTTGCACTATGCTTAGCTTTCAGAACCTTCACAGATTTCAGATTTCTTAGTCTGCTACCAAAATTATTCTTTTACAGTTCTTTTTAAACTAAATTTGTTTCAATTTTGATAATCAAGTGGCCGCCTCAGTAAGCCAAAACAACAATTAATCAAGCAATTAATTAAAGACAGTGTGACTGTCAAACCAATTATAACCAAATTAACGCCTGTTAGTCATAGAACCCAGGTATATCGTTATACACTGCATAATGCACAAGTTTATGTATCATACCTGGATCATCATGCGGTTCAAACTTTTTCTTATCAGTGTTCTGGACGTGCCAGTCAAGAATTCTTCCAACAAATGGAGATATCAGTGTAACGCCAGCTTCAGCACATGCAACTGCCTAGTAATCAACACATCTGTACACCAATGCTGCTGACGGAGATATTCCTTTGCATAATGCTAGCAGTTTGACAGAACAGTTAATATGCCTTTGATTACTGTACAGTAGCAGCAACCAGGTTAAAATGAAACTACAAGATGGACTTTGATGCCCAAGCGTTGATGGGTATGCCATTGCCACATTGACGGCTTGCTGTGACCTTGACCTTTGACCTCCAGAATCTAATCAGGTCATTAGTAGGGGCTACTAAAAATTCACTGTAAATTTCAATGAGATTGCTCGAGACGTATCGTGGTAACAAGATCTGCCCAGATGAAAGAATGAACAAAAACATATTGCCAAAAACATGATGTCTTTGCCAACACTGTAGTACAAAAATATTAAATATAAGAAAAAGTAGTGTTGGGCAAGTTACAGTTAAAAAGTAATTTGTTACAGTTACTACTTACGGCAGTTAAAAAGTAACCAGTTACTGGTACTACCTCTAATTACTTTTGTTGAAAAGTAACTAGTTATAATCACAATTTACTTTTAAAAGTAGCTAATTACGTTTCAGTTACTTTCCAATTAAGCATTATTGTTGCCTAAATAATGAAGTACCAAAAGAAAAACAATGTGAAAAATATGCATGTACAAATTCAACAATTCATTTTTCTCCAATAATGTTTAAAATGTCGTTGCACAGCCTTAGTTGTGGAACAGGGTGGTAAGTAATGGCCAGCCAGTGCAACAGTTGGCTTTGGATTATCATAAATAATGAATTAAAAGTAACTAGTAATGAATTTGTAACATTTATCATTCCTGGCACAAATGCAGGCAGTTACTTTACTATGTTACATTGAACACATTGTAACACATTCCAAGTTGATTGCAAAATGTACTTCATTACAGCAACACGTTACTTGTAACACGTCTAACCAACGCTGCAAAGAAGCATTTTCTGCATGACATGAAGTTTAACTGAATAGTGACATAAAATACATTACGATAATTGCTGTATATCTTCCATGACAATAACAAAAACAACAGTGGCTTTTGACTGTAGAACTCTCAACATTAACCTCAAAACACTCATTGATTGCTACTCGCTGTCTCGACAACTATAACTGCACTTTACACTGACATCACTGCAGAGTGTTATCATTATCTATTTATTATTTCCTACTTTCCTGGCTGTTCTGTCAAAAGCCTACTTCCAGATGAATAAACCAAAACCCCGCATCAAAATATTATAAAAATCAGAAACATACCTGGCAAAATGAGAACAACAGTGTCATGTTACAATGTATGCCATGCTTAGTCTCCAGAATTCTAGCACAATGTACCAAAAAGCATTATTACCAAAAAGAAAAGTTAGCAAAATATGTACTTCACAAGTCTCCACTGCCGCTGACAGACCCGCGCGACGCGGTGCCTCACGCCCACTGTACTGTACACAGATATCGATGGTCAGTGTGATACACTGATGACCGATGACTGTCACCAGATTATCACACTGACCATCCACCTAAGTCGACAGCACCTGAGACGATCGACTTGCAGTTACGAAATTTTTAAAGTCCAGAGTTTGGGTGAAAGTCCTAGAGGGAATTACCCTTATTTTTGTAATTACCCGAATTCCCTTCAAACACAGTATAGGACAAGCCGAAGGAAGCCTCTGTGTGAAAAGAGCCCAACCTGTTCAACCGTTTTCGTACAGTGCAGGCTTGTGACGGAAACGGGATGGTTTGGAGTAGTTAGGAGTCAGCCACGGTCACTAAAAATAGCGCCATTCGATAGAGCACATATGAATTACAATTAGCGTTCCATATTAAGTACCAGTATGTCTATATCTTGCACCGTTTCTGAGATACAGCGAAATATTGGTCAAAATTGCCGCTTTTAACCTACCCCACCTCTATTTGGCGCCCCCATTGGGGTGACCCCATCGGAATTTCGCTAAGATCTTTGGCATCAGAAATAATCCATGGGCTATCGTGCGGCGTTGTTTACGTGATCCTACGTTTAGCCGTTTTGGTATAATACCGGCTTGTGACGGAAGGACGGACAGGTAGACAAATGACGACAGCATATACCGCGCTAGCATCGCGTCGCGCGGTAAAAATATAGTGTACACAGCCTCTAGAGCTTAAATGTAGGCTTCAACAAATTTTCCGAACTGCTGGTGACTTTTGCGACGTCTTTTGTGGATAAACACACTCAGATTTTGACTGTCTTTCTTTACCACTCCAGCATGGGTTGGTTTCCCAAAAGATAACATCTGGGGGTAATTGAAGCAAGCTTTGTAAGATACCCTTGCAAGAGATAGGCAAACACTACATATGACTGAGCGATGTTATGGTGAAAAATATATGAAACGGTCAACAGCGAGGATAAATACAGGATATAGAATATAAACATAGGATAGACCAGAAAATAAAAAGCCTGGTGGGTGGTGGCAACAGCAGAAGACTACAATGAGTCATTCCTTTCACCGAGCTAACAGTGTCAAAGCACTGAAGGGGACTCGAAGCACTGTTTCGTCACATCGTTCATCTCCACGTCTAGTGACAAGCATCTCTCTTTACCGTGACATCAACCATCTCTTTCTTAGACGGTGCGAGTGAGGAGAGAGGCATTGTAATCAATGTGATGCGACAGGTCATTTATCAGTGTTATGTTACTCTTAGAGGCGAGTTAACAGTTCAGTTTGGTCTTTCAGACTAATACTCCTAACACTGACCTCATATATGAATAACAAGTACACGACTTATTGTCTGCAGCAGGTGTTCATAATCAAGCTCCAAAAGTAGATCTAGATATATGTCAAAGATGCTTAGATAAACTGAAGTTAAATAAAAGCCCAGGAATTGATAATGTGTCAAGTGAGCATTTGGGGCATGGAGGATGCACTTCACGTGTTCATTTATGCTTACTCTGTAATGCAATGTTACAGAACTGTTATGTTCCTGAAGACTTTGGGTATGGTATAATTATCCCTATATTAAAAGACAAACATGGTGATAGTTAACAACTAGATACGTATATTACACTGTTAAACTTTTCGAATATGTTTTAATGGAATTTTATGAGGATCAGCTTCTATCTGATCAGCTGCAGTATGGATTTAAGAAACATTCAGGGTGTAAGGATGTAATCATGCATTATTTACATTTAAACAAATAACGAAATATTTCATTAAGTAAGTAAGTCAGTAAATAAATCACGGCTTGTACGGTAGTACAAGCTGTTGTAAAAGCGACTAGCCAAAGTAATGGGAAAGGCCAAATTTTGACCCCCCCGGGGCTCCAAAACCCCTGAACGG